>PVMK01145761.1_pt1 | contig 17725 bp, 13 predicted proteins | sample 1853481 | NCBI WGS metagenome assembly PVMK01 (sample SAMN08533507, study PRJNA380276) | Marine sediment metagenome, whole genome shotgun sequencing project. | reverse complement strand
ACTAAGGATTCATAACTGACGATTTATAAATAATAATATTTTCAGAGGAACCCATGCAGATCACAACAATCGTTGGCAATTTCACCTACAGCAAACCCCTGGCTGAGGTTTCCAAAGAACTGGGAGGACGGTTCAAAACTGACATAAAGATGGTTAACCATTTTTGTCTTCGCCATCAGTCCTTTAAGCAGAACCAGCTTGACGAAATCGAGGATGATGTTAAATGCGCAGACATTATTTTTGTCAGCATGGTTTTTGATGAGGCAGTTCTTAACATTCTTAAAAAATATGCCGGTCCTGATAAAACATATATTATCCTGGCATCTGTGGGTGAAGGTATGAAGATGGCCCGGCTCGGTAAATTCTGTCTGGGCGATGTTGTGGACTCTTTTGTTGATTCAAAGATCGCTAAAGTCTTTAAACTTTTAAAAGGCCTCACCGGAAAAAGCAGCCCAATGGAAGTCCGTAAAATGCTGAACATGGCTGATTCTATTTTGAAGGTGCTCAGGTTTGGGCGCTGGAAAGATGCCTACAACTATGTTCAGGCCTGGAAATACTTTTTCAACGGGGGCAAAGAAAACATGCTTAACATGTTTTTGATGGTCTTGTCAGAATATCATGGTTTTAAAACGACTCTTAAGCCGCCTACGGAAATCCCGCGTTTTTACATAGTCCATCCTCGAACTGACAAGATATTTACCTCACTGGAAGATTACCTTAAATGGTATGATCTTCCATCATGGATGCCGATTAACGGCTCAAGCAAAAAGAAAAGACCTTTGGTTGGAATCCTTTTTTATAATGACCGCTATCAGAATGAAGATGCCCAGGATCTTTTTATGGTAATCGAAAAACTGGAAGCAATGGGTATCGGTGTTGTTCCTGCCATGAGTAGCGGAACTGAAAACATGAACACAATTAAAGCCTTTTTTGTTAAAAACAACACGGCCACAGTTGATGCAATGGTCAATTTTCTCTACTTTCGTCTGGAAGGCGGGCCTTTGGGTGGAGATTACGAGGCCTGTGATCAAATGATGAAACAGATGAACATACCGTTTATAAATTATATTTGCATGGGCTACTCTACCCATGAGGAATGGAGGGCACGGACCGAAGGCATGGCACCAATGGAAACCAATCTCGCGCTTATTTTCCCTGAACTTGACGGCCACATTGAAGGCGTCCTTGTGGCGGGTCATCAGGAGCATGTTCAGAAAGACAGAAATATAGTAAAACTGATGACCCCGATCGAGGAGCGGGTGGACCATGCAGTAGCGCGAACTGCAAACTGGCTTAAACTTAAATTCAAACCAAACAAAGACAAAAAGGTAGCCTTTGTGCTCTTTAACTATCCTCCTGGAAAGGACACTATCGGCAATGCCGGCAACCTGGATGCCATTGAAAGCCTGATTCATTTACTCGACAGAATGCGCGAAGAAGGGTACACCGTATCCGGATATCCGCGGACACGTCATGAATTTGTCCGTTTCATCTCCAAAAAAAGTGTGTTAAATCAGAGCAAATGGAGCGCCCTTGCCAAGGTAAAACAAAATGCGTTCAAGGTTCCTGTTGCTGAATACCGCAAGTGGTTTTCAAGGCTGCCTGAAAGCTGTCAAAAGGAGATGACAGCGACCTGGGGAGAAGTTCCAGGCACTATTATGGCTGATGAAGATAATCTGTATGTGCCCGGTATTCAGTTTGGAAATATCTTTATAGGATTCCAGCCTGCCCGGGGCGTTCACGGCGACCCGTCGAAAACCTATCACGATTCAGCACTTCCGCCTCACCATCAGTATTTTGCATTTTACAAGTGGCTTGAAAAATCAATTCAGGCTGATGTGGTTGTTCATTTTGGCACACACGGTACCTTGGAATTTCTGCCCGGCAAACAGGTTACTCTTTCCGAAAGCTGCTATCCCGACATTTTTATTGGCACCTTCCCTCATCTGTGTTTGTACACCTGCAGCAACCCATCAGAGGCTATGATCGCTAAACGCAGGACCTATGCTGCTCTGGTGGACTACATGACACCTCCCATGATTGTGTCTGACCTTTATGGTGCCTTCTCGGAAATGGAAACCAATATCCATAACTATTATCACTTTAAAGAACAAAGCCCTGCCCGGGCACAAGAGATAAAAGAAAAGCTCTTAAATGATGCCAAGGAAAACAACCTGATTGATATTGAGACAGAGGATGTTGATGTGAGCCGTCTTTACAATACCCTTAATGAAATGAAGGGCTCTATGATGACCAAAGGGGTACATGTTATGGGTCGATCTCTGGCAAATGATGACCTGGTAAACTATGTCCTTGGCATTGTTCGTTTTGACCGGGGTGAACTCTTTTCCCTGCATACATCACTTGCTACGGCATATGACCTTGACTGGGATGAAGCACGACAGAACCCCTCAAAAATATTAAATACCGGTCAAGTAACCGGTATTCTGTGTGAACAGATCAACAACCAGGCTCGTTGCCTGTTGGAGGATGTCCTTCTTAAAAAGCAAACACCTAAAAAAACCATTAAAAAAACTGCACATAAAAAACTGGGCAAAGAGGAAACAAAAAACCTTGTTGCAACACTTGAGTTTGCTGCGACACTGGGCCATGAGCTGGAAAATAACCGTGAGATCGACCATATGATCCGGGCTCTTAATGTCGAGTTTATTGCACCGGGCCTTGGCGGCAACCCAATCAGGAGTCCATCTGTTATTCCCACGGGACGCAATCCTTACCAGTTTAATCCAGATCTTGTACCCACACCCCTGGCCTGCCAGCGTGGGGAAGAGGTGGCGCGGCAGGTTATTGATGCCTACTGCATCGAAAATAACAATGTTTATCCGGAAACAACCGGCGTGATCCTGTGGGGTTTTGAGACCATGAAAACCCAGGGTGAGACAGTTGGCGAGATTTTTTACCTTCTTGGAGTTCGTCCCAAGCGCTCCGGAATCGGCGATCTGGTGGGACTGGAACCGATACCTTTGGAAGAACTCGGGCGGCCTCGCCTTGATGTTGTGGTAGAAATTTGCGGTATTTTCAGGGACACTTTTCCTGTACTTTTACGCTATATTGACCGGGCCTTTAAAATGGTTGCCTCTCTTGATGAGCCTGATGACAAAAATTATATTAGAAAACATGTCAGCGCTATTAAGAAAGCCCTTGAAAAAGAAGGTGTTCCAAAAGAGCTGGCCGCAAACCTTGCTGTCTCGCGTATTTTCGGTCCTTCAGCATCCAACTATGCCACTGACACCACAGACCTGGTTGAGTCATCCGAGTGGGAAGATGAATCACAGATCGCAGAACTGCATCTTAACAAGATGTGCCATATTTACGGCGACATCTTTCATGCGGAATCAAGTCTTAACACCTTTAAGGAAGTTCTGGATACGGTGGACGTGGTTGTCCAAGTGCGGGACAATGAGGAGTACGGCGTTGCAGACCTTGACCACTATTATGAGTTTCTAGGCGGGCTTTCAAGCTCTGTTCAAAGCGTGAAAAAATCACGGGGGACTAAAGGAAGAAAAACACGTCCGGTGGTGCTGGTTGCCGATTCCACCCGGGACAAGATAAAAACTGCAAACATTAAAAAGACAATCGAATATGAAGTGCGAACCAAGCTTCTTAATCCGGCATGGATGAAGGGTCAGATGGACAGCGGTTACAAAGGCATTAAAAACATGAGTAAACGCATGGAGCATCTGGTGGGCTGGCAGGCGACAGCAGGCGGTTCTGTAGATAACTGGGTCTGGAGCGAGATGGCGGACAAGTATGTTTTTGACGAATCAATTCGAAAACAGATGATGAAAGAAAACATCTGGGCAGTTGAAGACCAGCTGCAGCGGCTGATGGAGGCGTATCAGAGAGGCATGTGGGATGCGACTGATGAAGAAATAGACCGGCTTAAACAAATTTATCTTGAGCTTGAAGCGGAGATTGAAGAGCAGGAGGAATGAGACGAGTGTGGAGTTACGAATGCGGAGTGCGGAGTGACGAATGACGACTTACTATTGTCGACTGACGATTGCACCGCAAAGATCGCAAAGAACGGCGTTTTATTTTTAAGCTTTTAACCCATGCGTTTCTCAGTGTACTCTGCGTCTCGAGCGAAGCGGGCGGTGAAGATTTTATTTATATATTATTTTAAAGACCCTGATTTTATTAAAATTATATAATGGAGTAAATTTATGGAACAGGAATTCCACGAACAGACAAAAAGAGTTAACTACCCTTTTACTGCGATTGTAAAGCAGGATAAAATGAAAATGGCCCTGCTTTTAAATGTCATTAATCAGCAGATCGGCGGTGTTTTGATACGCGGGGAAAGAGGAAGCGCCAAAACAGTTGCGGTAAGGGCCTTATCCGATATTTTACCTGAAATTGATGTGGTCAAAGACTGCAGGTTCAGCTGTGACCCTATAAACATCAGTAAAATGTGCACCCCGTGCAGAGAACAGTATGATCAGGGTAAAAAGCTTCCTGTTGTAAAACGAAAAATGCGGCTGGTAGAACTGCCTATAGGCACCACAGAAGACCGGGTTGTGGGAACCCTTAATATTGAACTGGCTATCAAAGAGGGTATTAAAGCTCTTGAAATAGGTCTTTTGGCCGAGGCTAACCGGGGAATTCTTTATGTGGATAACATCAACCTGCTTGATGATCATATCATGGACGTGCTTTTAGATTCAGCTGCTATGGGTGTTAATACTGTTGAAAGGGAAGGGGTCTCTGTCTCTCATCCCGCAAGTTTTATTTTAATCGGTTCCATGAACCCTGAAGAAGGCGAGCTTCGTCCCCAGCTCCATGACAGGCTTGCTTTTCATGTAGAGGTTAAAGGGTCGGGTAATATCAGGAGCCGCCTTCAGATCATGAAACAGACCATGGAATTTGAACGTGACCCTATCTATTTTAAGAAACTCTATGAAGAATCCGATAATGAGATTGCCCGTTCAATCATCAGCGCCCAGAAAATATTACCCAAAGCAACCATCAAGGAAGAGTTCTTAAGAATTATCGCCAGAATGTGCATTGAGCTGGATGTTGATGGACACAGACCAGACATTATTATTACCAGGGCGGCAATGACAAAAGCTGCCAGTGATGGAAGAAAAACGGTTACAGAAGAGGATATGGTTTTTGCAGCAGAGCTTGCTTTAGGCTTTCGCATGCGCCGCACGCCATTTGAGGATGCAGCGCTTGGAACATCAAAATTTCAGCAGGTTTTAGACCATGCTAAAAAGCTTGAGGCGGAAAGCAAAAAAAAGAAGAGAGCAAAAAAACAATCTTCACCGCCCGCTTCGCTCAAGGCACAGAGCACGCAGAGAAAAGCAGGTGGAAAAACCAAAAAGTAAAAAGATGTTCTTTGCGCACTTTGCGCCTTTGCGGTGCAATCTTTTGCAACGGACAACAAGCGACTGACAACAAACAAACCATTAAAGGACAAAACCTATGGCACAAAAAACAGAATTTAAACGGGTTGTTTTTCCGTTCGCAACCATCGTTGGACAGGACATGATGAAAAAAGCGCTTCTTTTAAACGCGATAAATCCCCAGATGGGAGGTGTTTTAATCCGCGGAGAGAAAGGAACGGGCAAATCAACTGCGGTGCGGGCTTTGGCTGAACTTCTGCCGGATATTTCGCTTGTAAAAGGATGTCCATTTCACTGTATCCCCACAAATATTTCAGAGATGTGTCCTCATTGCCGCAAAAAAGTGTTTGATTTGCAAAACCAAAAACAGTCAAAACTCCCTGTTGAAAAGAGAAGAATTCGCGTTGTTGATCTTCCACTTGGCACAACCGAGGATCGTCTGCTTGGAAGTCTTGATATTGAAACAGCTATTAAAGAAGGAAGAAAATCACTTGAGCCGGGAATCCTGGCTGATGCCAACCGCGGCATTTTATATGTTGATGAAATAAATTTACTTGATGATCATGTGGTTGATATCCTGCTTGACAGCGCAACATCCGGTGTAAATGTTGTTGAGCGTGAGGGGATATCATTTGCCCATCCTTCCCGTTTTATACTGGTTGGCACCATGAACCCGGAAGAAGGTGAACTTCGGCCCCAGCTGCTGGACAGGATTGCACTCCACGTCCCCACCGAAGCCTTGCATGATGTGGATGCGCGGGTTCAGATTACCCTGCTCCGTAACAGTTTTGAAAAAGATCCTGAAAAGTTTATCAACGATTATGAAAAAGAGAGCGCAAAGCTGAGACGAAAGATTAAAAAAGCTCAAAAACTTTTAAAAGAAATTACTATTACTGAAAGATTCATGATGCTGATCTGCAAGATGTGTAAGGAGCTTGATGTTGAAGGACACAGGCCGGATATAATGCTTGCAAAAACGGCTATAACTCTTGCAGCATTCCACAATAAAAAAGAGATCGGTCAGAAAGAAATAAAGGAAGCAGCAGAACTGGTGCTTCCTTTTCGGGTAAGAAAGAACCCATTCGGTGAAGAAGAAAAAACAGAAAATATTTTTGATGATATCATTGATCAGATCTCAGAAGAGCTTGATAATGAGCCCATGACCCAGGATAATCAGGACAATCCTGACATGGAAGATACCCAGGATGCTGAAGAAGTTGAAGGAAAAGTCCATAAAGTCGGAACTTCAGTCGAAATTCCAAGGGACATCAACAAAAGAAAACGTGACCGGACACTTCGTACAGGTTCCGGAAAAAGAATGAAAACACTTTCAACCGGTAAAAAAGGGCGGTACCTAAAGCACCGTTCCCCAAAAGAGGATACCTCTGATATTGCTTTTGATGCCACTGTCAGGGCATCTGCGGTTCACCAAAAACAGAGAAAAAAAAACTCTAAAAACAACCACGCCATCATCATCAACAAAGAAGACTTAAAAGAAAAAGTCCGTCAAAGCAAGGTATCAACCCTGATCGTGTTGGCGGTTGATGCCAGCGGTTCCATGGGCGCCATGAACAGGATGGAGGCGGCTAAAGGAACCGTTTTTTCACTTTTGATGGATGCCTATCAGTTTCGTGACCGTGTTTCAATGGTTGCCTTTAGGGGAAAAGACGGACATGTTCTTCTCCCCCCCAACAAGCGGTGTTGATCTTGCCAAGAAAATGCTGGTAAACCTTCCAACCGGAGGAAAGACCCCCCTTGCTGCCGGAATCATGAAGGCCCTTTCAGTTATTAAAAACGAAAAACGAAAAGACCCCTCAATTGTCCCAATGCTGGTGCTTTTAACCGACGGCAGGTCAAATATCTCGATTGTTGAAGGCGCTGATCCAATGACAGAGATTGAAAAGCTGGGCCATATTGCCATAGAGGAAGGTATTCATTCTGTTATCGTTGATTCGGAAGTAACAAAAAAGCAAAAGTTCAAAGGCTTTACTTTTGAATTTGCCAAAGATATTGCTGATTTTTTTCAAGCAAAATATTTCCGCTTGGATAAACTGAACGAATCCGCCATCGGCAGCGTTATCACCCTGGAGAAAAATCAATTGCTGGAAAAAGCAACAGAATAATACAGGATCCCGGTTAATCCTCTAGGATGTTAGGTTTAAATTGTCAGGGGCTCCTCATCCAGCATATCGATAAAAACATTCTTATCAATAGCCTTCTCATAGGCTGCTTCTGGAGTTATCTTGTCCTCATCAATAAGCTGCTTTAAATGCTGATCCATGGTCTGCATACCCACAGACGTACCGGTCTGAATAAGTGATTGAATCTGTGTGATTTTACCCTCTCTAATCATACTTGCAAGGGCTGGTGAACCAATAAGTATCTCATTTGCCGCGCACCTGCCTCCGCCCTTCTTTTTCAGAAGCTGCTGCGCGACAACTGCCTTTAATGAATCGGCAAGCATTGTCCGGGTCTGCTCCTGCTGTTCCGCTGGGAATGCGTTAATAATACGGTCAATTGTTTTTGCCGCACTGTTTGTATGCAGAGTTCCAAAAACAAGGATTCCGAGTTCAGCACAGGTAAGGGCGAGAGATATAGTTGCCAGGTCACGCATTTCTCCAATCAGAATAATATCCGGATCCTCTCTGCTGGCCACCCTCAGCGCCTCTGAAAAACTTTTTGCGTGAGATCCGATCTCACGCTGAGTAAAAAGACATCTTTTGTTGGGATGAACAAATTCAAGAGGGTCTTCTATGGTTATAATATGGGCATCACGGGTATTGTTTATATGATCAATCATCGCTGCAAGGGTGGTTGACTTACCGCTTCCTGTCGGACCGGTAACCAGTACCATCCCCCGGTTAAATTCAGCTATAGTTTTAACAGCCTCAGGCAAATTGAGCTGTTCCATCGTTAGAATTTCACTGGGAATAATTCTAAAAACCGCGCCCACACCCCGATGCTGATACAGAAAATTACAGCGAAAACGTGCCAGCCCTTTAATTTCGTAGGCCATATCAAAGTCTAGGTTTCTTTCAAAAACTTCCTGCTGTTCAGAATTTAAAATCTCAAACAGGATCTCTTTGTTTGACTCCGGAGTAAGAACCGGACGGTCCGTCTGTACTAGTTCTCCGCTAATACGAAGCATCGGCGGAAAACCAATCACCATATGAAGGTCGCTTGCCCCTTTTTCCATTACCTCTCTAAACAACTCATCTATCTTAGCCATAAAATTTCTCCGTTTAAACAAATAAAATCTTTCCGTGTAAACACGCCATGACCCTTCATAATTTTTTAAACAGCATACTGCATCAAAAACTCAACCTGCCGGAACAAACACAACTTTTAAGCCTGCGCCTTCTGCTCTTTGTCAACAAACGGCTTAAAACGGGCAGGATTGTTAGCAAAATAATATGCTTCTGCTGCGCTTATCCTGCCTTCCTGATAAAGCTCCTGAATCGAATCATCCATAATCCTCATGCCCACAGCCTTTCCGGTCTGCATCATTGAAGGGATTTGAAAGACCTTACCATCACGGATAAGGTTCGCCATGGGAAGCGTCCCGATAAGAACTTCAGTAGCCAGGACCATGCCCTTGCCGTCTTTGCCCGGAATTAAACGCTGTGTAATAACTGCCTTTAATGCTTCGGAAAGCATGGCCCTTACCTGATTCTGCTCACCCGCAGGAAAGGAATCTATGATACGGTCAACTGTTTTTGGAGCACTTGATGTCGCCAGGGTTCCCACCACAAGATGCCCTGTCTCCGCGGCTGTAATAGCAAGTTCAGTGGTCTCAAGATCACGGAGTTCACCAACCATAATAACATCCGGGTCCTGCCTTAAAGCACCCCTTAAAGCATTCGCATATGACCGGGTATTATTTCCAATCTGCCTCTGGTTAACCGCGCCTTTTTTTAATGGATGGATAAATTCAATAGGATCTTCAACAGTCAAAACATGATGAGCCCTGTTAGTATTGATATAATCAACCATTGAAGCAAGTGTTGTTGATTTGCCCTGTCCGGTAGCTCCGGTCACAAGAATAATTCCCTGATGGTTGTCCAGAACTTTTTCCACGACATCAGGCAACCCAAGCTCTTTAAAAGAAGGAATTTTATCAGGAATAATACGGAAAGATGCTCCAAGGCCAACATTGTGCATCATTGCACTGCCCCTGAACCGGCCAAGCCCTGCAACCTCCACGGCAAAATCAAGCTGCAAATCTTTTGTAAGCCGCTCTTTTTGAGCATCAGACAAAAGCTCAAAAACCAACTGTTCACATCTCTCAGGTGTTAGAACTTCACTTTTTACTTTTCTAAGTTTTCCAAAAAGGCGAAAAATGTACGGCTCACCCGGCGAGAGGTGAATGTCGGAAGCTTTAAAATCCATGGCTGCTTTAAATATTTTATCCATTTCTGCCATCTAAGGTCTCCTGTAAGCAATTTAAATAAATAAAGTAAATAAGTTTTATATACCCGTTTTTCGAGAACATTGTCAAGAACAGTAAGCAAATTAGCCCTGCTGTAAACTGACTTTCCAGATAAGTCTCAGAGTCCAAAGTTTTAACCCACAAACATTATGTTAATTCTTGAGAAGAGTGTTTTTTTGAATGGATTCAGCTGCTTCTGAAACAATCTCTTTTAATACCGGATATTCAGGAAAAATCAGAAGCGCTTCTTCAAGGTAGGATAGAGCTGCGGGAATATGCTTAAAAAATTCCCTCTTACCCTTTTGAAGTCCCAGAAAAGCAAAGGCGCCAAGCGCCTGCATGTTGCGCTGCATCCCGGCAAGATGGAAAGTCTTCACAAATTCTTTATAATCAATTTTCATCCCCCACTTTTTATTTAGAATATCAATATAGAAATCAATCAGTTCAGCTCTCATCTTTTGGTCTATCACAAAATAGGCGTCCTTCAGAACGGATGCCAGATCATACTGCAGCAATCCTTTTGTAGCAGTCTGAAAATCAATTGCTTTCACCTGCCCGTTCTTAAAATAAATGTTTTGTGACTGAAAATCCCTGTGCATGAAGTATTTCGGCTCCTTGTCCAGAAAGGCTGCCAAACGGTTAAACTCCTCTTCAAGCAAAACCTCTTTTGGCAGGGACAAACCACAGAACTGCTTCAAAAAACATTCCCTAAAGTAGTCTGTTTCCCACCTAAACTTCTCATAGCCAAAAGACCTGTTCTTCAAATAATTACACTGGACAAAACAAAGAGAAGGCCGGATCTGCATCTCTGCAAGAAACAGCAGGACCTTTTTATAATATCCGTAAATATCTATTTCGTTTTTTTTATGACATAAAATATTATAAAGGCTGTCGTCCCCCATATCCTCTAAAAGCAGCATAAGCCCTTCTTCATCAACATCAATTATCTCGGGAACGCCGATTCCTGTATTAAAAAGAAACTTTCCCACGTCTATAAACGCTGCTACTTCCTGTTTGTCTGAGGGAGAGACCATCAGAACCAACGATCTGCCATTGGAAAGTATACGGTAATAGCTTCTGTCAGACCCGCCACCCGCAAGGAGGATAAAATTATCACTGTTTAAAGAGATTGAAACATTGTTTTTTTTCAAAAATGGTTCAATCTTTTGCTTTAACAAATCATTAATTTCCATCAACTATCCAGCCTTTTCCGATTACTGAATTCTTTATTACGGATTCTTCTTCAACAACAGCGTTGTCCCACACGATACAGTTCTCAACTCTGCAGCCTTTTTCAAAAACAGAATCCCTGCCTGCAGAAATAAACCCTGAGAACTCCACCCCCTCACCAACAACCGCATTCTCGCCCAAAAGATGTTTTTTTCAGGCACAAGGTCTTTAGCTATGAGAGGTTTTTTATTGACAAGTATCTCTTTGTGAGCTGAAAAATAATTTTCTATTGTGCCGACATCCATCCAGGCGCAGTCCTTAACCTCCACAGCCTTTACCATGCCCTTCTCTTTCTTTATGATATCCAGCAGAAGAGAAACCAGCTCGGACACCCCTTCCGGAATAAGATTTAAAATATCACCGCTCATATATGATATACCGGTATAGGCAAGCATTCTTGAATCATCATCAGGCCTGAGAATCCCCCTTATATCAATTACATTACCGTGTTCATCCACAGATACATTATTATATCCATCATAGTCATGAACAACCATGGTACATAAAGGCACCATTCCTTTTTGTTCAGGAACTATATTGCTGAACCGTATATTGCTCAGGATATCACCATTATGAACAATAAACAGATCCTCTCCCTTTAAATACTCACGAAAACCTCCGATTCCGCCTGCAACCCCCAGGATGTCTTTTTCAAAAGAAAGAGTAATATTCTGTTTTGCATGTTTTGCTTCCAAATATTCTTCTATCACCTCAAACTTATGATGAATATTTACCCCTATATCTGAGACATTACACTCCTGTAAGCGCCGAATAATATGCGAAAGAATCGGCGTACCCAGAACAGGCATCAAAGGCTTTGGCAACCTGTCAGTTAAAGGTCTTAATCTTGTTCCATATCCGGCTGAAAGAATTATTGCCTTCATGCTTTTTTAGTATTATCTTGATTTTAGATTTAAGATTCAGTTAACTTTACACATATGAGCTGTTTTTTTCAATATATTATCCCTGTTTGTTAAAGAGCCCTCCATGCAGGAGAAAACAGGAATTTTACAAAACCAACAATAAAAGAAAGGAAGGAACATAATGCGAGACATGACAAAAGATGAGATCATGGAATTTATTAAGACCTGGACATGGGGAACATTAATAGGGGTTGAAGGAAATAAGCCATATGCTGTTGAACTGTCATACGGAACAGACGGCAAGTACATTTACTGCGGATCAAAACCCGGAGGCAGAATGGCGCGCTGCATCATGGATAACCCCAATGCAGTATTTAAAATATGTGAATGCGGATGGGACTATGCAAGCTACAAAGCTGTTATTGTGGAAGGAAAAGCAGAGCGCCTGACAAAATATGAAGATATCCTGATGTCCGTCAGATGTATCGCAAAACAGAGAAAATTAAACGAGCATGCTTTTGACAATATAGCTCAGCATGTGGCTGACAATCCGGAAAGCAACTCAGTAAGAATTGAGATAAAAAATGTCGGCGGAGTAATGGCTTGAAAACTGCTATTAGCTGTTAATGGCTAATAGCTTAGCTAGCATAAACTGTAAAAACTACGACTTAATCTGGCGCTAATCCTGAAATAATTTCATATTACTTCTGGTAATATATACTATTCTTGAAGTAGAATATTCAATAGTTATCGCTACTGTTGACTTTTGAGATGTTCTGAAGTTTTAATGTTACCAAAAGTAATATTGAAAATAATCGTTGTAATGATAATGTTAAAAGACAAAATAACAAAAGGATGTAAACCTTTTCTTTTTCCAGGCGTCTAAGATAATAAAGGCAAATGAAAGGAGAAAAGTTTATTATATTCAATTAATAAATTATGACCACTAATACTCTAAACATATCAAGGGAGGGTTCAATGAAGAAAACAATATTGCTTATAATTTGTTTGTTAGTGATGATTGGTACTTCTACAGCTACAGAAAATGAAGCCCAAAAGGTATGGTTTGATGTTTACGGAAATGAACGTCCATTGACAGATGCGATGATCGAAAATGAGAAAAAGGTATTGGAAGATAAAGAACGCTCAATACGTAGTAACCAATCTAATGCTAATAATAGCTACCAATCTGGACCAGGAGGAATGCAATACCGCATAGATAGGATAAGAGAACAAATCAGAGATCTGCAAAAAGATCCGGCAACATATTTCAGCAGAAAAAGTGAAAGAATAGAGAGGTCAAATAAATAGAAGCAATCGCAGGGGCGTGGATCCTTATAAAGGAAAATGCCGAATAGATTGATAAATCAATAATCATTACAAGTAAATTTTTAATAGAGAAGGTACTGATTAGTTGGAAAAATCGTACAAAATAATTATCTAACCAAGCATTTCACATAACCATGTGTACTCTTAACAAAACCTAAAGTCAATATTACGTGCCAGACCTTTAATTCTTGCCAGAGTTCACATTACTGCTGATAATATTAAAAATCAAAACAGAATTAAATTTCATTTCAAATCAAACGGAAGTACTTTTGGAAGTACTTTTATTCTCAGATAGCTCCAAAAACGGCCTAAAAAGGTCCGTAAGTACCTGAAAAGTGATGGAATTACGCCTAGCCGGGCCCTGTCACGCCGAAGGTCGCGAGTTCGAGTCTCGTCGTCCCCGCCATATTTAAAAGGGTCTGGAGCAATCTAGGCCCTTTTTTATTATTGTAAAATAACCTTTCCCCCTACTATTTCCCCCGAGAAATGAGAGAAATATAACTTTTTTTGTCAAGGTTGGTAATCTGGGAAATTCTTATTTTTTGTATATTCATCTCTCGTTTAACTTTTATCCTGCCTTTGTTCGTTAATTATATATCAAAATAACCTAAGATCTCCTTTTCATATTACTTTTAGTTATATTCAAACATTTTGTCTTTCAATATAACCTATGTTATATGTTATTAATTTGAAAAAACTCTATCCATTATGCGTAAGAATGTCTTTTAATTCACCTTTTACATTATTATTTAAAATGTCTTTTAAATTAGTTAGTAGTGTTGTTATCATTTCAATACTAAAACCATTAATAAGTGCCATATGACATACTGCAAATTCAAACAGCTTATTAAATGTATAAATATTGCTCCGGCCACGCCCCTCCTCAATTTTGGGCTCAATTCTAAACTTCATTTTTATGTAATCATATCGAGAAGGTGTTATAATTAGATATTGTTTAATGTCACTTGCTGTAAAATTGTCTTCTTTATCTACCTTTTCTTCCAAGGTTTTATAAATCTCACCTATCGCAACAAACTGACCACTCAAAATACTTAAAGGAGCTCCTTTTATTATTTCTGGTTTTTTACTGGGAAAATATCTATGAGGTCTCTTATACCATAAAGACTTACCTTTAAACTTATAACCAATATATTGATATTTTATATCGCTACAAAAACATAAAGTTAGATTATATATATTCATAGTGGTCTTTAATAAATATGAACTATGTTATATGTCATTTTAGAACATTTTAAAAGTTTGTCAACTTTTTTTTAATTTATTTATGAACATAAAAAACCGTCAAGAAGGCGCCCTAAATTGGCTAGGAAGTAATCTTAATTTATTCAACCCCTAACTTACCTTCTTTTTAATATCTCCCTGAACCTCAAGGCTCATATAGGTGTATACCCCCAAATTCTCAAGTAAATCACCCTATAGACAAAACATATTAAGATGTTGTATGGTTTTATAACTTTAAAATCTTCAACTTTTGCCGGTCCCCTTTTAGGCGACGGTTATGTGAGGAGGAGCAATGAAGGAATATGACGTTATTGTGGTTGGTGCAGGGCCCGCGGGCTGCGCCGCGGCAAGAGCGGCGAGCAGGCAAGGCGCACGTACTATCATGTTTGAGGAGCACCCGATCATTGGTGCACCCCGGCACTGCCCCGGCAGGATCCACAGTTCCAGCTTTACGCGTGAAATTCTAGAGGATCTGGACCCGCGAGTTATTGTCTGCGAATACCACAGCCGTCGTTATTTCGCGCCTTCCGGCAAACTAATCAAGGAAACAGCGCTGCCGTCCGGAAGCGTCTTTCAGGTGCAGCGTGACGAGTTTGATCGGGAACTCGCGCGGCAGGCAGCCCTGTCCGGTGCCGAAATCGTTTTGGGTACACGGGTAACCGGACTCTACAAAGACAAAGATCGCATCATGGGCGTAACCACAGCCTTAGGCGACATGCCGGTGGTGCGCGGCCGGGTGGTGATTGCCGCTTCCGGCACAAAGGGCAGGCTTTCCGGAATTCCCAAACAGGAAGGACTCACCCAGCCCGGTGAGACCTCTTTTGGCGGTATCCTTGTGGATCTGGCAGGCATTAAAGACATTGAGCCCGGTGTGATCGAGACCTACCTTGGCGAAGCTTTCGAGATGGGTGTTAACGTGCTCTGGACTAAAAATCAGCATTCGGGGCTTATGGGCTTTTCGAACATAAAAGGATATCGCCGTCTGGTGAGCGGCGATTCCTTTGCCGGGCATAAATTCAAAGACTCCCGTCCGGTTCAAATATTTGGCAATATGGTGGGCTCCGCTGCCAGTGTCAAGCTGGAGCGGCCTGTCAAGGACAATTTGATACTGGTCGGGGATGCCGCCGGTTTCACCAGCATTACCCACGGGATTGTCTCCGGCCGCAACGCAGGTGAGGTTGCTGCCGACGCAATACACAACAATGATACCGAAGAATCGAGCCTTAAACGCTACATCGACAAATGCCGTGAGGACGGCCTGTACCGCAGTACCCTGAGCTGGTCACCGCGCCTGGCGAGCTTGAAGGGACATTCCGATGCCGAGGTTGAGGCCATGATACCAGACATGCTGGCCAATAACGAGATCCATTACGGGGATGTGTGGGATTTTTAGGAATTAATTAAGGACAGCTAAGAGCTAATGGAAAATAACGGGGTCAGGGCTACACTCTTGACAGGCAAGTGAAAAAAGAGTTAAAGTTTTCTCTTAATTCCCAGGCCCGGCCTTTTGTCTCGAAGGATTATGGAATACCTTATTAAAGGAGATGTTATGGTAAACATATTACAGAGCATTATTCTTGGTTTGGTTCTTGTGAGCCTGATGTCATCCGGAACTTTCGCTGGAGATAAAGGCCTTGTGGTCGTGGCGGGTGCAACCGGGCGTACGGGGCAGCTGGTGGTCAAGTATCTGAAAGCGGAAGGCTATGAGGTTCGGGCGATGGTCCGAAGCCTGGAAAAGGGGAAACGCGTATTGGGCGAAGATATTGCCATGGTGCAGGCCGATGTGACAGAACCATCCAGCCTGCCGCCGCTTCTCGATGGCGCTGATTTCGTGATTTCAGCAATTGGGTCAGGCAGCAAGGCAAGTCCAGAAGCTGTGGACTATGGAGGCAGCGTTGCTTTGATCGATGCTGCCAAATCCGCCGGAATAAAAAAATTTGTTATGGTGACTTCAGGCGGTGTGACCTGGCGGTTCCATCCCCTGAACTGGACCGGCGAGAATGTGCTTAAATGGAAACGAAAAGCGGAGCTGTATTTGCGCGCGTCGGGCTTGACCCATGTGATTGTGCGTCCAAACGGTGGTTTGTCTGATAAGTCTGCCAATACGAACAGGATTACGTTTACGCAGAATGATAAATTCGCAATGAGGATTTCGCGTGACGATGTAGCCATCGTGTGTGTTAAGGCCCTGGTTTTTAAAGAGGCCGATAATAAAACCTTTGAGATCCAAAATGACGATGACGGGTTGGTTGCGAAGGATGTGGACTGGAGAAAGACGTTCAGCGCCATGGCCGTTCAATCCGATAATTTTTAGACCTGGCCGGGGGCTTCAAGCCACCCTTTTTTCTGTTTTTTAAGTAATTGGTAAGTAATTGGGGTCCGACCAGGCAAACAATAGAAGGATAGTCTTGAAGTAGAATAATCAATATTATTATCGCAACTGTTGACTTTTGAGGGGTGCTGAAATATTAAGGTTATCTGAAGTAATGTTGACTTTGCAATGCTAGACAAACCTTAATCCATAATTTTTGTTTTTATTTTAATATACGTTAATAACAGACAATACCATGTTATCTTTTCTAATTTATACTATAATACATTTAATTGTTGACATTTAATTTTCAAAATTGTAAAAAAAGTCCTAATCTAATAAATTCAAATAAGGAGGGTAATATGTCAAAAAAAAGAGTTGAGAATAATTTTGTTTTTATAATTTTTGCATTGACGACTTGTTTTTTATTGACCGTTCTCTTAAACCCCGTTTCTTCGGAAGATTATCTTGGGCAGGGTAATGATCAGTTGGTATCTGCGCTGGATGCCGCTTTTATACGTGTGGTAGACAGTGGTAAATATAGAGAGTTGGTGGATAATGACCCTGTTGCCGGTTCTCTTCTGCTCACTGTTGCAGACTGCTATCCAAATGTTGCCGAAGCCAAGTTTCCTGAAAAGCCCACCGGCATACTGGCACATATATTGGATAGCGGTCAGATCACGCTCGGCACTTACGATACATTGGGAAATACGGGTTCGTTTGATCTCTTTACCGATGTAAACCAAAAAATTATACGTGCTATTATTGATGAGCTTGGCAATGGATACGGATTGGCCACGCCCATTGAAGTAGTTGAAACCAAAGTTTTCCCCCCAAGCAGTGCTACACTGTATGAGAGATTGAATAACGGCGTTTTTGACATCACCAACTTTAATGCTGCCCTTGGAGGGACTGTCACTGTGGACGGGGTTTCAGTAAGAAGAAGGGACAT
>PVMK01182191.1_pt1 | contig 17729 bp, 18 predicted proteins | sample 1853481 | NCBI WGS metagenome assembly PVMK01 (sample SAMN08533507, study PRJNA380276) | Marine sediment metagenome, whole genome shotgun sequencing project. | reverse complement strand
CTGGATAAGCCGGTCGCGATCGCCGGAAATCATGGGTACGTCTTGAGCAAGGTCCACGTCAATGGTTATGGGTTATCCGCATATAAATTAGCAAATAACAAGACCTGACCCCACTACTCAGTTAAAGCTTAGCTAATACCTGTTCAGCACTATCGATGGTTTGCTGAATTTGTGCATCGCTGTGCGCGGAACTGACGAAACCCGCCTCGAAAGCCGACGGCGCCAGGTTTATCCCCTGTTGCAACATGCCATGAAAAAACTGCTTGAATCGGTCGATATCACAGCGACCAACATCGGCGAAGCTTTTAACCCTGGCCTGATCGGTGAAAAATAAGCCGAACATCGCACCGACCTGATTGGCGCACATCGGAATAGCATTACGCTCGGCCACCTCCAGTATTCCCTCTACCAGGCGGCGTGTTTTGATCTCAAGTTCCTCGTAGAAACCGCTGCGCGAAATTATTTCCAGGCTCTTCAAACCGGCAGCCATCGCCACTGGATTGCCGGCGAGAGTGCCTGCCTGATAGACCGGGCCTGTCGGCGCGATATGCTCCATTATCTCGCGTTTCCCGCCAAATGCGCCTACCGGCATCCCGCCGCCGATTACCTTGCCAAGCGTGGTCAAGTCAGGAGTAATACCATACAGTCCCTGCGCACCTGTGAGTCCAACACGAAAGCCGGTCATTACTTCATCGAAAATCAGGACTGCCGACGATGCATCGCAGCAGCGTCGCAGAGTGTCCAGGAACCCATCCTCCGGCGGCACACAATTCATATTGCCGGCAACCGGTTCAACGATCACGCAGGCGATGGTGTCGCCGATTTCATCGAATAGCGCTTCTACCTGAGCGCTATTATTGTATTCGAGCGTAATCGTAAAATCCGCAAACGCCGCCGGTACCCCGGGTGAACTCGGAACTCCGAGCGTGAGCGCGCCGGATCCGGCTTTAACCAGCAGCGAATCGGCGTGGCCATGATAGCAACCTTCAAATTTTACGATCTTGTCACGACCGGTGTATCCACGTGCCAGGCGAATCGCGCTCATCGTAGCCTCGGTACCAGAGCAGGTCATACGTACCAGGTCCACGGACGGCAGAGTCGCACAAATTTTTTCTGCCAGATCTATTTCCAGTAAAGTGGGAGCGCCAAAACTAAGACCCTTATGCGCGGCGGCACAAACCGCATCGATGATTTCCGGGTTAGCGTGACCGCAAATCATCGGCCCCCAGGAACCGACATAATCGATGTAGGAATTGCCGTCGACATCGATCAGGCAAGCGCCTTCGGCACGATCGATAAATATTGGGGTGCCGCCGACACCGTTGTAAGCCCGCACCGGCGAATTAACGCCCCCGGGGATCACTTTTAACGCCTGTTCAAACAGCAGTTCAGATTTTGTCATAGTGGTTCCTGCTTTCTTAATCTAATAGTTACTCATCTTCGTGCATCCAGTAAAATCTTGCCGGCTGATACTGACCCATGCCGTAACGCGAGGCGTGTTTAAGGCTTTGCCAACAATAGCTTTGTGCTTCACGGCAGGCGCTCAGGCTATCCAGCCCCTGTGCCAACAATGCCGCCAGACTAGACGAAAGCGTACAACCCGCGCCGTAAAATTCTCGCGTTAGAAGCGGCCATTCGAAGTGTTCAATAATACGATAGTTGTGATAAAGCGTATTGATTACGGTTTCACCCGCCTCGCGTCGCCCACTGAGCAAAAGATGATCGCATCCCATATCCATCAGGCCATTCATCATCGCCGCCGGGTTGTCCGCCTCGGGTAATAGCATGCCCGCCTCGATAGTGTTCAGGGTCAAAATACGCGTCAGCGGTACGAGTAACTCACGAGCCGCTTCAATCATATCCTCTTCAGCTAGTTCCATACCATTACTACTTACCAGCATCGGTTCGTAAACAACCGGGATACCCGGATAATCCTGCAGGATTTCGTGAATTACCTGCACGGCCTCATCGCTACCGATAAGCCCAATTTTTATCGCATCTACGGACATGTCTTCGAGCACTGCACGGGCGCTTTGCGCAATAATGTCAGCATCGACTGGAATCAGACTGGATACCATCTGTGAATCCTGAACACTCAGGCTGGTGATGACCGTGCAGGCGTGACAGGCCTGGCTACTAATCGCTTCTATATCGGCTGCCACACCGGTCGCGCCGGTAGCGTCATGGATCGAGAAGCAAAGTACAACGGGTGATTTTGAGGGATCAGTATTATCCGACACGGCGACAGTTACCCGGGAAAAGCGCGGAGTATAGCTGCAATTGACGTTGCCGCAAATAGACTTTAATGCTTCGCCTGTCGGCCACTGCTAGTCTGCTGTTTCAGCTTGAAGGAGAACTGGTAACGCCGGGACGCAATAAAAATTAATAGCAATACCGGGATTCCCATTAGAGCGGTAGCCAGGAAGAAATTTGAATATCCGATAGCATCCACCATGGTTCCGGAATAGCCGCCCAGTATTTTTGGCAACAGGGTCATCAAAGAAGTAAATATCGCGAACTGCATCGCGGTGAAAGATATGTTGGTGAGGCTGGATAGAAAGGCAACAAAAGCCGCACTGGCGATACCGGCGGACAGGTTATCCGCCGAAATGACGATATAAAGCCAGGTGATATCGTAACCTTTCGAGGCCAGCAACATAAACATCAAGTTAGTCGCTGCCGACAACAGGGCCCCTAAAAACAAAACACGCATGACGCCATAGCGCATTGACAATATGCCCCCGAGAAACGATCACGGTCATCAGCACGCCAAAGAATTTTACCGCGGTTGCAATTTCATTCTTGCTGAATCCAAGGTCCAGATAAAAAACATTTGATATCACGCCGAGCACGATATCTGAAATACGATAAAGACCTATCAGGGCGAGTAATAACCAGGCCAGCGACTGGCCGTAACGCGCAAAGAAATCCCGCACCGGCATAATATAGGTTTGCTCGACCATCTCGTATTTCACCAGTCCCACTTTAATTAAACCGGTTGCGAGAACCCAGGCAATCAGGATTGCCGCGGCCAGGCGCAGGCACTCGACGATAAATCCGGCCAGGTACTGATTTGCAAAAATTTGGCCGAGGTTGTCCCTGGCCGGGACTGCCAATGCGGCACTGAAGTAAAAACTGGCCACGAAAGCGACAACGGCCGCCAGGAACAGAAATACAAAACGGCTATAATCCAGGGCACTATAGGTAAAAGAAGGCGCCGCATGGTGATCGGGTTCCCTGATAACCAGGGTCGTAGCTACACCAACCAGCATTGCTAACGCCATCAGGGCATAGGAATATTGCCATGCCTGGTAAACATAATCCTGACTGGTGGAACCAAACCAGCTAGCCAGATAAAGCGAACCTGCCCCCGACACCAACATGCCAACTCGATAACCGGCAATATAGGTTGCCGACATCAGCGCCTGTAGTTCAACCTCGGCTGACTCGATACGGTAGGCATCGATTACAATGTCCTGTGTTGCCGCCGAGAAACCGAGGAGAACTGCCGCGTAGGCCATAATCGTCAAACTACCGCTACCCTTCTGCGGATCAACCGTGGTAATCAACAGTAACGCGCTAATGATTAATAATTGCGCCAGCAGCATCCAGGCACGCCTTCTACCCATTACCCGGGTAAGCCATGGCAGGGGCAATTGATCTACCAGCGGCGCCCACACAAACTTGAATGAATAACCCAGTGCGGCCCAGCTGAAATAAGTCACCACCGCTCTTTCGATGCCGGCTTCGCGTAACCACAGACCGAGCGATGAAAAAATCAGCATCAGCGGAATTCCGGCAGAGAAGCCGAGAAACAACATGGTCACTATGCGCGGATGGGTAAACGTGACCAGCGTCTCTAGCCAGCCAGGCTGCCTGATATCTTTCACTATTTTAGCGCCGGGGTGAAATCATAATCCATAATCAGGGGTGCGTGATCAGAAAAACGATCATCTTTATAAATTGACGTGCCCTGAATTTTATCTTTCAAACCCGGCGTCACGATTTGGTAGTCAATGCGCCAACCCACGTTCTTGTCCCAGGACTGACCACGATTCGACCACCAGGTATATTGCTCTTCACGCTGGTCGACCACTCGAAAGGCATCGACATACCCAACTCGATCAAATAGATCGGACAACCACGCTCTCTCCTCGGGCAAAAACCCTGAATTTTTCTGGTTCGGGCGCCAGTTTTTCAGATCGATATTCTGGTGCGCAATATTCCAGTCACCACAGATGATAAATTCCCGGCGCTTACGCCTCAAGGCTTGCAGGTGCAACAGGAAACTGTCCATGAACCGAACTTTGGATTCCTGCCGATGATCACCCGAAGAACCGGAAGGCGCGTACAGTGAAATAACTGAAAGATTGCGGTAACGATACTCGATGTATCGTCCTTCGTTATCGAATTCAGATTCGCCAAAACCGCGAATCACCTGTAACGGCTGATGCCGGCTGTATATCGCGGTACCGCTATAGCCTTTTTTCTGAGCATCATAATAATTACAAATGTACGATTGCGGATGAAATATCGGGTCCTGCAATTGATCGATCTGAGCCTTGGTTTCCTGCACACAGACAAAGTCGGCGCGTTGTTTGGCCAGCCACTCAAAAAATCCCTTGCGCGAGGCAGCGCGTATGCCATTGGTATTGATTGATATCACGCGCATGAGATCATATCCTGAAACCGCTTTCATTCGAAAAAACAGACGTTATCATACATCAGTTAAGTTAGGGAGCCCGGTCTTATTGAAGTACCGGGACTAAGTTTTTAGACACCAGGTCAATTTTAATATGCAAGCTTTCCAGTCCGAGTTTCTCGATTATTGCCTGCGAAGGGGCGTGCTGAAATTTGGCGAATTCACGTTGAAATCCGGCCGCATAAGCCCCTATTTTTTCAATGCCGGGCTGTTCAATACCGGCGCGGATCTCGCCGCCCTGGGCAATTATTACGCCGAGGCTATCCAGCATGCGCAAGTGGATTTCGACCTCCTGTTCGGGCCGGCCTATAAAGGCATTCCGCTCGCGGCCATCACCGCAAGCGCCCTCTACCAGCGTCACCAACGCGATATTGCATACGCATTTGATCGAAAAGAAGCCAAAAATCACGGCGAAGGCGGTATCACCGTGGGCGCCCCGATCCAGGGCCGCGTGATGATCATCGACGATGTGATTACCGCGGGTACCGCGATTCGGCATACCATGCAATTGATCGAGTCCCTGGGCGCCAGGGTCAGCGCGGTCACGATCGCGCTCGATCGCCAGGAGAAGGGTCAGGGGGAACTCTCGGCAATACAGGAAATTGAAGCATTGGGGGTCAAGGTAATTCCTATTATTCGACTCGTGGATATCCTGCAATACCTTGAAAAGAACAATCAAACCGGTCACCTGCAAGCGGTTAGCGCCTATCGTGAGCGTTACGGTATCGACTGAACTCTGAAGCGCTACCAGGGTCTATGTTTAGCTTCAAGCACCTGGAGAACCGATGAATAAATTAATCATTTTAAGCTGCCTGCTCGCCCTGCCGGCATTTGCTGCGGAAAAGCTGACCGTCGTCAGTAGTCCACAACAAACCGCAGTGGTTGAACTTTACACCTCCGAGGGTTGCAGCAGTTGCCCGCCGGCCGACCAGTGGTTCGAAGCCCTGATCGATGTGCCAAAGGAAGAACTCGATGTACTGGCGCTCGCCTTTCATGTCGACTACTGGGATTATATCGGCTGGAAAGATCGATTCGGCAGCCCCAAACACACCAGCCGACAACGCCAATTAGGCGCCAACAATAACCAGGGATCGATATATACGCCAGAGTTTTTCGTCGACGGCGCGGAAGCTCGCGGCACCAGAAATGTTATCGAAAAAATCCGCATCAGTAATAATAAAACGGCTATTCTTCAACTCAAGCTGTCGGTTTCAAAGGAAGGCGAGACCCTGCGGCTCGAGTTGCAAGCGGCTAGCGAGGATACCCTTCCAGAAATCCTGCATTCTCGCTTCCTTGTCTATGAAAGCCAACTGTCTAGTGATGTTACGCGAGGTGAAAATTCCGGCGAAACTTTAAGCCATCAGCAAGTGGTGCGCTACATAAGTCCGGCGCTGCGACTCGAAGACAATAGCCGGCACGAAATCAACATTGACCCGGACTGGCAGCTCGCAAATATCGGCATCGCCGCCATGATCACTTCCCCTGGTAACGAAACTTACCTGCAGGCGGTTCACACACCGATCACCGCACTGCTGGTGCAGCAATAGTGAATCGTTGGTAAAGGCCCGACAGGTATGGAAAATAGTTAAAAATGTCCTATGCTAATTATTAACAGCTATTTGTATGCACCAGGGTTGGCTTTCAACAGCCGGAGGTGTCAGGACTAGAGAGAAAAGACTAGCGCCATGAAAAAACGCGTTTCGCAAACACACCTGACCTATCCAGGGATTTTACTCTGCCTGATTCTACCTGGCATGGCAACCCCGGCCGATGCCGGCAGTCTGTATAAATGGGTCGATGAAAACGGTGAAGTACGCTATACCGATCGTATACCGCAATCGGCGTCGAAAAGACAACAACAGACTCTGAATGATCAGGGTATAGTAATCAACACCAAAGAAGCCGCCAAATCCCCCGAAGAACTCGCCGCGATCAAACAGACCGAAAAAGAACGCAAACAAAGACTACTAGCCGAAAAAAGGGTAAATGAAGCGCAACGCAAGGCAGACCAGGCACTGCTCCTGACCTTTAGTTCGGAGGCAGAACTCGAACTGGCAAAAGATGAACGCATCGAGGTGCTGGATTCAATTATCCAGTTAATCTATAAAAGCATGGCTGGAACGAACAAGAAACTGGTAGAGTTCGAGGATTTGGCCGATCAGAATTACCTTTCCAAAGGTCTGGAAGTTCCCGGTGGTCTCGCACAAAATATCGAAGTTTTAAGCCGCAAGAACCTTATGCGCGATCTCCAGTTACGTCAGAAACTAACCGAAAAAAACCGGATTGAATTGCGATTCGAGACCGACCTCGCGCGTTATCGGGCTTTAAGTAACTAGCCCGCAAGTTACTCAAGGGTTAGCCCGCCGTGTGTAGGATGGGTGCAACCCATCAAAAACCGCGCATGGGTATATAACAGCCTCAAAACCAGGACGATGGGTTACACCCATCCTACGGCCTTTTACGACACTCTCATCTGAGGGTTAGTCACCCTTTATCAGGGTGCCGACACCGCTATCAGTCAGTAATTCCAGCAATACCGAATGCTTGACCCGCCCATCGATAATATGACCTGTTTTAACCCCTGATTTTACCGCCGCAAGCGCGCAACCAACCTTCGGCAGCATGCCGCCATGAATAATGCCCTGTTCGATCAGCTGATCGGTTTCTTCTGGACTAATCCCTGTGAGTAACTTTCCCTCGGGATCAAGCACTCCCGCGGTATTGGTCAGCAGTAGCAGTTTCTCGGCGCCGAGTACCGTTGCCAGCTTGCCCGCGACCAGGTCGGCATTAATATTGTAAGAAGCGCCATCCTTGCCTACACCGATTGGCGCAATTACCGGTATAAAATCATCGTCATCGAGCATTTGCACCACTGCGGGGTCAATACTGTCGACTTCACCTACCTGCCCCAGGTCCTGATTTTCCGCACCTGCACCGGTCAATTTCATTTTTCGCGCGTTGATCAGACCGCCATCCTTGCCGGTCAAGCCTACCGCCCGGCCTCCGTGCCGGTTGATCAAAGATACGATTTGCTTATTGATCAGCCCGCCCAGCACCATGTCAACCACATCCATGGTTTCACCATCGGTGACCCGCATGCCCTCGATAAATCGACTTTCCTTGCCTATGCGTTCGAGCAGTTTACCGATTTGAGGGCCGCCGCCATGAACTATAACCGGGTTCACGCCGACCTGTTTTAACAATACGATGTCTTGCGCGAAACTACTTTTTAAATTCTCGTCAACCATGGCGTTACCGCCAAACTTAATCACCACTGTCTTTTGATCCAACGCCTGAATATACGGCAGCGCTTCGATCAGGATTTCGACAACATTGCTCTTGGTTACAGTCATACTTCTGGGCCTGCTAGTTTTTCGGGGTTAAACGCTTGTCCGGTAGGGAGTCAGTCTTGTGCATTATAATGGTCGGCGAGCAGATCAATAAGCTGTTTCGCAATCGTATTTTTATCATCCAGCGCCAGTAACTGCTGCCCGCCTGGCCACATTACCAGTATTTCGTTGGTATTACTTTCAAAACCGGTTTGTTCGACACCCACCTGGTTTGCGGCAATCATGTCCAGGTTTTTTCGTTTCAGTTTTTCAGCCGCGTTGCGCTCGAGTTCTTCAGTCTCAGCGGCAAAACCCATGGTAAAGGGTTTACTATCGAGCGCGGTGACTTCACTAACGATATCCGGGTTTGGTATCAGTTCAAGCTGTAGATTCTGTCCGGATTTTTTCAACTTTTGCGGCGCAACGTCTGCCACCCGATAATCCGCTACCGCGGCACAGGCGATGAATATATCAGCCTGTGATACCTGTTTGATAACCGCATCGCGCATTTCCAGTGCGCTGCCAACTTCGATGCGTTCGACGCCGGTTGGTGAATCAAGACTGACCGGACCACTAATCAAAGTTACCCCGGCACCAGCCTGATGCGCCGCGCGCGCGAGTGCATACCCCATTTTGCCAGTGCTGCGATTGCCGATATAACGCACCGGATCGATTGCTTCATGAGTCGGACCCGCGGTGATCAGGACGCGCTTACCGCTCAATTTGCCCGGTTTAAAATTCTCATCGATGAGAACCATTATCTCATCGGGTTCCAGCATTCGTCCGGGACCGACATCGCCACAGGCCTGCTCACCCTGGGCCGGACCCCAGACCTTAACACCGCGTCCCTTTAGGCGTTGAATATTGTCCTGCGTTGCCTGGTTTAAATACATTTGTTGATTCATCGCCGGTGCGATCGCGACCGCCTGTTTACTCGCCAGGCACAGGGTAAGCAACAGGTTATCTGCATAGCCATCGAGCAGCTTGGCGATAAAATTGGCCGAGGCCGGAGCAACCACGATTAAATCAGCCCAGCGCGCCAGTTCGATATGATCCATTGCCGACTCGGCCTCGGCATCGAAAATTTCGGTATAGACTTTATGGCCGCTCAGCGCCTGGTAAGTCAGGGGTTGCACGAACTCGGCCGCGGCCGGTGTCATCACCACGCGCCCCTCGGCGCCAGCCTTGATCAGCTGTCTAATCAGGTCGGCAGATTTGTAGGCAGCAATGCCTCCGGTAACACCTATTAAAATATTTTTCTTGATGATCGCGTCCATATGAACTATTTTAACTCATGTTTATAGCAGGTAAAGGATTACTAGATGGCTATCACCGACTGGCCCATGGAAGAAAGGCCCCGTGAAAAACTGCTGCTGAAAGGCGCCCCTTCCCTCTCCGATGCCGAATTACTGGCAATTTTCCTGCGTACCGGCATGCCGGGTCTAAGCGCGGTGGATATGTCCCGGAATCTATTGAAGGAGTTTGGATCCCTACGCAGACTGCTTAATGCCAGCGAAGAAGAATTCTGCAGACAAAAAGGCCTCGGCAAAGCCAAGTACGCACAATTGCAGGCAGTTTTGGAAATGGCCGGCCGGCATCTGTCTGAATCGATCAAACGCCAGGATTGTCTAACCAATCCTGCCGATACCATCGCCTACCTGCGTAGCCAGTTGCGCGATCGCCCGCACGAGATATTCGCCTGCGTCATGCTCGACAACCGTAACCGTGTTATCGCATTTCGAGAAATGTTTCGCGGTACTATCGACGGCGCCAGCGTCTATCCGAGAGAAGTTGTAAAACAGGCGCTTGCCGACAATGCCGCCAGCGTTATCCTAGCACACAATCATCCATCGGGCGTGGCCGAACCCAGCCAGGCCGACATTCGCATTACCGAACGCCTGAAGAAAGCCCTGGCACTGGTCGATATCCGTGTCCTGGATCATGTCATCGTGGGTGACGAAACGCTTTGTTTTTCTGAGCGCGGACTAATCTAACAGGTTCATAGAGTTACTGTCAGGCTGCGGTATAAACACTCAACTTACAACCTTGTACCATTGCGGTATCTGCCCGGCGTCAATCGGCCGGCTCAGGTAATATCCCTGCACATAATCACATTTCATATCTCGCAAGATGTCGTAAACCTCAACGATTTCAACCCCCTCGGCTATGACCTTTAGATTAAGCGTATGTGCAAGTTCGATCGTTGCCTTGACGATTAAACGGTCCTCGGCGTTGGTAACCATGTCACGAATAAAGGACTGGTCAATTTTCAGCTTTTCGACCGGCAATTCTTTCAGGTAAGTCAACGATGCCTGCCCGGTGCCAAAATCGTCGATCGATAGCGACAATCCCATCTTCCCAAGTTGGCCCAGAATATCGATTACTTCTTCAGGGTCCTGCATGATCTGGCCCTCGGTGATCTCGAAGACGAGTTGTTGGGGCCGTATATCGTACTGCTTCATATAAGCCTCTATACGCCGGGGCAAATATTGATCGTGTAAATCAATCATGGAGAGATTGATGCCGATCACGAGCCGGTCGATTTGCAAATCACTGAGCAATTGACAGCTAAACGCAATTACCCAGTTAGTTAATGGTTTGATGAGCTGATTCTTCTCGGCAATTTCAATCGTCCGTTCAATCGAAATATCATGCTTTTCCGGCTCCTTCCAGCGTAGCAAAGCTTCCAGATAAACCGTGTGATGATCCTCGAAATCAATCACCGGTTGAAAAACCAGTTTTAATTCATCGTCTTCGATTGCCTTGCGTAATGACTGAATTATGGTAAAGCCAGAGTAGTCAGTCATATCCTCATTCGATCGATAGAAAACAATGGGCCATTCACCTTTCTCGGCCTCGATCAGGGCCTGGCTCGCGTTTCGGTACAGCTGATCCGCATTGTTACCATGCTCCGGATAGATCGCGACCCCCATTGCCAGAATGGTGTCTAGCTCGTGGCCATAGACAAGAAATCGATCGGCCAACGCCTCGTACACTTTTTCAACCAGGCTCGCTAGTTGATCCCTGTCGGGCACTTCCAGCAAGGCGGCAAAAATCCCCTTGTCGATACGCGATACGTTATCCGATTCCCTCAAACCAGCCAGTAGCTTCTCGGTGATCTGTTTGATCAGGGCATCACCCAGGTACTGTCCCTGCCGGCTGATAATCGTATTTAGATTAGTAATATCGATCAGTATCAATGCGTACTTGCGTCCCGAGCGCTTTCCATCACTGATGGCCTGCATCAGTCGATCCTCGAATATCAAACGGTTGTTGAGCCCGGTGAGCGGATCGCGTTTGGCCATATTCTGCAGTGCATGAAAATATTCGTGCATCTCCGCAAGCCCGGGGCTGACCGCTTTCGATTCACCCTCATCAGCACTAAATGGAATAACCGCGGTATCACGCATTTTATCGGCCAGCGACCGCAGGGGTCGAAGCAGTAAACGGTAAAACTGCGCATACACCAGCAGCCCCGCTAGCAGCAGCAGGACCAGGACCGGAAAAACCTGGTCGATCCACAGATCAAAGTAACCCAGCGGTTGTCGCGCCAGATACAGCCGACCCAGGATGAGCCCATTATCCTCGAAGCTGATAGTCAATGATTCCATGCTATGGGTAGAATCCATAACCTCGGTATACTCGATCAAATTATCCGACCCGCTTATCACCTGTAATTTTTTTTCCGCTGCAATCGAAAATTCCACCAGGAAACTAAAGTAATCCATACTCACCACCAGGGCTGAATTGCGATCCGACTGTAAAATCGGACCGACAATTTCGAGCAGGGCCTTGTCTCCCACACGACAACTGGTAATCCGTGGTATGAGAAAATTCTTAAAGTCCTGGGGACTGCTCGCATCAAACTGGATGCAGCTCGCTTTTGGCGGCTGATACCTGGTTTGGCCATTATCATCGAATTCGATCAGGGATACCGAGCGTACATCGGGATTGCGTTGGTAATAGTCCCACAGGAAAGCCTGTAATCGCTGATCCTGATTTCGCGAGCCTAACAAGGTGCTAATCAGGTAATACTGGGATTGCAGCCAGAGTCGTTGTTTTTGCTGGAAAAGTGAGATCTGAGCCTGCCACAGCTGATTATAGGCTTCGGATCGAGTTCTGTTTTCCTGTTGAACCACCTGCTGCAAAGACCAGCTCCACACCAGCAGCGATACCAGGACCATTCCCAGGATCAGACTGGCGCTGAAAAGTGTTAGCCTTATTTTCATTAATCTTGCGAGCGTGACAAGTGAGTTAAACGGGTTAAGGCCATTATTCTATATTTTGTACCTGCTCCCGCATTTGTTCGATCAGCACCTTGAGATCAACCGACCACTGCGTGGTCTGGCTATCCTGTGACTTTGATCCCAGCGTGTTGGCCTCGCGATTGAGTTCCTGCATGAGGAAATCGAGACGCCTGCCCACCGCTTCCTTGCGCTTTAATACCTTTTTGACTTCGGTGATATGGGTATCGATACGATCCAGTTCTTCATCGACATCGAGCTTTTGTGCCAGTATTACGAGTTCCTGTTCGAGGCGGCCTGTATCGACACCCTCACTCCACTGCTTTAGCTTCTCGTTTAAACTGGTTTCCCATTTTTCCCGCATCGATGCCAGCATCTGTGGCCGATGTTTCCTCAGCTGCTTGACAATATCGCTAATCTGGGTACAGCGCGAACCGATCATTTTGGCGAGTGCGCTACCTTCGGTTTCGCGGGTTTCGACCAACTGCTGCAGGGTTTTTTCAAGGCTTTCGAGTGCTATCGATATCAATGGCGACAGTTCATTTTCGGGGCTGGCAATCACTCCAGGCCAACTGAGAATGTCAGCTACCGACAACTTGCTGCCCGCGTGTACGATATTCAAAACGTTCTGCTCAACCTGGCGTAAGCTGTGGACGATGTCTTCGTTTAACCTGATTTCTCCCAGGCCGGCACCGTCCATTTTGTAACGTAAACCAATATCTATTTTTCCTCTTTTCAAGTATCGGGCCAATAGCTTGCGAATCTCCGGTTCCAGCGATCTGAAATCTTCCGGCAGTTTCAGGCCTGGTTCGAGGTAACGATGATTGACCGAGCGAATTTCCCAGGTCAGTGTGCCGGCATCGCAGGTTTCCTGCACGCGGGCGAATGCGGTCATACTTCTAAGCACGTTATTTATCTCTGCCAGTATTGGTGATTAATTACCTGTGGATAATAACGTATTTGGATAACGCATGCATAAAACTGCCGGCTATTATCCGAATCCAGTCGCATCTATTTTGAGCGCGGCGCTGACGCCGGCGTCGATGATCAGTATAATCGCTTTTATTTTTCCGGAGACCGACTGATGAGACCTAATGGCAGGGCAAATGACGAACTGCGCCCGATTAAAATCACGCGAAACTATACCATGCATGCCGAGGGTTCAGTTTTGATCGAATGCGGGGATACCCGCGTCCTGTGTAACGCATCTGTGGAGAATTCGGTTCCAGGTTTCCTTCGCGGTAAGGGCAAAGGCTGGGTAACCGCCGAGTATGGCATGCTGCCGCGATCTACCGGCAGTCGCATGCGACGCGAGGCGAGCGCCGGTAAGCAGGGCGGGCGTACGATGGAAATCCAGCGTCTTATCGGCCGCGCTCTACGCGCTTCGATTGATACCGAGAAACTTGGCGAGAGAACTATCACCATTGATTGCGATGTAATCCAGGCTGACGGCGGTACGCGCACCGCTTCGATTTCAGGCGCATGGGTTGCCCTGAGCGACGCAATCCAGACCCTGGTAGACCAGGGTACTCTCAAGCAAAACCCGATTCTTTGCCAGGTAGCCGCGGTATCGGCAGGCATTTACGACGGCCGGGCCGTGCTCGACCTGGATTATGTTGAAGACAGTAGCGCCGATACGGATATGAATATTGTAATGAACAATAAGGGTGGTTTTATCGAGGTACAGGGTACTGCCGAGGCGGCGGCATTTGACGAATCCGAGTTGCACGAGATGCTGGCTTTAGCCAAAAAAGGCATCACCCGGATATTTGAACTACAGAAATGAAAAAACTGGTGGTTGCATCTTCCAACCCCGGCAAGCTGCGAGAATTGTCGCAATTGTTTGACGGACTGGACTACCAGTTATACCCGCAGTCGGAATTCGGGGTTGTAGAGGTCCCTGAAACCGGCACAACCTTCGTCGAGAACGCCATCATCAAGGCTCGCAATGCCGCGCAACAAACCGGCTTAGCCGCAATCGCCGATGACTCGGGGATTGAAGTCGATGCCCTCGACGGTGAACCCGGCGTCTACAGCGCACGCTTTGCCGGTGCTGACGCCAGCGACGAAACGAATAATGCCCTGCTCGTGCAAAAACTTCGGGGGGTTCCTGAACAACAGCGTAGTGCTCGTTATCGTGCCGTTATCGTATACATGCGAAACGCGGCTGACCCCTCGCCGCTCATTTGTGAAGGCAGCTGGGAAGGCAGTATCATTCTCGAACCCCGGGGAACGGGTGGATTCGGCTACGACCCCTATTTTTACCTGGCTGCTCAGGGTTGTACCAGCGCTGAACTCAGCGCCGAACTCAAAAATCAATTGAGTCATCGAGGCCAGGCGCTACGGGAGTTACTCGAAAAGTTGTCGCCTCAATGAAAATAAAACAACCACCACTGGGGCTATATATCCATATGCCCTGGTGCGAAAAAAAATGCCCTTATTGTGACTTCAATTCGCACCTGATCGAAACATTGCCCGAGGCCGATTACATCAATGCCTTGCTGATTGATCTGGAACAGGATTTACCGCTGGTCTGGGGACGTTCGGTTGAGACCATATTTATCGGCGGGGGCACTCCATCGTTATTTTCCGGTGAAGCGATTGATCGACTATTTTCCGGTTTAAGAGCCTTGTTGAATATATCCGCAAATGCCGAGATCACGATCGAGTCCAACCCCGGAAGTGCTGATATAGAACATTTCCGCGCTTACCGAGACTGCGGTGTTAACCGTCTCTCAATTGGTGTGCAAAGCTTCAGCGATGTGCATTTGCAAGCCCTTGGTCGCGTACATGATGCCAGGCTCGCGCACCAGGCCTTTGACTCGGCCAGGCAGGCAGGATTTGACAACATTAATCTTGATTTAATGTATGGCTTGCCCGCCCAGACCCTGCAACAGGCGCTAGCCGACTTGCAGCAGGCCATTGCACTCAAACCGGAACATATCTCGCATTACCAGCTCACGATCGAACCCAATACCCTGTTTCATCACCAGCCACCCGCGCAGATGCCCGACGATGACCTGGCCTGGCAGCAACAAAAGGCCAGTCAGGACCTGTTAACCGACCAGAATTACCAACAATATGAAATTTCAGCTTATTGCCGGGACAAACATCAAAGCCGGCACAATCTAAACTACTGGAAGTTCGGTGACTACATCGGCATAGGCGCAGGAGCGCATGGCAAGATTACCCTGCCCGGCGTTAACCGCATATTGCGTCGCGTACGCAAGCGCCAGCCTACCGCTTACCTGCAATCCGGGGGTCGCGATACCATTAGCAGTGAAATCGAATTAAAGCCATCTGATCGAGTATTTGAGTTCATGCTCAATGCCCTGCGATTAACCGATGGTTTTAAATCGTCAGAATTCACCGAAACTACTGGTTTATCGCTTGGCGAAATACAACCGGTACTACAAAAAGCGCAAGATTTGGGTCTGCTTGGCCTCGCGCAATGGCAGATTTGTCCCAGCGAGCGTGGTTTTCAGTATCTCAACGACTTGCAATCGATGTTCCTGGACCTCGAAATCGGAAAAAATCAAGCTTTTTTTAATACCGCCGATGAAATTATACACAGCTAGAATAAGCCTTGTTAAATTGTCAACTATATTTCGAAATAAAAAAACACTCTTTTTTCAATAATCTTTAAGTTATTGATTTAAAAGATTAAATTTAGATTGGTTAAAAATTAACTAATCTAATAAAAACTCAATGTTTATCGGTGTTTCAGCACTTCAATCGCAATTTATACACAGAGTTATCCACAACTTATGTGGATAACCCGAAAGCCGACAATCCAGTCAATGTTTTACGCACGACTAATCAGAATTTACTTTAACAATGTCACCTAACTGATCATTAGAAAACTCTAATTTTGGTGCTTAATGAGGTCCCCGGTACTAATATAAGTCATGCACCGGCCTTGTTAGACGCGAGCATCGACGTTGATGACGCCGATTATTGTTGCCCTGGCTGAGTATTTAGCCGCCGTGTGACTACAGATGCAGGTTAGAAAACACTTGCACTTTTCGGTATAAAAGGTCAAAATTCGCGCCCTTAAAAACCGTTACCCATCAGGCCAGATCATGAAACAGGACATTCACCCGGAATATAGAGACGTCGTATTTCAGGATATTTCTTCGGACTTTGCGATCCTGACCCGTTCAACCGTGTCTACACGCGAAACAATCAAGTGGGAAGACGGCAATGAATACCCGCTGCTGAAACTGGAAGTCTCGAGTGAGTCACATCCGTTTTACACGGGCAAGCAGCACATTTTGCAAACCGCCAAGCAGGTCGATAAATTTCGCCAGCGTTACGGTAAAAAGTAATTCCCCAGTATTTCCCAGGGGTGCTTCGGCACCCTTTTTTTTCGTTGAATATTGGCCGTTAAATAAAGCAACTGCCGACATTCCGCTCGAATTATTACCCTGCCACCCCTATCTTTTATTATAATGCCCCGATGAACTGGCGTTACCTGATTAGCCCTATTTTACTGGCTGTGCTGCTACTCACAGGCTGTGCTACCAATCCTGTTACCGGTGAACAGGATTTTGTAATGGTTAGTGAAGACCAGGAAATCGCCCAGGGCAGGGAATATCATCAAACCATCATCGCCCAATACGGCGTTTACGACAATCCCGAGTTGCAGATCTATGTCGATAAAATTGGCCAGAATCTTGCTGCCAAAAGCCATCGGGCCCATCTTGATTTTCATTTTACGGTACTGGATACACCCGACATCAATGCATTCGCGTTGCCCGGGGGCTACGTCTATATCACGCGAGGCATTATGGCCTACCTGGATAGCGAAGCCGAGTTAGCCGGTGTGCTCGGCCATGAAATTGGTCATGTTACCGCACGGCACTCGGTACGCCAGCAGTCGGGACAACTGGCTTCGGGCTTACTCAATGTACTTATCGCGGCAACTACCGGCAGCGATACGCTCAGCCAACTGGGAAATCAATTGAGTACAGGGTTAATCCGGGGATACGGCCGCAAGCACGAACTCGAAGCCGATCGCCTGGGCGCGCAGTATTTACATCGAACCGGTTACAATCCGGAAATTATGCTGGAAGTAATCGGCGTTCTCAAAGACCAGGAATTGTACGAAATAGCAAAGGCTAAAGAGGAAAACCGACCTCCTAATATTTATCATGGTGTTTATTCCACCCACCCGGAAAACGATGATCGCCTGCAGACAGTGGTACTTGCCGCGAAAGATCTGTCGGTACAGGATTATCGGGATAACAACAAGGCCGGGTATCTTGGTTTAATCGATGGCATGACCTGGGGTCAAAGCCCGGAGCAGGGCGTAATCATCAAGAATCGATTTATGCACGCGCAGCTCGGCATCGCCTTACAGTTCCCGGCTGACTGGAAAATAGACAACAGGGCCGACGCACTGTTTGCCAGAAATCCAGGTAACACCACCCTGCTCCAGGTGCGGCTCGTTGC
>PVMK01123361.1_pt1 | contig 17730 bp, 15 predicted proteins | sample 1853481 | NCBI WGS metagenome assembly PVMK01 (sample SAMN08533507, study PRJNA380276) | Marine sediment metagenome, whole genome shotgun sequencing project. | reverse complement strand
CATGACTGGAATCGCGTTTAAAGCCGTTTCGAGGAAATGATTCCGCGGAAGCGCTGAGCCACGAAAAGCTATCCCTGGAAAGCACCCTCGAACCCCCGACCACCTGGTTCGAAGACAGCAGGTCACATTGGGGATTCAATTAAATCAATGCCTTGCAACGCCCGCATCACTCCGAAACCTGCTACGCAACGCGCCAAACAGCCCCAAAGAGCCTAGCCGAGTTACGATTTAGCTACGTGACGTTTCGATATGATCGTCCGGCAATTTTCCGGCACTGCAGGGGAGGGGGCGGACAGCATCGCAGCGAATATCAGCCACCTAGACAACCCAACAAGAAGGTCGGCTTTCGGCCGAGGCTGTGTGAAAAGTCCGGTGTCATGTCGCCGGTGGGGAAAATACTTACGAAACCCCCGCTTTTTGAAGCGCAATCCCATTCTTCGTCTCGTTCCACCGCTAAACGCAAGGGGAAATTGAAAAGTTTTCCCACCGCCTCGTTGCGAACAGACTTTTCACACAGCCTCGGCCACAAGCGGACCTGTGTCTTAGTGAAGTCCAGATCGGGCTTCGGCAGCGGCGAGGATGAGCTGCGTGCCAGCGAATCTACCACGAAGCGCCGCAGGCTTGAGTGCAATGCTATGTTTCCGTTTCGATTTCCTCTTGCAGCTTCTCGAGATCATCAAGAATTCGGATAAATTTTTTGCCAAACGGAGTGACAACATATTCGACCCTGGGAGGGATTTCCGGATAAGCAATTCGCTCGATAATGCCAAACTCGATATTTTTTCTAAGACAGCTGTTTAACACCTTGGTCGAAAGCCCTTCAATACCCCGCACCATTTCCCCGGGCCTGTTTATGCCGTTCGCAAGTAGTTGGTATACGGTCAGGGACCATTTGCAGCCGTAGATGGCCTCAACCATTCGTGCACTTTGCCTAGGCGCGGCTTTTCTCGAAATTTCTTTTTCCTGGGATTTCACAAAAATATACCGAAAGGTACCTACCCCACCATTTTGTACTTACTTTTCAATAGGTTCTAGACATATTAAGTTGGATCCGACCATTCAACAAACCTATTTGGAGATCATTATGACATCGTCAAACAAATCCTGGGCATTGATCGTCGGGGGCTCTAGCGGTATGGGCTATTCGGTAGCCAAACAGCTTCTGCAGTCCGGCATCGCCACCTTGATCATCGGAAATGACGGAGACAAGCTGGAGAAGGCCCGAGAAGAGCTGTCCCAATTCGGCACGGTAGAATCGATACGAGCCAATTTGTACGAGCCGTCGGACCTAACAAAGATCGGCGCCATCGTCAACGACCGCAGCCGTCATATCAAGTATCTGGTCAATGCAGCGGGCATTTTCAATCCCACTTCATTCCTCGATCATACCGAGGATGATTATGAAGCCTATATGGGCCTTAATAAGGCAATCTTCTTTATTTCACAAGCGGTAGCCAAGAACATGAAGGCTAACGGTGGTGGATCCATCGTGAATATTGGCTCCATGTGGGCAAAGCAGGCGATCAAGGCGACACCGTCTTCTGCCTACTCCATGGCCAAAGCTGGTCTTCACGCCCTTACCCAGCACATGGCAATGGAACTGGCTGATCACAACATCAGGGTCAATGCGGTATCCCCCGCTGTGGTCAAGACCCCGATTTACGAATCGTTTATTGATCCGCAGGAGATGGATTCGGCTCTGGCCGCATTTGACAACTTTCATCCGATTGGACGCATAGGTGCCCCAGAGGATGTTGCCAATACAATCGCTTTTTTACTCTCAAGCAAGGCCGACTGGGTGACTGGCGCGGTCTGGGACGTAGACGGCGGAATCATGGCAGGGCGCAACTAGTGGAGAGGGATGGCTAGCATGGAGCTAGTCATCCCACTGCTTTGCGTGGCGCGAGGCGGCGTAGCACGATTCGCGGTCCTGGCTAGTTCCGGGCGTTGACGGCGAATGGCTGCAACGGGTCGCAAGTCGCCGTTGGGCGTCCACGGGTGAATTTCGTCGCCTGAGCGGCGGGAATCGGCCAACTGTGGACCCTCGCTGTGGGGAAAACTACAAGATTGAACGTCCGGATAGGCCTCCATTGCTGCCGTTTGCTCGCCATCCATGGGGCCGCGGGATAGTATTTCGCTGCCCCCCCCGAGTCCGAGGAGCGCACCTGCACATGGAGGACCGTCTGCCACGTAAGCTCGCCGCCATCCTGTACGCGGACGTGGCGGGCTACAGCCGTCTGAGCGGTGAAGACGAGGACGCCACCCATCGGCGGCTCAGCGAGTACCTCGACCTCATCTCCGCCACGGTGGAGGATCACCGAGGTCGCGTGATGCACTACGCAGGCGATGCGGTGCTCGCGATGTTCGATGCGGTGGTGGATGCCGTCTCCTGCGCCACTGAAATCCAGGACAAACTCCGGGAGCACAATCAGGAACTACCCAGCGGGCGCAAGGTGCAATTCCGCATCGGCGTCAATTCTGGGGACGTGATCGAGGACCGGGGCGACATCTATGGTGACGGTGTCAACGTCGCTGCACGCCTTGAGAGTCTTGCCGACCCTGGAGGAATCTGTATCTCCGACGCGGTGCGCTCCGCCATCGGCAAGAAGCTTGACCTCGATTACGAGGACATGGGCAAGCAGGAGGTGAAAAACATCGCTGAGCCGGTGCGTGCATATCGAGTGCTTTCGAAACCGGAGAAGACAGAAATGGACAGCGCTCCTGGCGGAACTACCGCGCCAGCCAATGAGCGCGGAAGGCTGCTCGCGCCCGGGACGGCGCGCAGCGACTCGGACAGTGTTTCCCTGTCTCGGCAGCGTTCGTACGATGGCCGAGCCGAGAAACCCGCTGCCGCCGAAGACCGTAGTCATCGCTGCCGGCATATACGCCCCGTCGCTCAACTTTGCCGAGCTATGCTTTCGGTCAGTATATCCGGGAACAAATCAGGCGTAGACGGTATGCTCGTGGGCTTCGATGTCGCGCCACGGTCCACGCCGCCGGATAACCTGAATTGTAAGCAGTCCGATGATCGCTCCCGCCAAGACCTTATCGTAAGAGTCGCCAACCGCTCGGTTGTTGGAACAGACTGTCTGCGGCTTCATACGATCAAACTCGTACATTTCGGACACACCACCAGATCGATGACCACGTTTGAATCGCCGATTACCTGAACGCTTACAAAACACTTACGTTTGCATGGAGAAAATGTGGCTGAATCGCAATGCGCAAATCAGTGTTTCGTAATCACTCGTTGACGCCCTGAGATCAAGTCATTACCTTAGTGCGATTAACCGACACGATTAGCGATCAGTCGCACAGGTATCTATCCTCGGCTCTCCTCATCCGTTTCGCGCCTGCAACTGATTGGATTTGGCGATACGATTACCACAAAATAAGCTGAAAGCGTAAAAAGGGGGCGACGTGGAGAACGTCGCACAATGGTTGAAGCAGCTGGGCTTGATCCAGTATGCGTCCGTCTTTGCCGCGAACGACGTCGACGAAGACGTGCTGCCCGAGCTTACTGACGCAGAATTGGAGAAGCTCGGGGTTACGCTTGGCCATCGCAAAAAACTCCTGAAAGCCATCGCCATTCTGCACGCTGGCGGAACCGCACCGGCGGCCCCCGATACGCCAGCCAGCCAGCCTCCGATGACCTCGACGGAGCCAGCTGAACCGGAACGCCGCCAACTGACTGTCATGTTCTGCGACCTCGTGGGTTCGACCAGGTTGTCCCAGCAGCTCGACCCCGAGGACTTGCGCGACATCAATCGCGCCTACCAAGATGCCTGCAAGGTGGCCATCGAGCGTTACGACGGCTACATCTCTCGCTACATGGGTGACGGTGTGCTGGTCTTTTTCGGCTATCCCCAGGCCCACGAGGACGACGCCGAGCGGGCGGTCCGTGCAGCGCTCGGGGTAATCGAATCCATGGGTGAGCTGAACGCCGGTGTGGGAAAGGACAAAGATGTCGAGCTGGCGGTGCGGGTGGGTATTGCGACCGGGCCGGTGGTGGTGGGTGACCTCATCGGCGAGGGAGCATCGGAGGAGCGCGCCGTCGTCGGCGAGACGCCGAACCTCGCGTCCCGACTACAGGGGCTGGCGGAACCGGACACGATCGTCATAGCAGACACTACCCGGCAGCTGCTTACGCAAACTTTCGACGTCCAGAATCTCGGCAAACCTCACCTGCGTGGCTTTTCCGACGATCGGAACGTTTGGCAGGCACTGCGACCGACCCGTACCGAGGGACGCTTCGAGGCCCAGCACGCCGCCAACCTGACCCCATTAGTGGGCCGCAGAGATGAGATCGGAACATTGCTGAGCCGCTGGCGGCTCGCGAAAGAAGGCAATGGCCAAGTGGTTCTGCTGGACGGTGAACCCGGTGTTGGCAAGTCGCGTATCGTGCGATTCCTGGGCGCGCGTACCCTCGAAGAACCCCACACCCGCCTATTTTACCAGTGCTCCCCATACCACACCAACAGTCCTTTGTATCCCGTCATCCGCCAACTCGAGCACGCTGCAAATCTCGAAGATGACGAGCCGGCCGATAGCAAGCTCGACAAATTGATGGCACTGCTTGCCAGGGGAACCGGCAATCCAGAGCATGTGGCGCCGTTGTTCGCCGCGTTAATGTCGGTGCCCTTCGATCGCGACATCACGCCGCTCGATGAGTCGCCCGAACAACGCAAGGAGAGGACTCTGGAAGAGCTGGTCGACCAGCTGCAGGACCTTTCCACACACCAGCCGGTACTTGCGGTGTTCGAGGATGTCCATTGGATCGACCCGACGTCGTTGGATCTCCTCGATCGGTTGGTGGAACGCGTGTCGGATCATCGGGTTCTGCTGGTCATCACATTCCGGCCGGAATTCGAGTCACCGTGGCCGCGCCACCCGCACCTGAGCGTCATCTCGCTCAGCCGGCTGGACGATCAAAACTGTCTCGCGATGGTCGATGAAATCACACGTGACAGTCCCATCTCGCGGCAACTGAGGGAGCAGATCGTGCGCAAGGCCGACGGGATCCCACTGTTCGTAGAAGAGCTCACCAAGACAATGCTCGAGTACGGCACGGTGGCCGAAGACGGAGAGTCGAATACGGCGCACGGCAGCCTGCCAACCCTTGCCATTCCGTCGACGTTGCAAACTTCCCTGATGGCGCGCCTCGATCGATTGGAGGCGGCCAAGTGGGTGGCACAGATCGGTAGCGCAATCGGCCGGGAATTCTCCCACGAGTTGCTGGTGGAGGTCGGGTCGCGATCCCGGGAGGAGCTGGACATCGCGCTTCGACGGCTGGTCGATTCGGGGCTCGTCTTCAAGCACGGCACGCCGCCAAAGGCGACCTATGTCTTCAAGCACGCCCTTGTCCAGGATGTCGCTTACGAAAGTCTGCTGCGCAGCCGGCGCCCGGAGCTGCACTCGCGCATAGCCGACGCCATGGAGCGACGCATGCAGGACGTCTCGACGTCCATGCCGGAGCTGCTCGCCCACCACTGCGCCCGGGCTGGACTGACCGAGAAAGCCATCCGCTACTGGCAGCTGGCCGGCGAGCGCGCCATTGAGCGCTCGGCGAATCTCGAAGCGCTCAGCAATTTGAGCAATGCGCTCGCACTACTGGGCGAGTTGCCCGACACACGGGATCGCGATGAACAGGAGCTTTCCCTTCTGATCACCCTCGGTCCGGTGGAAATCGCCATCAAAGGCTCGGGCTGCAGCGAAGCAGAGGAGGCATACGCGCGCGCCGTAGCGCTGTGCGCCGAGTTACCTGATTCGCCGCGCCACTTCGCCGCGCACTGGGGCCAGTGGCGCACGTCGAAAAGCTATACGACCAAGCGCGAACGCGCGGACCAGCTCCTGCCCCTGGCGGAAAAACTCGGCGATCCGGGCTTGCGCCTGCAGGCCCACCACTGCCAGTGGGCGAGCCTGTTCAATCTCGGTTTTCACCGGCAATGCTGTGAGCACGTCGAGCGCGGCATGCGGTTATACGATGCCGGGGACTTTCGCTCGCACGCGTCCGTTTACGGTGGTCACGACCCAGCCGTGTGCGCCCATGGCGAAGCAGCACTGTCGTTGTGGTTGCTGGGCCATCCCGAACGGGCGCTGGTGCATATCGAGCAATCGCTTGCCACATCCGACAAACTTTCCCATTCCGGCAGCAAGGCACATGCAATGGACATTGCATTGATGCTGGGTCGCTTCCGGCAGGATGCAACCGAGGTCTACGCGCGCGCGAATGAGATGATCACCTTCAGCGAGTACGAGGAGTTCGCCGCGCACAAGGCAAAGGGCGAGATTTTCCAAGGCTGGGCGCTCATCCGATTGGGCAAGGCCGAGCAGGGCCTGATGGATTTGCGCGATGGCATCGATGCCTTGCGTGCAATCGGCACCAACGAGGATCTGCCGGTATTTCTCGAGATGCTGGCGGAAGGCTACGGCATGACCGGCCAGGCGGTCGAGGGCTTGCGCGAGCTCGACACGGCCTTCGAGGAAGCAGACAAGGCAGCGCTGCGTTACTGGGTGGCGGAGCTGCTGCGACGCAAAGGCGAGTTGCTGCTGGCGGTGCGCCGTGACCACGAGGCGCGGGCCGAAGAGTGCTTCGCCGAAAGCTTGCGGATTGCGCGCGAGCAGCAGGCAAGATCGCTGGAATTGCGCACGGCGACGAGCTATGCCCGCCTGCTTCAGAGCCGTGGCGAAGGCGCGGCCGCTTGCGAACTACTCTCGCCTGTTTACGAATGGTTCGATGAGGGCCTCGAGTCGGCGGATCTCGTCGACGCACGAACGCAACTCAATGAGCTGAAAGCACGTTCCGGAGGGGCTTAGGTCAAAGCCATGGAAGCACGGCGAACGTATTTCGACCATGACGCCGGGGTCAAGCAATACCGGCTTGGCACGCACCGAACGGTGAGTCCACAACAAACCCTGGCCCGGCTTGATCCACATCTGCGCGAGATGGGCATAACCCGCATCGCGAACGTCACCGGTCTGGACGATATCGGCATCCCGGTTGTCATGGTGTGCCGCCCCAACTCGCGATCGATATCCGTTTCTCAGGGTAAGGGTATCGAACTCGCAGCGGCAAAGGCTTCCGGCGTCATGGAAGCGGTGGAAACCTACCACGCTGAGCGTATCACCTTGCCCCTCAAGCTCGCCTCCTTCGAGGAGCTCAGTCACGATCATCCGATGGTCGACGTGGCAACGCTGCCGTTCTCGGTCGAGGACCGGTATCGCAACGATCGCGCGCTCCTCTGGATCGAGGCACGCAACCTGATGAACGACGAGCCGCTCTGGTTGCCCCACGAGTTGGTGCACACCGACTACACTCTGCCACAGCCGACCGGCAGTGGCTGCTTCACCGCGAACACCAACGGCCTGGCTTCCGGGAACCATATCCTCGAAGCCATCGCCCACGGGATCTGCGAGGTCATCGAGCGCGACGCGATTACCCTGTGGCGGTTGCAGACCCGATCCGTTGGCGGGCAGCCGTTGGATCTCGACAGCGTGGACGACCAGTCGTGTCGTGCGCTGCTCGAGTGTTTCGAGTCTGCAGGTGTACGGGTGCGGGTCTGGGATGTCACCTCCGACGTCGGTGTCGCCTGTTTTTTCTGCCTGGTCATGGGAAAGCGGGCTGACGATACCGAGCCCGAGTTCGGCTCCGGTTGCCATCCGGTGCGCCAGGTCGCCCTGCTTCGCGCGCTCACCGAGGCGGCTCAAGCGCGCACGACCTTTATTGCCGGCTCTCGCGACGACTTCGACGCGGAAATCTACTCGCAAGCAGCCCGGGCCAGGCGCCGACGAGCTTGCCGGGAATGGATAGACAATCAAGTGCCCGAGCAATCCTTCGACAACGTGCCGGGCTACGAATCGGACACGTTGTGGGACGACATCTCATGGACTCTCGATCGACTTCGGGCGGTTGGCGTGGATCAGGTCGCTGTCGTCGATCTGAGCCAGGATCGGTTCCAGATCCCCGTCGCGCGGGTGGTCATACCCGGACTCGAAGGGGTCTACAAGGGCGAGCAAAGCGACTACGTTCCCGGCGCCCGGGCCAGAGCCATCCTGGGAGACACCCCGTGACGGCCTGTATCTTCATTGGCCCGACGCTGCCAATCGCGCTGGCGCGCGAGGTTCTCGACGCCGACTACCTGCCGCCGGTCCGCCAGGGGGATGTGTATCGGGCGGTGGTGCGATGGCGACCGCACGCCATCGGAATTATCGACGGCTACTTTCACCAGGTACCGTCGGTCTGGCACAAGGAGATTCTCTGGGCGATGGCCGAGGGTGTGCATGTGTTCGGCAGCGCCAGTATGGGTGCGCTGCGTGCCGCGGAATTGGAGCAATTCGGCATGCGCGGAGTCGGCGAGGTGTTCGCGGCGTTTCGCGACCGGGTCATTGAGGACGACGACGAAGTGGCGGTGATCCACGGGCCGCCGGAAAGCGGATTCCTGGCCGCGTCCGACGCAATGGTCAACATCCGCCGCACGCTGGCCAACGCGCAGGCTGAGGGGATTATCAGTGCGACGACCAAAGTGGCAATGGAAAGAATTGCCAAGGCGCTGTACTACCCGGAGCGCGCGTACCCGGAAATTCTGAAACGGGGCGCCGCCGAAGGACTCCCCGGCGATCAGCTGTCCGCATTGCGCACCTGGCTCGAGCACGGCCGGGTGAACCTGAAACGCGAAGACGCACTCGCCATGCTCGCGGTCATGGGCGACCTGCTCGCGCAAGATCCCGCTCCGCGCCGCGTCGACTACAAATTCGAGCACACAACCATGTGGGCGGCGTCGATCGTGGCGTGCGATGCAACCAATGGTGAGACGCTGGACGATGCAGATCGTGCCGCGCAGGAATGGCTGCTCGATGAGCTGCGCCTCGATGGTCACGCCTATGCCGAGCTCAGGCACGCCGCCTTGTTGCGCCTGCTCGTCCGCCGTGAGGCGGAACGGCGTTCCGTCGAGGTCGCAGACGACGAGATCAGGAAGCGCGCCACCGATTTTCGTATGGAACGCGGGCTGCACTTCGGACGCGATCTCGATCGCTGGCTCACGGAACGGGAACTCGATCGTCAAGCCTGGCAGAAGCTCATGGAGGACGAGGCACTGGTAAGCAAGCTGACTGACGCCACCCGGGTGCAACTGGAGAGCTACATGATCGACCAGCTGCGTGCCAATGGTGACTACGCAAGGCTGGTTGCGCGTGCGCAAGCGAAGCGAAACACGCTGCTGGCCGCTGACAATGATCGCTGCGACGATGGCAACACGATCGAGGACCTGCGTGCGCTGGCATGGTACTTCGAGCAACGCCTCGGTGTTCGTATACCCGACGACGTTGACGCCTACGCCACCGACCTTGGCTTCGCCGGCGCCGCGGAATTCCATCGCGCCGTGGGGCGCGAATACCGCATTCAACGCATCGACGACGAGGCGTGCAATCAATGAGCGCGTTGCTCGGCCGATACAAACGCGTCAAAGGGCCCATTAGGGAATGGACGCGAATCTGGTGAGGATCAGAATTTGCCGCATGTCGACGACATAGCAATACGACACACCGGTACTCGCGTCCGGTTGTTCGCCCAGTCGCACTACCTGGCGCATTTCCAGGAGCCCGAGACCGTGTGGCTGTCGCCACCCGCGGGCAGTGTCATGCCGGGACCGGCCGACGACCGCATGTACGTCGTCGACCCAATCGGTAAGCAGGATCCCTACGAGTTTCCATACCTGCCGCCCTATCGCGGTCCTGCGCACCCACCGGTCGAGCCGGATGCGGACGGCCATCTCGACCACCTGGACGTGAATACGCGCGAATTCGTGGCCGCGCACATGTACGGCGGCATACGTCGCGTGCTGGATATCTGGGAAAGTTACTTCGGGCGGCGCATCGAGTGGCAGTTTCGCGAGCACTTCCAGCGCCTCGAGCTCATCCCGGTGCTCGACTGGGACAACGCGCAGTCGGGATACGGCTTCATCGAGTTCGGTTTCGGGCCGAGCCAGGCGGGCGAAGCGCAGCCCTTCTGCCTCAACTTCGACGTGCTCGCGCACGAGCTCGGTCACAGTATCGTGTTCTCCGAGGTCGGCCACGACGAGGCCGCCATGACCGGCGAGTACCTGGGGTTCCAGGAAGCGGCCGGCGATCTGATTGCCTTGATCTCTGCGCTGCACTTCGACTCCGTGCTCGATCGGGTGCTGGCCACCTCACAGGGCAACCTGTACGCGGACAACTATTTGAACCGGCTCGGCGAGCTCTCCGAGGTCGCCCAGGTGCGGGTCGCGAGTAACCCGCGCAAGCTCTCGGAGTTCGCCGCAGGCTGGTCGGACGCGCACTTCCTTGCCCAGCCCCTGGTCGGCGCAGTGTTCGACTGCCTGGTGGATGTTTATCAGGATGGCCTGTTGCAGGCCGGCCTGATCGACGAAGACCTCCAGCGTCTCACCAACGTCGTGGACTACGAGGAGCTCGACGAGGGCGTCGTCCAGGAACGTTATGCGCAAGCCTATCGGGGCCGGCACGATGGGTTCAAGGCCGCGCTCGTGTCGGCCCGCGACCACCTGGGAAGCTGCCTGGCCGTTGCCATGAGCCGGCTGTCGCCGGAATTTCTGCGCTACGCCGACGTGGGCGCCGCATTGGTTGTTGCGGACGAGGTCTTGAGCGGCGGGCGTTACCGTGAGGACTTTCTTGCCAACCTGGACTGGCGCGATATCGGCACCGCGGTGGTGGGTCCGCGACTGCCGGAACATGAGTGACTACAGGCCCGGGACCCAAGTGGACAGCCGATCAGGCATCGGCGAGAATCGACCCGGGGATTAGGAACTAAAGTTATACGAGAGGGAGGACGACGATATGCCAAATCTATTATCCATAGAACGCCTTTGTCTCTTCGGTGTGGTATTCACCGGATTCTGTGAAGAGGGAAGGATTTCCACCGCCGACGTCCAAGCCGTTGGTCCTTTGCAGTTGGCCGAGGCCCGTGGAGAGGCGGCGATCGCGCGGGCGGAGGCCATACGTGCATGCGAATCGGACGAGGAAGCGGTGGAAGCGGGGGAGGAGGCGTATAGAAATGCGTTTAGAGACGCCCTGACAACGATTTTCGACGCGCGGGATTTTCCGTCATCCGGCAGCATTCACCCAGATAATCTGATCAGAGATATGCTGAGGCCTGGATTCGATCCGCATCTGGCACGCATCTACGCCATCAGCTACGAAGGCGGGTACCATCTGTTGCCGAGACCGACGGTATTTCTGGTCCACAGTCCCGGAGCTGACCCGGAAACCATTACGCCGGATACCGGCGGTCCGAACTTCATTCTCCACGACCATAGCGTCGCGCGCACGACTACTGGCCTGCCGGATAAGATCGGCGTCTTCGCCGGCGACATTCGCGTATGGGTCTACGACCGTGACGACATATCCGTGCGGGTGGAGATCGCCACCGGAGCCTTGGACGAGTTGCTGCTGCAGCCGTTGTTCTGCCCGGGTGGCGTCGGCGGTTCGCGCGCCGATCTCACCTCGCGGGCGGATCTGACTTCCCGAGCGGACCTGACCTCGCGCGCCGATCTGACGTCCCGGGCTGACCTGACCATGCGTAATCGCTTTCGGTAGCGCGCGGCGGCGCGCGGCCGGCAGGCGTAGTATTCGCGTACGCGGAAGTCCTGGCCGCGTGCTTACGGTCGCCTCGTGTCATGCAGCTCAGTTTCATCACGCGCACGCTTCGTCTGCGCAATGCCTTTACGCTCTCACGGGGTAGCATCCGCGAGAAGCAAAGCCTCGTCGTCGAGCTGACCCATGAGGGCCTGGTCGGCCGCGGCGAGGCCGCCCCGATAGCGCGTTACGGCGAGACGCCGGAGTCGTGTCTCGGCGCGCTGGAGCGCATGCGCGAGGCGATGCCGGAGAGTCCGGCCGCCTACGTGCCGCTGCTCCGCACCCTGAAACGCGTGGCGCCCAACGAGCACGCCGCCAGAGCGGCGATGGACGCAGCGATCATGGATTGGCTCGGCAAGTCTCTGGGCGCACCACTGTACCGGCTCTGGGGTCTGGACCCCGCCGCCATGCCGCCCACCAGCATGACCATCGCCATCGACGCCCCGGATCGTGTGCGCGAGCGCGCCCGCGAGGCAAGCGGCTTTCATGTATTGAAGCTCAAGCTCGGCGGAGCCGAAGATCACGCCATGGTGAAGGCCATCCGCGAGGTGACGGATCGACCGATCCGCGGTGACGCTAACGAGGGCTTCCCGGACCGTGAGACTGCGCTTCGCGAGATCGAGTGGTTGGCCGGGCACAACGTGGAGCTGGTGGAGCAACCCTTGTCCGCTGCTCGACTCGAGGACATGGTCTGGCTCAAGGAGCGCAGTCCACTGCCAATTATCGCGGACGAGGCATTTATTCGCTCGAAAGATCTGTCCGTTCTCGCGCAGGCGTACCACGGCATCAATGTCAAGCTGGTGAAATGTGGCGGTACGCTCGCTGCGCGCGAGGCGATCACCCTCGCCCGGTCCCATGGCCTCGAGGTGATGCTTGGTTGCACCATAGAGTCTTCCCTTGGCATCGCCGCGGCTGCGCACCTGGCGCCCCTTGCCGACTACGTCGACCTCGACGGCAACCTGCTCATCGCAAACGATCCCTACATCGGTCATCCCGTAGTAGACGGACGCATCGCCCTGCGTGACGCACCAGGCTTGGGCATCGCCTGAGCCTGTAAAAACCGCACGGCCAACTAATTGCGCCGCTCGGTGTGATTGCGAGGAACGTCCATCGGTACGCGCGCACGCCGACGGTCGACTACAGCAGCCACGACCCGTTTGGGCAATAGTTCACAAAATTACCGTTAATAAGTCACTGCACCCTCGTTGCTGAATTCGTACAGTCTCCCGCGAGATGTCCCGGGCGCGCCATTGTCTGGTGAATCTGGAACAGAACGGAGCTTTCACCAGGTTTCATCCGGAATGCGCGTCTCAAACAAATGGACGGGGTAGCTCTTGGCAAACACTATGGAGGAAAGTGCAATGTTAGATGTAGTAAAAAGTTTGGCCGACCTCGAGTTACAGCCGGAACGCCGTGTATCGGGCACCGTCGAAATCGATTTCCCGGATTTCGATCTCAAGGCCTATATGCATGCGTTCATCTACGAGGCAGACGAAAACCCCACCAATCGGATCATCAATATCGATGAAGATTGGGGCGTCAAAGTCCACTGGCATTTGAGTGGAAGATGGGCGAAATGCCTGTGCGGCTTCTGGTGCGTAGGTGCGCACTTCGAGTCCATCGGACCTGGCAAAGAGTTCCAATTGCCGCAGGGCAAAGAGAGCCTCATCGAGCTGGATCCGTGCGGAAAAGGTCACTATGAGTATAACTTCAGGGTTCCGGCACGATATGTCAAACCTGATCACTGCTCATCGATCTACAAGATCGCCGTGTCGCTAACCTACCGCACTCTGTGCAACAAACCAGGACCCATTGCGGGATTCTACGAGTTACCCCTGGTCCAGTTCTACGAGAACGATAAGTAAGCTACCTTCTATCGAATCGTCGACTCTCGCGGCATCCGATTTACCGTGAGGGTCGGCTTTTCGAAAGTTGCATCTCGTTGATAACGCTGCCTACCGCTGACAAAGAAGCTTCCGTTCAATGGTAATTATCTTCTGCCTGGCCTCGATGTAGCCATCGGTCGCCAGGTCTTTCATGATGCGGCTCACCATCTCGCGCGACGAACCCACCATGTCGGCGATGTCCTGATGAGTCAGACGTTGGTTCACCGTCATCTTACCTTTCTGTTCGATTGCCAGCTTGAGAAGCACATGAATCACTCTCTCTCGCACGCTGTGCAGTGCCAGGTCTTTCACGAAGTACGTGAGAATGCGAACGCGCTGGGTCAAGGAACTGATAAGTTTCAGTGCGATAGCCGGTTCGTCAATGAGACAACTTCGAAAATCCGATCGTGATACCAGAGCCAGGCGTGTTGGCTCTGTCGTCATGACCGACGCCGATCGCGGCGCCTGGTCGATAAGAGCGAGTTCTCCGAAATACTCGAACGGCCCCTGAATGTTCAGGATGACTTCTTTCCCGTGTTCGTCGCTTACGAAAATCTTGACCTTCCCTTCGAGGATGACCCAAAGGGAGTCGCCATCGTCGCCCTCATGAATGACGATGCTATGCTTCGGATATTGCCTCGTGACGCCATAGTCGGAAATGAACCGGATGTCATCTCGAGACAGTTGAGGAAAACAGTCAATGCCAGCAGACATGATCTGTCCTCTTTCTGATTTCCGGCGTGCACGGGTATCCGCTCCGCCGTCAGATCGTAGCTGTGGTCTTGGAGCAATGTCAGGGCGCTTTATGCGCCCAAGCTCCGACGACTGAAACTCAGAGCAAGCCGGGCATCATACGATGCGTTCGGCCGGATTTCAGTGACGATAACTGCCCCAGGCGTACAATCCGCCAACAAGTTTCGTTGATTTTGACATCGTGACCTCCGCCGCCACGCCGGGGTTGGCACGATGCCTTCCCACGGGTTGGCTCGAATGGACATTCTTCACTTTCAGGTACCTGATCGGCAGTGATTAAACACACAATTGTCGGCGCGACGCGTCAATTCGCCTGTATGCGGGCCGCCTGCGAGACGCTCTCCGGTAAGGGGCGCGGTGAAATCGAGAAGCTGGTCGCCAAGCACGACCTGGCATACTCACGGAGCACGATCGACTCCGAGATGATGTCCACCGCATTCCGCAACGAGGTGCCGTCCGAATCCAGACAATTGTCCGCATTGTGTCTGTCATCTCGGCGCGACGACCTATTCGGGTGACGGGTACATGTGATAGGCGAAAAACGCCGGTTCATTGCCCGTATTCTCCAACTTGTAATGCCATCCGGGTGCCAGGTATACGGCGTCACCGGGGCCGAAGGCGATGTCGCCCTCGTCCCAGCTCAACGTCAGCCGGCCGCGAAGGCAGTAGTAGGTCTCGTCCACGGGGCCGTACCAGTGCTCTCCGGATAGCGCATCGTTTTCGGGCATAGACGACCAGCGATTGGTGCATTCTCCCGGTTCCATCTCGCAAACGCCTAGCAGCAACTCGGAACCGTGGCGTCCCCGGGTAATAAGTCGGCGGATTCGCACTTTCGTCGGGGCTGCCTCTGCTGTTAACCAGAGGATTTCGTCATCGTGAATTTTCGCAGGCCTTGGTTTCTAAGCAGACATTGCGCCGAGTGTCCAAGTTGGGTCGATAGTACCTGCTCAGTGCTGGATCATCGAATGTCCGAAATCGGCAAGATGAGAGTTTCGACCACCTCGGACACTGTCTGTCCGGTGAGGTATGAGCTGTCACACCTAATACAACCATAATGGGGGCACCGAACGGGGACAGATTTCAAATCTGTCCCCTCGCAGCCCCCCTAAAACGGCGCACTTTTCGGCGTTCTCGGAAACGGAATGAGATCCCGCACATTTGCCATACCGGTGATGTAGTAAAGCAGCCGCTCGAACCCCAGTCCGAAGCCCGCGTGGGGAACGGTGCCGTAACGGCGCAGATCCCGGTACCACCAGAGTTGCTCGCTCAAACCCATTTTCTCCAACTGCTCGTCCAGCACGTCCAGGCGCTCCTCGCGTTGACTGCCGCCAACGATTTCGCCGGCGCCGGGGACCAGCACGTCCATGGCGGCGACGGTTTTTCCGTCGTCGTTGCGCCGCATGTAGAAGGCCTTGATCTCAGCAGGGTAGTTCATGACCACCACGGGCCGTCCCACGTGCTCCTCGGCCAGGTAGCGTTCGTGCTCGGACTGCAGATCCAGCCCCCACTCGACGGGAAACTCGAAATTCTTGTCGGCGCGTTTGAGAATGTCCACGGCTTCGCCGTAGTCCATGCGCGCAAATTCCGATTGCACCAGGCTTTCCAGTCGCGCCATGAGCGTCTTGTCAATGCGTTCGGCGAAGAATGCCATGTCGTCGGCGCGTTCCTCCAAAACGTCTTTGATGACGCTCTTCAGGAATGACTCCGCCAGGTCTGCGTTGTCGTTCAGATCCGCGAACGCGATTTCGGGCTCGATCATCCAGAATTCGGCCAGGTGGCGGCTGGTGTTGGAGTTTTCGGCCCTGAAGGTCGGACCGAAGGTATAGACTTTGGAGAGCGCCAGGCAGTAGCACTCCACGTTGAGCTGTCCGGACACGGTCAAGAACGCTTCCCTGCCGAAGAAGTCCGAGGAGAAGTCCGGTTTGTTCTCGCCGTCCCTGGGGATGTTGGCAAAATCCAGTGTACTCACCCGGAACAGCTCCCCGGCGCCCTCGCAATCGTTGGCGGTAATGATGGGCGTGTGGATCCACACGAAGCCGTTGTCACTCATGTAGCGGTGTATGGCCTGGGCGAGACAGTGGCGCAGGCGAGCGACGGCCCCGATGGTATTGGTCCGCGGCCGCAGGTGCGCCACCTCGCGCAGGTGCTCGAAGGTGTGGCGCTTGGCTGAAACGGGATAGGTCTCCGGATCGTCGACCCAGCCCAGCACTTCGATGCTATTTGCCTGGACCTCGACGCTCTGACCACGGCCTTTGGACTCCACCAGCCGACCGGTGGCGACGATGGCGCAGCCCGCGGTCAGATGCAGAATCTCCTGCTCGTACCCGGGAAGCGATTTATCCGCCACCACCTGGATGGCGTCGAAGCAGGATCCGTCGTGCAGATTAATGAACGAAAAGCCCTGTTTGGAATCCCTGCGCGTCCGCACCCAGCCTTTTAACGTTACTTCACTGCCTACCGGCGTGGTCCCCGCGAGCAGATCGCGAACGCTAACCTCTGTCATAATGACCATCCTCTGGACCTGTTCTCTAGAAACGCCCCGCTCGCCAAGCGCGCCCTGCCCATGAAAAGAGTCCTGCTCCCGCTCATGACCAGCGTGCTGTTCTCTGGCAGCTACATTGCAGGCAAGTATACGACGCTGGATCTGGGCCCGCTAACGACCACGCTGTTGCGCTATCTGGTTGCCCTGACTTTCTTGAGCAGTCTCCTGGTGCACTACAAGCTTCGCGCCTTGGTACTGCGTCGCCGTGACATTGCCCCTGCCCTGTTGTTGGGCTTGTTCGGAATTGTGGGTTATCACTACTTCTTCTTTTTGAGCCTCCGGTACACGGAAGTTGCGAATACCGCCATCATCAATGCGATGAGCCCCATTGTGACCAGCGTGGCGGCAGCTTTTCTGATCAAGGAGCGTCTCAGCCGCAGGAACTACGCTGGCCTGGTCGTGGCCTTCATCGGCGTGCTGATCCTGCTCTGCGACGGAAATCTAGACGTGATTCTCGCGGTCCGGTTCAACAAGGGAGATCTGCTGATGCTCCTGTCGGTCGTCAGCTGGGTGGTGTATGCGCTTTTGATTAGAAGCATGTTGGATAGATACTCGGGATTCACGTTGACTTTCTACGCGACTCTGTTCGGCGTGTTGATGCTGCTGTTCCTCGCGCCTCAGGAGGCTCCACTGGGTGATATTCAAACAATATCCCGCGAGTCGCTACTGTCGATACTCTATATGGGGATTTTCGCATCGGGGCTGGGTTATCTCTTATACAATCTGAGCATTCGCGAGATCGGAGCCACGCGCACGTCGAGTTTTGTCTACAGCGTCATCCCACTCGTGGTCGCCGTGTTGGCGTGGCTGTTTTTCCAGCAATCGATAACGCCGGCGATGGTCGTCAGCATGGCCCTCATTCTCATCGGCTTGCACTTGATGCTGGCGGTGAAGCCCCGGCCCGCACACACCTAAGGCGGCATC
>PVMK01127777.1_pt1 | contig 17732 bp, 15 predicted proteins | sample 1853481 | NCBI WGS metagenome assembly PVMK01 (sample SAMN08533507, study PRJNA380276) | Marine sediment metagenome, whole genome shotgun sequencing project. | reverse complement strand
TTATCGGCAAACAGCAGCTGGGGATGATGAAGCCCAGTGCGTATTTGATTAATGCTTCACGGGGGCCCGTGGTAGATGAAGATGCCCTGATTGCAGCTTTACAGAAAGAACACATCGCAGGAGCGGGTCTGGATGTGTTTGAGGAAGAGCCCCTGCCTCAGGACAGTCCGCTGCGCGAGTTTGACAATTGCCTTCTGGCACCGCACAATGCCAACAGCAGTCCTAAAGCCTGGCAGCGCGTGCATGAAAATACGGTTCGTAATTTGCTTAAGGGGTTGCGGCAAACTGCGGAAAGCTAAACCTGATGAATTCGTAAAAAGTCACTTATCTGTTTTGTCATTCCCGCGAACGCGGGAATCCAGGGAAATCAATCACTTCTGGACTCCCGCTTTCGCGGGAGTGACGGCCTTGGAGGTTTTTTACGATACCATCATTCTTCTTCCTCCATGATTCGGGCAATCTCTTCGCGGTGGTAGACCGCATCTCCCATCATCACCTCGTTGGCCTTGGCCCGTTTCAAAAAGAAGTGAAGGTCATGCTCCCAGGTAAACCCGGTCCCGGCTAACACCTGAATTGCAGCACAGGCGACATTCTTGAAATTCTCGGCACAGTAGACCTTTGCTGCCGACGAAGAGAGCGCCGCATCTTTTGAGTCGCCATGATCCTGGGTCCAGGCGGCCCAGTACAGAAGAGACCGTGCACTCTCTACTTCCAGAAACATCTGTGAGCATCGATGTTTAACGGCCTGGAAGGCCCCGATGGGCTGATCAAACTGAACACGTTCCTTTGCGTACTCCGTGGCAATTTTCATGCACCTTTCAGCGCCCCCTACGCTTTCCGCACAAAGCCCCACCTGGGCCCGTCTCAGGGGCCTCTGAAGATAGTCCCAACCCCGGCCTTGCTTCCCCAGCATATCTTCCTGGCGAATACCCACGTCCTTTAACTCTACAGCACATAGCTTCCGGGTGCTGTCCATGGTCGGCAGAAGCGAAGTGGAGATCCCCTCAAGCCCGGTGTCTAAGAGAAAAAGTGAGATACCGCCGCCCGGATCATCTCCTTCTCCGGTGCGGGCAGCCACGATCAGGAAATCGGCCGTGTGGGCATCGGGCACGAAAAGTTTCGTCCCGTTCAGGAAAAACCGGTCACCCTCGGCACGGGCCTCCATACGGACATAGCCCAGATCCGCACCACCATCCGGTTCACTCAAGGCAAGGGTTCCGCGCAGTTCACCTTCTGCGATCCCTGTCAGATATTTTCCCTTCTGTGTCTCGTCTCCCGCCGCCTTAATGGTTTCAGCAGCCAGCAGGACCGTGGAAAAAAGCGGACCGGGTGTAACACTCCTCCCCATCTCTTCAAATATCACGCACAGATCCATGAGATCCATATCAAGACCGCCATAGGCCTCCGGCAGGAGCATGGCAGTCCAGCCCATCTCCACCATCTTTTTCCACGAATCGTCCGTAAACCCTCGGGGATCTTCGAACATCTCCCGGACATATTCCATTGGACATTCGTTCTCTATGAATCGCTGTGCCTGTCTCGCAATTTCCACCTGGTCATCATTCAATTTGATCTTCACGGTTCCCTCCTTTACGCCCTCTGGGCCCTGGATGCATCTTTGGGCAGACCCAAGACACGTTCGCCGATTATATTACGCTGGATTTCCGAGGTCCCGGCTTCAATGGTATACCCCTTTGATCTCAAGAAGCTGTGCTGCCACCGCCCTTCATCAACAGACCAGGGCGACCCTTTCATGACCTGGCTCAGGGGGCCCTGCAGATGCATTACGGCCTCATTTGTACGCTGTCCTGTCTCGCTCCAGAGAAGCTTACCGATGGAACCTTCAGGGCCGGGAACACCCCCTTCCAGGAGATGGCTGATGTTCCGGTAGCCGTGGCATTTCAGGACCATGGTTTCGATCCACGCCTGTGCAAGCTCCTGCCTGAAGCGGGGGTCTTCAATGACCGGCCGGCCCGACCTTTTCACCTCCCGGGCCACCGCAAACATATTCTCTATCCCTTTGAGTTGGGTGTTCGCGATCATGGCATCCCCCATTGCCCGCTCGAACATCAGCGTGGTAATGGCGATCATCCACCCCTGACCTTCCTCTCCAACAAGCATGTCGACCGGGACCTTCACGTCATCCATAAAGATCTCGTTGAACTCCTGATCACCTGTGATCTGGATAATAGGTCTCACCTCCACCCCGGGGGTCTTCATGTCCATAAGAAGGTAACTCAACCCCTTATGCTTGGGCACATCCGGATTTGTCCTCACTACCATGACGGCATAGTCGGCCATTTGTGCAAAGCTCGTCCAGACCTTCTGCCCGTTGAGCACATAGTGGTCGCCTTTATTCACGGCCCTGGTCGACACGTTGACAATGTCAGATCCGGCATTGGGCTCGCTGAAACCCTGGCACCAGACATGTGTCCCGTCGAGGATCTTTGGAAGGTACTTTTTTTTCTGCTCTTCGGTCCCGCAGGTCAGGATGGTAGGGGAGACCAGGCCCAGGGTAACCACGAGAGGGTGCCTGAATTCAGAGCACATGGCGGCCATGGTCTCAGAAACAATAAGTTCCTCCTCCATGGGGCGGCCCTGTCCCCCGCATTCCTCCGGGTAATGTCTCGCTGCATAACCGGCCTTGAAAAGTCGTTTTTGAAAGTCGCGAGCCGCCTCCCCCCACTCCACCATCGATTCAAAGGAACGCGGGGTATCGCCCTCCCTGACCTCATGAAGGGTCTGTTCCAGCCAGGAGGTGAACTCCTGCCTGAATGCCTCTTGCTCTTCTGTAAATCTAAAATCCATTTTTCCTCCTCCTCGTTACTCGTTGCTTGTTGCTCGTTACTCGTTGCTCGTTACTGGTCGGAGCGTAGCGGATTTGTCCGCCGGAATTGTGGCGGAGATCCCGCGGGACGCGGGATTGTTAGTAGGTTTTGATGCTAAAACTTCATTCCCGGTAGATTGAGCGACGCCGTATTACCGCCGTCAACCGGGAGGGCCTGTCCCGTAATATAGCTGGCCTCGTCGCTTGCCAGGAAAAGGATGGCCCTTGCCACCTCCTCGGGGTCCCCATACCTCCTCAACTCACAGCGGTATCCCAACTTCTCCTCTTTCCCCTTACTCCTCGCATAATCAAAGACCGGCTTGGTCATACCCGTCTCAATAAGCCCGGGGCAGACAGCGTTTACCCGCACATTATATCCCCCGAGATCACAGGCAGCGGTCTGGGTGAGATTGATTATCGCAGCCTTGCTGGCGCTGTATGCGTTACCGCCGGCCCCGGACCGGATACCTGCCACCGACGCCGTATTCACGATGGCTCCATATTTTCGATCCTTCATGTGTCTGGAAACATGCTTTATCCCGAATGCCGCCCCCAGAACGTTGACCTCAAAAATCATGCGCCACTCATCCGCATCCAGCTCTTCCAGCGTGGACATGCCGCCGGAAATCCCGGCATTATTGCAGAGTATATCTATTTGTGAATATGTCTCGATGGCAAATTCCATCAGATTCTTGACGTCCTCCTCTACAGCCACATCTACAATCTTTGTGACAGCATCCCCTCCCTCTTCTTTTACCCGTTTCAGGGTCTCGCTCAAACCCTCTTCATTGACATCCGCAATAACCATCTTTGCCCCTTCTCCGGCAAATATTCCTGCGGTTGCACGACCGATACCGCTCGCCGCCCCTGTAATGACCGCAACCCTGCCGTCCAAACGCCCCTTTTCTTTCATAATGCCCCCCATCTCAGATATGAATTCAAGCAAATCGCACTGGTTTGTTGATTTAATCAATCCGAAATCCGAAATCGTGTCTGAATCACGCCTTGGCGTGATTCAGACACTATATACATCTTGTGGAGGGCTTAGTAAACCCCATACGACCAAGACCGATAAGATTCACGCTTTTAGTTGAAGACCTGCACTCACACCCGGTTCTCACCTCAATTCTAATTGCCGGGTCTTATGTCGTTTTTCAGTAAACCATGCCACCCAATGGCAATAAGAGCTCGAGAGATTTCCATTACCGATTTATCTTGACTTTTTGAGCCCTTTGTCGTTCCATAAAGTGTGATATTCTTGTAAATCATTTAACCCCCTTATGTTTAGGTCTCGCAAATGACACAACAATTTCAAACGCGTAGGTTTTGCTCTCCGCCTCAAACATTATAGCTTGCGGGGAATGGGATTTCACCATTTCCAAAGGAGGATCAAATGCTGGGAAAAGATAAAAACATTAAGACCAGGGACGAATCCATTGTTACCTATGGAAGAGCGGTTTCTTCGGAAGAAAAGACGGTCATTGGGAAACAAATCACCATTGAGGGCACCGTCCGGGGAAAAGAAGATTTGCTCGTCGAGGGTTCAGTGAAGGGCAGCATTGAGTTGGCAGGAAATCATCTCACCGTGGGGCTCAATGGCCAGGTAGAGGCCGACATCCAGGCCGAAAACGTGACAATAAGGGGCCATGTAACTGGTAATGTTGATGCACTTGCCAAGGTCTCGATCACAAAGGAGGCCGACTTTAACGGCGAGATCCACGCCAAGAGCATTTCCATAGAAGACGGCGCTTACCTTAAGGCGGTGATCGAGCTGGAAAAAGAGCCACAGATGAAAAACATACGGCCGGTCAAGTTGGGCGACAAAGCTGCCTCTGATACGAGCCAGGACCCGGCTATCCTGACCTCTGAAGCCGATAAAGCGAAGTGATCTTTGAGAGCCCCGTTCCAACACTTGCTGGGCAATTCCCAGTCTGGATCTCATCTTCCTGACTATACCAGTAACGCCCTTCCCCTTTTTTTGGAAAATCTTGAGCAAGTGCGGGAAAGCCAGATTCTGGACGTTGGATCGATCTGCGGTGATAACATCAGGTTTTTTGCCCGGCGTGTGAAAAGGCTTTATATCTGCGATATGTTCTTTCATCTAAGCCGAGACCCGCGTGGAATTCTCCCTCAAAACCAGATTTGGAAACACCTGGACTACCCTCCCCATAGTTTTGACGGCATCTTATTGTGGAATCTGGTCGATTATTTGAATGACTCACAGGTCGGTAGGATAGCCGCATTATGTTACGACATGCTGAAGCCTGAAGGAATGGTATTAGCATCCCTTGCAGGGAAGAGTATGTCCGGAACGGTCCCATGTTCCTTTGTTGTAAAGGATCGTTTTCGCCTGGGAATAAACCCCAAACCGGAAATAGATCTATCCCTGCACATTCGCAGCAATCGCGAAGTTCTGGAGCTTCTTTCCCTGTTTACACCGGAAAAATCTTACCTCTATCAAAACGGAATTAGAGAATACCTCTTACGGAACAATTGAGATCTTCCTTTTGTCACCCCGTAAAGGTTGCCATGATGAAAGAAAAAACTGAGGCCGACCGCGTCAAGGCCATTGCCCTGTTCATATGGGCGGTTGGTACGCTTTTTTATTCTTATGAGATGCTGATCAAATCTTCTGTCGCATCCATGTCCTTCATCTTCATGCAAGACTACCATCTCGACGCTTCAGACCTCTCCTTAGTCGGATCCATGTTCTACTGCGTCTATGTGATCATGCAGATCCCCGCCGGTGTCCTGGTTGATAGGTTCGGGGTGAAGAAATGCCTGTCAGTAGCCACCCTGTTTGCCGCAGGCGGCACATTGATGTATTCACGTAGTTCAGAATTTCATATGTTTCTCGTTGCCCGGTGTATCATGGGTATCGGCGGATCTTTTGGGTTTGTATGTGCCCTGAAACTGGCGAGTGAATGGTTCCCTTCGCGCTATTTTCCTTTATTTGCCGGTCTCACACAGCTTCTGGGTTATTTGGGGGGCACCTTCTCCGGGAATCCGCTGGCGGTGATTGTGCATGCGCACAACTGGCCGTCTGTTTTCATGGTGATCGCACTCATTGGATTCGGGCTCACCGTCCTTACCGTTCTTTTTGTCAAAAACAGGCAAGACCGGGCTGATCTGGGTTCTGCGGAAAGGGCCTCGATCAGGGACACACTTTATCAGCTCTGGGAATTGTTGAAACAGCCCCAGATCCTGGTTAATGGCCTGTACTGCGCGTGCACGGTAGGTGTCACCTTCGCCCTCACAGATCTGTGGGGCAAACCCGCTTTGATGACCATAGACCAGATCTCTGAAGGCGTGGCATCGGCAGCATCCAACTCCCTGGTATTTATAGGAATTGCTATCTGCAGCCCTTTGTGGGGGGCATTGGCATCGGCAGTAGGAACAAACAAGAAACTCCTGGTTTTAGGGGCTCTTATGGGGAGTGTCTCAACCCTCATGATGCTCTATGTTCCCATGCATGTGGTAGGACTCTACATCACAGGGGTCCTGATCGGAGCCGCGCAATCGGCTCACGTGCTCAACTTTGATGTGGTCCGGAGCCTGGTTGATGAGAAACATACGGCAACGGCCATGGCATTTCTCAATATTTTCGGTATCGGCGGTGCCGCCATCGTGCAGATCTTGACCGGTATTTGTATCGAAGCCGCAGCAACGACGGAGCCGTACGTGGCCTCCGACTACAAGAAGGGTCTTGCCATTATCCCGGCACTTTTTATCTTAGCCTTTCTCCTTTCTTTCGTAATGAAAGACAAAGAACCAGCCGCCCGGGGGTCAAATAGCGCAAAGAGGTACCATTGAAAGCCTTTGCAAAACATGTTGACGGGGGATACTTGAAAGATCCACAGGAATACCGGCCCTGCGGATAGATTCCACGGGCTTATGGTACCGGACAATGGCCACAACCGGGTTTTTCAACTCAGGATCTCCTCTCTTATTTTGAGATGATCTGCCGGCCCACAGCAGCCAGAAAGGGGACGTATTCACCATATGTTCTTGCTATCTCCGAACTGGCAATACCATCGAGCCCCCGCTTGTAGACACCCTGAACGATACCGGCCAGACGAAAAAAACTGAAGGCCATGAAGAATTCCCAGTCGGCGATCCTGCCACGGCCGGTGCGGCGGCAATAGGCATCAACATAATCAATTTCCAGCGGGATACCCAATTCGCTCAAATCAAGGCCCTTATATCCGGAAAGCCTGCTCTCGGTGACAGGGATATAGTATTGAATACAGTTATACGCAAGGTCTGACAGCGGATGCCCGAGTGTGGAGAGTTCCCAGTCAAGCACCGCCATCACACGAGGTTCTGAGGGGTGGATGATCATGTTTTCGAGCCGCAAATCACCGTGGACAACGGTGGCACTGTCATCGGAAGGGATATTCTTATTAAGCCACTCAAACAGATAGTCCATATCTTCAATATCATCGGTCTTTGACGCCTCATACTGACGATGCCACCGACTGACCTGACGGGCCATATAGTTTCCAGGTTTTCCGAAATCGGCAAGACCCAGGGCTTTCCAGTCCACCAGATGGATCCTGGCAAGAGTGTCATTCATGGCATCAAAGATGGCCCTGCGCTCTTCAGGGCTTTTGGCCATGGATGCTTTTACATCCCGGAAGATCCGTCCTTCCACATGTTCCATCACATAGAAAGGGGTCCCGATGATCGAATCGTCAGTACAGAGGAGCAATGCCTCAGCAACCGGTATGTCTGCCTTCCTGAGCGTCTTTATAATTCTATACTCACGGTCTACCGCGTGTGCCGAGGGGAGAAGTTTCCCTGGAGGCTTTTTCCGCAGGACATACGTCTTTCCATCAGATGACAGCAGGAATGTGGGGTTGGACTGCCCGTATTGGAACTGCCCGACCTTCAGATTCCCTGAAAAGCCTTTGATATTCGCCCTCAAATAATCAGCGAGGGCGCTTTCATCAAAACGATGCGCAGGTCTTACCTCAGTGATCTCTTTTGCTGTGTTCATGAGTGCTTCTTGAGCTCCAATCTTGTAATGGTCTCCAAATGAACTTCATCCGGCCCACCTTCAGTCCTTCCATGATTCAATTAACTTATGCTTAAAGCATCTTAACGGTATTCCTTAATTATCCTTACTACTTGTTTGTCTTTTGTCAAAGACTTCTTTAGCGATTGCCAGCCCTTCAATACAGACCGGCATTCCACCGTAAGTGGACATCTGCAGGATGACTTCCGCCACCTCCGCCTTGGTTGCCCCGGCACGGACGGCCGCTATGATGTGACTCTTCAGCTCGTTGGCGCGGTTCAGGACGCACAGTCCGGCCACCGCGCAAAGTTCCCGTTCCCGCTGCGTCAACGTATCCCTCGAGTATAAATTCCCGAATATATGATTGAACACAGCGTCCGGGATGTCAAAATAGCCGAACAGTTCATTTAACAACTTCGTCCGGGTCCGGCCAACAAGTTTCTCGGATACCTCCACCGGATCATCGCCCGGTCTGATATCAGAAGCAATCGCCATATTTATCTCCTTATTCTTAGATGTGATCTATTTCAGAAAATCGGGTCTCTCGTAGTCCGGATCAGGATAGGTATAAAACCCTTTTCCAGTCTTCCTCCCTAATTCGTTCCGGTCAACCATATCCTTTAAAACCTGGGGAGGTTGATCTTTCGGATCTTTAGATTCGTTATAGTAGACCATTTCAATGTTGTACACTACATCGAGTCCCACATTATCCATAAGACCAAAAGGACCCTGAGGCATCCCTGAAAATATCATCCACCCCCGGTCAACATCCATAAAATCCACAAATCCTTCCGCCCACATGTGCAGAGTCTCCCGTTTGATCGCCCTCCAGACCCGGTTGAAACAGAACCCCAGGATCTCTTTCTTGACCGTCAGCGGAATGCATCCGATGGAACGGACCCATGCCTTGCCTGTTTCGAACGTGTCGGGAGTTGTCTTTGTGCCCCCCATAACATCCACCATCGTGGTCCCCATTGCAGGAAAGTAGAAATGGAGGTTCAGGCATTTCTCGGGACGAGTGGTGGCACTCTCTATTTTGGAAACCGGGATAGAAGAGCTGTTGGTGGCGAGTATGGCCCCCAGAGGTGCAAGGCCGTCTATTTTCGCGAAGACCTTACGTTTTATCTCGACGTCTTCGGGAACGGCCTCGATGACAAGGTCGGCCTCGCTGAGTGCATCGGTTAGGGCCGGACAAAGCCTTACCTTCTGCGCCTCTTCCTCCCATAGCTCCGGGGTAAACAGCGGGTTTCCTACAGCTTTACTCAAAACCGTTTTGAGATCCTGATGCGCTTTTTCAAAAGACGCCGGATCGGAATCGTATACAGTTACGTCGTACCCGAAATGGGCGGACTGGATCGCAATTTGCGTACCCAATATCCCACTCCCGATAACTGCGACCTTTTTGATTTCCATAAAATAACTCCCTCCTCAATCGTGTCTGAATCATGCCAAGGCGTGATTTTCGTTCAGACATTAAACAGGCTCGAAGGCCTTGATTCCCTCAAGATAGTCAAGCAGTTTAAGATACAACCGATCTCTCTTTTTCAGGATTTCGGCTTCGCTTCGCTCCCCGTAATCGTACACACCTTTGGAGGTCTTGGCACCGAGATGCCCCTGCTTCACTTTTTCCTCAACAAGGGGGCTGACTCGTCCCTCGCCCTTCATTATGTCGTAAATAAGATCGAGCCCTGTAAAATCGGTGGTCTGGACCACCCCCACGATGGGAAGTCGAATCCCTAAGCTCAATTTTATGGCCAGATCAATTTCCTCGGGTGTTGCCCATCCCTTTTCCAGCATTTCCCATACCGCCCGTGAAACACTGTGCTGTATCCGGTTGACAATAAAGGCGGGAACAAATTCTTTCATGATCACAGTCTTTTTGCCAAGTCTCTTCATCAGGTTTGCGGTAAGTTCAACGACCTCCTGTGAGGTCTTCGGGCCAGGAACGACCTCCACCAGAGGAATGATATGGGGCGGTGCGAACCAGTGAGCCACCACGAGACGCTCAGGTCTTGTGATCTGCTCAATATCGAAAATATCGAGAGAGGACGTATTGCTTGCAATCACCGTATTTCCAGGACAGAATTGATCCAACTGCGAAAAGACTTCCCTCTTGACATCAGGCACCTCAGCCACCGCCTCCACGGCAAAATCAACCCCTTCCGCCCCGCCGGCCAGATCAGTAGTCGGTTGAATGCGGCCAAGAATGCCCGGTATGTCGTCACTGGAGATTTTTTTAAATTCAGCCAATGTCTCAAGATTGCCCTTCATCAGATCCATGGCGTGTTGGAGAACCTTTTCATTCAGGTCCACAAGATTCACCTCGATCCCGGCCTGGGCAAATACATGGGCCATGGAATGCCCCATGACACCGGCACCAACCACCACCGCACGCTTTACATCATTATGATCCATCGTCTATCTCCCAACTGGATTGACTATTGACGATTGTCGATTGTCGATTGAAAAATATACTGCAACAACATATGGGGTCAGGAGGCCGGCAACCCTGCTAATGTGTTTCTTATTCTTGGACATTATTTTATGCCAAGCATTTCTCGGGCTTCGTCAGGTGTTGCCGGCTCTAATGAAAGTTCTCGAATAATCCGGACCATTTTTTCCACCAGCTCCGCGTTGGACCTGGCCAACTTTCCTTTGTCCAAATACAGGTTATCCTCCAGCCCCACACGGCAGTTCCCACCCATAAGCACTGCCATTGTGCAGATGGGGAACTCCATCCGTCCGGCGCCAAATGCCGACCACTGATACTGGTTTGCCCCGAAGAGCCGGTCCGCAGTTTCTTTTAAATGGAGCAGGTCGGAAAAGGTAGGCTGGATTCCCCCTAAGATCCCCATAACAAACTGAAGGAATAGCGGCGGCTCTAAAAACCCTTCAGAGAGGAGAAATTTCGCGTTATAAAGATGTGCAACGTCGTAGATCTCCAATTCCGGTTTGGTCCCGTTATCCCTCATGATACCGCAGATCTTCTCGAGATCGGCAAATGTGTTCTGGAAGATATTCGACTTGCTGGCCTCCAAAAAAGGCTTTTCCCACTCGTATTTCCATTCCTTGTATTTTTTGATTACAGGAAACAGCGCAAAATTGATGGAGCCCATATTAAAGGAGGCCAATTCCGGTTTGAACTCTGTAACCGGGGCTGCTCTCTGATCCACCGTCATGCCCGCCCCGCCTCCGGTCGTGATACAGATAATCACATCAGATTCAGAACGTATTTTCTCGACGATCCGGCTGTAGAGGTCCAGATCCGGGCTGGGCATCCCGTTCTCCGGAGTACGCGCGTGGATATGTACGGCCGCTGCGCCGGCCCTGGCTGCATCAATGGCATCACCTGCGATCTGTTCCGGGGTGATCGGCAGATACGGCGACATGGTAGGGGTATGGATAGAACCTGTAATTGCTGCAGATATGATTAACTTTTTCGGCATAAAAAACCCTCCTCTTCGTGTACTCAGTTGCCGCCTTTTCTCTCAGGAAAAGATGACTTAGATCCACTACCTTTTCCCTTGACTCTAAAAGGGATTTTCTTTATAAGCCCTTCTCATAAAAGATTATAATCCTATCACATTTTTATCAAATTATGAAGGGTTCTTTTAGGGGGGAGATTATTATGGGGAAACCCAAAACACTCGAAAAAAACATGTTTGATTTAACCGGGAAGAAGGCTGTCGTCACCGGTGCCGGCCGGGGTATCGGCAAGGCCGTTTCATTGAGTCTGGCCAATGCAGGTGCAGACATCGGACTTGTGTCCCGATCCGAATCCGAACTGAATGCGGTGGCAGAACTGGTAAAAGCGTGCGGCCAACAGGCAGTTGTTGCGGCTTCAGACCTGACCGAAACCTCGGATATCGCACCGATGGTGAGCCGCCTGGCCAGGGATTTGGGAGGCATCGATATCCTGGTTAACAACGCGGGGGTCAACATCCCCCAGGACTCTGTAGATGTAACAGAAACAGCGTGGGACAGCGTCATGGCCATCAACCTGAAGGCCGCGTTTTTCATGGCCCAGGCAGTGGGAAAGATAATGATCGATCAGGGTCGCGGGGGCCGTATCATCAACATGACCTCCCAGACCGGTTCGGTCGCCCTTATAAAGAGAGCGGCCTATTGCGCGTCCAAGGCCGGTCTCAACCTCGTTACCAAGGTTCTGGCCATGGAGTGGGGCCCTCACGAAATCCTGGTGAATGCCGTGGCCCCGACCTTTGTTGAAACTGAGATGACAAAGGACATGTTGGCTGATCCCCAGTTCAGAGAGTACGCGCTGGCCAAGAACGTCCTCAAACGGTTTGGGACCACTGACGATGTGTCCGGAGCAGTCATCTATCTATCCTCACCTGCCGCGAATCTGGTAACCGGGCATGTGCTGATGGTGGATGCAGGCTGGACCGCGCACTGACAGAATATTGGATGCTGGATGTTGGTTGCGCGTTGCGGGTTACGGGTTACGGGTTGATAGAAACTTGAAACTGGATACTTGTCGAAGATCCCGTTTTTAAGCGGGAATGCTTGATGCCGGGTTCAGTTCAAACAACTTATTGGAGGTAGAAAAGAATGAAGGATATACAAAACGTGCTTGTGGTTGGTGCAGGCGTTATGGGACATGGGTTGGCTCAGACCTTTGCCTTGAACAATCTGGACGTCTTTCTAATAGACAAGGACAGAGAGCTACTTGACCGGGCCGAGGTCTGGATCCGGGAAAATCTCGAGTTTATGGTCGAATTAAACCTGCTTCAGCCTCAGGGGGTAGAGGATGCCTTAGGCAGGATCAGCACCACCACAGACCTTGACGGCTCTGCCGGGAAGGCCGACTATGTCTTAGAGGCGGTCAGCGAAAACCTGGATCTTAAGAAAGAGATATTCAAGCAGCTCGGGGCCGCTGCCGGTCCCGATATCATCCTGGCTACCAATACCTCATCCTATGACATCAACGAGCTCGCCGCTGTTACCCTTCACCCGGAGAGGGTCCTGGGAACCCACTGGTTCCATCCACCATCGATCACGCCCGCTGTGGAGATCATCCCGGCCGACGTCACTAACCGGCAGACCATTGATACAGCCATCACCTTCATGGAACGTATCGGCAAGTTCCCCACCATATGCAAGTCCGCGCCCGGTTTTGTGGCAAACAGGATTCAGTTCGCCATGGCGGCCGAGGCCCTTGCTATTGTCCAAGAGGGTCTGGCCTCCCCTGAGGAGGTTGACCGGATCGTAAAATCGAGTTTTGGATTCCGCCTGAGCGCCTTTGGCCCATTCGAGATTATTGATCAGGCCGGACTTGACACTTACCGCGCCATATTCGAATACCTGTATGATAAGCTGGGTCGGGAGCAGTTCAAGCCCCCCCAGATCCTGAACGATTTAATTGAGCAGGGCCGGCTTGGTCTGAAAAATGGAAAAGGATTTTACGATCATAAAGACGGAGCAGCCGAGGTCCTTAAACAAAAACGGGACAGCCGGTTATCTGCGAGGCTGAGCATTTTCAGAAACGAAAATCAGGGAGGGGACCATGTCTAACTATCTCAAAGAGGCAAAACCGAGACCCGAAGAGGATCTTTCCGAAGTAAGAAAAACGGTCAGGGAAATCTTGGAAAGCGTCAGAAAAGAAGGCGTAGAGGCCGTCCGGAGATATTCAAAAAATTTCGACAACTGGGCACCGGACAGCTTCAAAATCACTCGTGACGAAATAGAAGCTGCCAGGTCTAAACTCCCGACCACCATGGTCGAAGACATCGATTACTGCCAGGTCCAGATTAGAAATTTCGCAGAAGAGCAGATGAAGCGATTGGTTGATTTTGAGGTGGAAACTCTGCCCGGTGTGTTTTTAGGGCAAAAAGTGATTCCAGTAGCCTCTTCCGGATCGTACATCCCGGGCGGGAGGTATCCAATGCTGGCCTCGGCCCACATGACCGTTATCACACCCAAGGTGGCCGGGGTCTCCAGGGTGGTGGCCTGCACCCCGCCGATAAAAGGTGAAGGGATCTACCCGGCAACCCTCTACTCCATGGTGGCCGGTGGAGCAGACGAAATCTACTGCATGGGCGGTGTTCAGGGCCTGGCCGCCATGGCCTACGGCATGGAGGGTCTTGATCCGGTTGATGTGGTCGTAGGCGCGGGAAATAAATATGTAGCAGAGGCCAAGAGACAGCTCTTCGGCGACGTGGGGATCGACCTGCTGGCCGGACCTACCGAGATCCTGGTCATTTGCGACGACACTGCCGACCCGTATATTGTGGCAGCAGACATCCTGGGCCAGGCCGAGCACGATCCCAATTCCCGACAGTGTCTGATATCTCTGTCTAAAGATATCGCGGAAAAAACCATGATTGAAATCGACAAACAGCTCGAAACACTGCCCACGAGAGATGTGGCAGCCGTGTCCTGGGGAAATAGCGGCGAAGTGGTTGTGGTGGATTCGCGTGAAGAAGCCGTGGAGCTGAGTGACCAGTGGGCCCCGGAGCACTTGGAGGTACAGACCGCTGACTGGCGATATTATCTGGACAACTGCACAAACTATGGGTCCATGTTCTGCGGTGAAGAAACAACGGTCAGCTACGGAGACAAGACCATCGGCACAAATCATGTCCTGCCCACCATGCGTGCAGCGAGGTACACCGGTGGACTCTATGTGGGCAAGTTCGTAAAGACCGTCACCTACCAGTACGCCACCAAAGAGGCCTCATTAGAAATCGCCAGGATCTGCGAAAGGGCCTGCAACTACGAGAATATGTTAGCCCACGGTATCAGTTGTAAGGTCAGGATTGAAAAATACGAAAAGTGAAAGGACGTAAATACCCATTCTTGTATCCATTTTTATCCAATTTCGCCTTGACCGACTTCCCTCGAATGGATATTATTGGACCCATAATTGGGTATTTCGCATTTTAGATAGAGAATAGTGGCATTTTCTAAACTACCTTGCGTTTTAGGCCTCAGTTTTCGGCTCCTGACGCCTGAACACTGAAATCCGAAAGACCAGAACGAAATCCAAAGACATGGACACCCATATAATAAGGCTTATTGGCGAAATAGATGAATTCAAAGGTCTGTGGAAAGGTATGGAGATGCTTGGTGTTGAGAGGCTCTCCACCCTTCGTGTTCTCGCAACCATTGAATCTATTGGATCCTCAACACGAATCGAAGGTCCCGAACCAGGGTTCAGTTCAAAGTTATTAACAAGAATCATAGTCTCTGATGATGAAAACCATGCCTTTCAAGACATGATCTAAACCAAGAAATGGAGGACTAATAGGAATTGGAAAGGCTCATACACTGTGTCTAAGACACAAAGGGTATGGGCTTTTTCATTTTGAGGGTATCTGGAGGATTTTCTGATGGCCAAAAAGCCAACCTACGAAGAATTGGAACAAAGGGTGAAGGAATTAGAGAAAGAAACCTTTGATCGGAAGCAAGCAGAGGGATTAGTGAGGAAGAGAGAACAGAAACTGGAAGAACTCTTATCTGTTAGTCTTGTCGTTATTTATAGATGCGAACCAAAGGATAATTTTCCTGCAACTTTTATAACTGAAAATGTTAGAAATCAGCTCGGATATGAACCACACGAATTTACTGAAAGATCAGATTTCTGGTCAAGTCATATCCATCCAGATGATGCACCTCGCATATTATCGAATCTAACTAATCTTTTTGAAAGGGGTTACCACACCCATGAGTATCGGTTTTTGCATAAAGACGGCACCTATCGTTGGATGTACGACGAATCGAGATTGATTTATGACGTTGATGGTAAACCAACAGATATTGTGGGCAACTGGATGGACATAACCGACCGCAAACAGGCAGAGGAGGCGCTGAGGGAGAGCGAGGAGAAGTACCGCTTGCTTACTGAACAAAACCTGTTAGGAGTTATTATTATTCAGGACGGTTTTGTTAAATATGTGAATAAAGCTGCCTCTGAACTCACTGAATATTCGATCAAGGAAGCCCTTAACTGGGAAATAAATGAATTTGGTAGGCTATTTCACCCGGACGATCTGGAATTTGTGATGGAACAGGCTCAAAAGAAGCAAGAAGGAGCCAAAAATGTCGTCACTCGTTATTCGTACCGGATCATAACAAAGTCCGGCAAGGTTAAATGGGTTGATCAATATTCAAAGACAATAATCTTTGAAGGAAAAACTGCGGACCTGATAACCATTATTGATATCACCGAGCGCAAACGGGCCGAGGATGGGCTACGGGAGAGCAAAGAGAAATACAGGCAGTTATCTGATTCATTACCTCAAATCGTTTTTGAAACAGATGAAAAAGGTAATTTGACTTTCACAAATCGCATGGCTTTTGATATTTTAGGTTACACAAGAGAGAGGGCTGAATGCACTTCAGATGTTAATACCTGAAGATCACGATCGGGCTCTCAAGAACATTCAGAGGGTTTTGAAAGGCGAAAAATTAGGAGGTACTGAATACACAGCGCTGACGAAGGACGGCCGCAGATATCCTGCGATGGTATACTCCACTCCTATTATTAGTGAAGGGAAATCTGTTGGTATGAGAGGAATCATGGCTGACCTCACCGAGGTCAAGCAGGCACAAAAGGCACTACTGGAGAGCGAAGAAAAGCTCGCCAGGTCAAACAAGATGGAAGCCATGGGGCTCATGGCAGGTGGCGTAGCCCACGATTTGAACAACATCCTTTCGGGCATCGTAAGCTATCCGGAGTTGCTGCTACTGGACTTACCTGAAGACAGCCCGCTCAGGAAGCCCATAAAGACAATACAGGAGTCAGGTATGCGGGCTGCGGATGTTGTGGAAGACTTGTTGACCATAGCCAGGGGCGTAGCAACAGGAAAAGAAGCCCTGGGCCTCAACACCCTGATCACAGAATACTTGGGATCTGCTGAATACCAGAAATTGGAAAAGACGCACTCATTTGTTAGTTGCAGGACTGAACTGGACCCCGACCTCCTGAACATGAGCGGTTCCCCCACTCACATCAAGAAGATCCTGATGAATCTAATAGCCAATGCCACAGAAGCCATTGGAGGCAGCGGTACGGTTACCATATCCACAACAAGTCAGTATTTGGATGAACCCCTAAAAGGGTATGAGGACGTGCGTATTGGAGAATACACTGTGTTGAAGGTTTCAGATGATGGTTCCGGCATATCTCCGGAAGATCTTGAGAGGATCTTTGAGCCATTCTATACGAAGAAGATAATGGGCAGAAGCGGTACAGGTTTGGGTTTGGCAGTTGTTTGGAACACGGTCCAGGATCATAACGGATACATAAACGTCAAAAGCAGTGAGAAGGGAACGGTATTTGAGCTATATTTCCCGACTACCAGGGAGGAAGTAGCTGCTGAGGGAGAAGAGGTCCCCTTGGAAGATTACCTCGGCCATGGAGAGAAGGTCCTGGTGGTTGACGATGAGGAGAGGCAGAGAGAGATTGCAAGCGGGATATTGACCAGGCTGGGTTATAACGCTGAAACTGTCTCAAGCGGTGAAGATGCTATTGAGTATGTGAAAGAACACCCCGTCGATCTAATCCTTCTTGACATGGTCATGCCGAAAGGGATCAACGGACGGAAGACCTATGAGGAAATCATAAAGATCCGTCCCGGACAGAAAGCCATCATAGCCAGTGGGTATGCCAAGACGAAAGAGGTGGATACTGCCCAGGAATTGGGAGCAGGCAAATATATAAAAAAGCCGTATACCCTGGCAAAGGTCGGGCTTGCAGTTAAGGAAGAATTAGAGAAATAGGCAGTTTTTTGACCTCTTTCTCAATGCTGGATTATCTATATAAAGTGCGCGTTGGATTTTCCATGCAAAAAAGCTAACTTACGTCTGGGTCTACGACAAATTTATGGGTAAACTTGACAAAGCTTTTTATTTGCCCTATAATCTGAT
>PVMK01124740.1_pt1 | contig 17737 bp, 16 predicted proteins | sample 1853481 | NCBI WGS metagenome assembly PVMK01 (sample SAMN08533507, study PRJNA380276) | Marine sediment metagenome, whole genome shotgun sequencing project. | reverse complement strand
CATCAACAATTACTGGCTGAACGCGTAAAAAGAGTATTAATCGTGGTGCCGGAAAGCCTCGTCTACCAGTGGCTGGTCGAGATGCTTCATCGGTTTAACCTGATGTTCAGTGTTTTTGACGAGGATCGTTGTGATGCCATGTTCGATGCAGACGACCAGGATCCAGCTGAAATCGACAACCCGTTTTATAGCGAGCAATTGATTATCTGTAGCCTCCGATTCCTGGTCGATAACCCATCGCGCGCGGCTCAGGCGGTGGCAGGTGAATGGGACTTGTTGATAGTCGATGAGGCGCACCATTTGGCCTGGTCGGAAAAGTCGGTGAGTCCCGAGTATCAAACGATTGAATCGCTCGCAATGCAGACACCCGGAATATTATTGCTCACAGCAACGCCCGAACAGCTCGGCAAGGAGAGCCATTTTGCACGCCTGAGGCTGCTCGACCCAAGTCGATTCAGCGATCTGGCAAGCTATCTAGAGGAGGAAACAAATTACGCTCCGCTGGCTGATGTGGTTGATATGCTGCAACAGGATGCTAGCTTGAATGATGACCATCTAAAGGTGCTTCAGCAAACACTAGACGAGGGCGATAATCGCCAATGGCTCGTCCAGCTCAACAGTGAAGATGCTGAGATGCGCGCACTGGCGCAGCAGGCTCTGATCGAGCACCTGCTGGACCGGCATGGCACCGGGCGCGTGTTGTTTCGTAATACTCGCCATGTGGTTAAGGGTTTTCCGCAGCGTGAACTTCATGCCTACCCGCTTACCGCGCCGGATCATTGGCCCGGGCAGGAAGAAACCGGCCCTGATGAGCTGTTAGCACAGAAGCTGATATTGCTGGACGCCGACAGGCAGCCGTCCAGCAGTATCGATCCACGGGTTAACTGGCTAGGTGCTTTCTTGCGCGATAATAAAAGAAACAAGGTGCTGGTCATTGCAACCCATGCGGAGACTGCGCTTGGCCTGGCCGATCAGGTCAAGACAAATTCAGGTATCAGGGCAGCCGTGTTTCACGAGGGCATGACACTGCTCGAACGGGACCGCGCTGCGGCCTGGTTTGCGGACCACGAAGCGGGAGCCCAGGTACTTATTTGTTCGGAGATCGGCAGCGAGGGGCGAAATTTTCAGTTTGCACATCACCTGGTCTTGTTCGATCTGCCGGTGAATCCGGATTTACTCGAGCAACGAATCGGCAGGCTTGACCGCATTGGTCAGAGCGCGGTGATTAATATCCATGTGCCTTATTTCGAGAATAGCGCGCAGCAAACACTGTTTCGCTGGTATCACGAGGGATTGAATGCATTCAATCAAACCTGCCCCGCAGGGCACCAGGTGTTCGTACAAATGCGCAAAGAGTTAATAGCTCACCTGAAGAATCCGACAGCAGATGTTGATTCATTTATCGAACAGACGCATCAACTCTACCTTCAGCTCAACCAGGCATTACAGCAGGGGCGTGATCGTCTGCTCGAGTACAATTCCTGTCGTCCACTGATAGCCAAAGATCTGACCGACCAGGCACTAGATCGTGACACTGAGTATGATATTTTCAAGTTTATGGAAAGAATCTATGATTGTTATGGTGTTGACAGCGAAATTCGTGGCCAGGATTGCTGGGTGATTACACCCGGCGATAACATGTTGGCAAAAATGCCGGGTTTGCCGGATGACGGTATGACAGTGACTTATGATCGGTCTGTCGCCTTGTCGAACGAGGATGTTCGATTTCTGAGCTGGGAACATCCATTTGTTCGCAATGCGATGGATATGGTGCTCACCAGTGAATTTGGCAATAGCGCATTGATCGCGATCAAATTTACCGGGGCAAAACCGGGCACCCTGTTACTAGAGTGTCATTTTCTGATGGAATTTGCTGATGACCGTAAGTTTGAAAACCAGCGTTATTTCCCCAATAGTAGTGTGTTCGTGCTTATCGACGAAAATGAGCGGGAGTATGGTCAATTGCTGGACGCAGACTTGATAGCCCGAATTCAGCAATCGGTCGATCTCGATACCTCGCTGAAAATCGTAAAGGCGAAGCAAACTGAAATATCCACGCTGCTCGAATTAGCCGCGCAGAAAGCTGATCGGCAGGTATCGGAATTGGTTAATGCCGCGAAGCAACGTAGCGAAGCCGTATTGGGGCGTGAGCTTGATCGCCTCAAAGCATTGCAGCAGATAAATGCTAACGTGCGCGATGATGAAATCGAGTTTTTTCGCGATCAGTTGAATCACTTTGAAGCGGCACTGGAAAATGCCAAACTCAGGCTCGATGCAGTGCGCGTGATGATAGCTGTCTAGGTGAACGGGTTTAAGATCGGCTCAAAGTACGGCTGACTGCGTCCTGCCAGCCGCTATATTTTCTTGCCCGAGTGGCATCATCCATCGTTGGGCTGAAGCGCTTATCCAGTCCCCATTTTTGTGCAAACTCGCCTTTGTCGCCATAAAACCCGCTTTGCATACCAGCCAGCCAGGCGGCACCGAGGGCGGTGGTCTCCATTACCCTGGGGCGGTCTACCTCAGCGTTGACCAGATCTGCGAGACGCTGCATGGTCCAGTCCGAGGCCACCATGCCGCCATCGACACGTAAAATTGTATTGCCTGCCTCGCCCCAGTCGCGTTGCATGGCCTGGAGCAGATCGCAGGTTTGATAGCAAACCGCTTCGAGTGTAGCCCTGACAATTTCTGCGCGGCCGGTACCGCGCGACAATCCGAAAATTGCGCCCCGGCAGTCGGCATCCCAATAAGGTGCACCGAGCCCGACAAAGGCAGGTACCAGGTAGACATCCTGGGATTCGTCTGCCGCGGCTGCAAGCTTGCCGGACTCCTCCGCACTGTCGATTAATTGCAAACCATCGCGCAGCCATTGTACCGCGGCCCCTGCAATGAATATTGATCCTTCCAACGCGTAGGTGGTTTGCCCATCGAGCTGGTAGGCGATGGTTGTGAGCAGGCGATTTTTGGAAACAACGGCGTCAGTGCCGGTGTTTAGCAGGGCAAAGCATCCGGTACCATAAGTTGATTTCATCATGCCCGGCTGGAAACAGGCCTGGCCTACCGTAGCTGCCTGCTGGTCGCCGGCGATGCCATTGATTGAAATCCTGCCATCAAATAATGAACGCTCGGTTGATGCGAAATCTGCTGCCGAATCGCGTACATCGGGCAATAGCGATGCGGGTATATTGAATAACTCCAGCAGCTCGTCGCTCCATAAATTCTGATAGATATCGTATAACATTGTGCGACTGGCGTTAGTTGCATCGGTTGCATGTACTGTGCCGCCACTCAGGCGCCATAGTAAAAATGTGTCGATGGTGCCAAAGGCCAGCTCGCCCCGGCTCGCTGCTTCCCGCGCGCCATCGACATGATCCAGTAACCAGGCGATCTTGGTGGCCGAAAAGTAGGGATCTAACAGCAACCCGGTTTTGGAACTTACCAGGGCTTCGTGCCCGGCATTGCGTAATTCAGCGCATAAATCCGAGGTACGTCGATCTTGCCAGACAATAGCACGATGAATCGGTTGCCCGGTTTTCCTGTTCCAGATGACCGTGGTTTCGCGTTGGTTGGTAATTCCGATAGACGCGATATCAGCCGCTTTCGCACCAACCTGTTGCATAGCATCGAGACAGGTAGATAGCGAGGTTTGCCAGATTTCTTCAGGATCGTGCTCGACCCAGCCCGACTGCGGGAAGTGCTGCGAAAATTCCTGCTGACTAACCGCACAGTTCTGGTAATTTTTATCAAATAAAATAGCACGCGACGAGGTTGTTCCCTGGTCGATGGCAAGAATATACTGGCTGGCGTTGCTCATATTGATATCTGCGTAGTGGACCGGGTAATAATAACGGTAAACATGGTGTAGTTACAAAAATAAAGTTTTTTACCAGATTGACAAAATATGTTGACATACATACCGGTCGGTATTATAAAGCGTACCGATTGGTATGTTAGGGATTCGATGAACAATATCTGCGAAGATGAAGTGTACTGGTGGCGTCCACTGGAAGACGTCGAGCCGGATACCCGTGGTAAAATACTGTTTGCCGCTTATAAGGAAATTCATAGCCAGGGGTTTCAGGCTGCCAGCCTGAGTAATATTCTTGCGCGTACCGGGGTCACCAAGGGCGCGCTATATCATCATTTTCCGAACAAGACGGCGCTCGGCTATGCAGTGATCGATGAAGTCATCGCGCAAAGAATCCATTTGAGTTTTATTCAACCGCTGCAACATTTCGACAATCCAGTCGATGGGTTTATCGGGCTGATCCAACAGGCAGGAGATACCTTCTCAATCACCGATATTAACCTGGGTTGCCCGCTGACCAATCTGGCACAGGAAATGGCGCCGATCGATGAAGGGTTTCGGACGCGACTGATCGATATTTATGAAAAGTGGCATCAATCGATTGCCAGCGTGATGACCGAGGCACAAAAATCCGGACATATTATCGATGATGTAGATCCCTATACGCTGGCAGTAACCATAGTCGCAACCATGGAAGGCGCGTTAAGTGCGGCCAAGGTTGCTCAAAATCTGGACAAACTCTACCACGCCGGTAGTGGTTTGATTCATTATTTACAACTGATACGGAAACAACAATAAGATGGCAAAAAATTACGCTGAATTTATTATTCGGCATAAAATTTTAACGGTAATCCTGAGCATCCTGATGGTCATGTCGATGGGTTTTGGCGCCCAGTTCCTGACCTTTACAAACGATTACCGGATATTTTTTGGCGAAGATAATCCCCAGTTGCTTGCATTTGAGGACCTGCAGGATACCTACTCCAAGAACGACAATGTGATGTTATTGCTGGTACCCGAGGATGGCAAGGTGTTCACCAACCGGACCCTGCAGGCTGTCGCCTGGGTGACAGAACGCGCCTGGGAAACCCCGCATTCGAGTCGCGTCGAATCCTTGACCAATTACCAGCATACCTCGGCGGTCGAAGACGATTTGCTGGTCGAAGATCTGGCCTTTGAACCCGGCAATATGAGCGATCAGGAGCTGGCGAAGATCCGCGAAATTGCCCTCAGTGAGCCGGTACTAATCAATCGCCTGATATCACCCAAGGCGCATGTCACCGGTATTAATATCACCATCGAATTGCCAGGCGTAGACCCGATTGTTGAAAACCCCGAGGTGGTGAACTTTATTCGCGACCTGCGTGAAGAGTTCCGGCAAAAGTTTCCCGGTATCGAAGCCAGACTCACCGGCATCATCATGATGAACCAGGCTTTCCCTGAAGCCAGCCAATATGATATGTCGACCCTGTTTCCCGGGATGATGCTGGTTTTTATCATCGTATTGTATTTCTGGGTTAAGGGTCTGAGCGGAACATTTACTACTTTAATGATCATAGTTTTTTCGATTATCGGCGCGATGGGCCTCGCGGGCTGGTTTGGTATCGCGCTGACGCCGCCGTCGTTTGCCGCGATCATGATCATACCGACGATGGCAATAGCCGACAGTGTTCACATATTGATGACTTATGTGCTCGATATGCGCCGGGGTGAATCCAAACACGAAGCCATGGTCGACAGTATCCGTGTCAATATGCAGCCGGTATTTCTCACCAGCGTGACCACTGCAATCGGGTTTTTAAGTATGAATTTTTCCGATGCACCGCCATTTCATGACCTCGGAAATATTGTTGCGATGGGTGTGATGATCGCGTTTGCGCTCAGTGTCACCTTTCTGCCTGCATTAATGATGATCTTACCGGACAGCCACAGGGTGCGGGAGACAGCTTCGAGTACGGCAATGGCTAATTTCGCCGAGTTCGTTATCACTAACAGGAAACGCCTGTTGGTAGGGATGGGAATCGGATCGCTGTTGTTGATATCGTTTGTTCCGAAAAATGAATTGAATGACGATTTCGTCAAGTATTTCAGCGAAAAGATCGAATTTCGTCGCGACGCTGAATTTGCTTCGGAAAATTTAAGCGGCCTCTACCAGATCGACTATTCACTGGAGTCGGGACTGGACGGTGGTGTCAGTGATCCGGATTTCCAGCGTAACCTCGAAAAGTTTGCCGACTGGTACCTGGCACAACCCGAGGTGATCCATGTCAACGTGTTGTCCGATACCTTCAAGCGCCTGAACCGTAGCTTGCATGGCGACGATCAGTCCTGGTATAAATTACCCGAACAACGGGATCTCGCCGCACAATATCTGTTACTTTACGAAATGTCCCTGCCCTACGGGCTCGACCTGAATAACCAGATCAATATTGACAAGTCGGCCACGCGTATGACGGTGATGTTGTACAACATGACCACTAAATCGGTGCTCGCGCTGGAACAACGGGCGCAACAGTGGCTCAGGGATAACGTACAGATCAGTATGCAAAATGATGGGGCGAGCCCGACTATCATGTTCAGTAATATCGGTGAGCGTAATATCAAGAGTATGCTTTTCGGCACCACAATTGCGTTAATCCTGATTTCGCTGATTCTTATCTTTGCGCTACGTTCGCTCAAAATTGGATTGCTGAGCTTGATTCCAAACCTGGTTCCGGCGGCCCTGGCATTTGGTCTCTGGGGCATTATGGTAGGGCAGATCGGGTTGGCATTGTCGGTAGTCACCGGTATGACGCTCGGTATAGTGGTCGATGATACGGTGCATTTTTTAAGCAAGTACCTACGTGCGCGCCGTGAAAAAGGACTCGATGCGCAAGACGCCGTGCGTTATGCGTTCAATACCGTGGGGCTGGCGTTGGTGGTGACCTCGATAGTATTGATTTCGGGATTTTTTGTACTCAGTTTCTCGGCTTTCCAGTTGAATGCGGATATGGCCGTTATGACCGCAGTCACCATCGTATTTGCGATTATTGCAGATTTTTTATTATTACCCCCGTTGTTGATGGCCTTAGATGGCAAGGAGCATAGTCATGTCTAAATTAAAATACCTGATCGTCGCTATGATTGCGATGGCTCTGTTACCCTCGCAACTATATGCACAAAGTGCAGAACAGCGAGGGCTTGAAATCGCTCAAGCGGCCGACGCCTACGACAAGGGCTTTACCGACTTCACCGCAAATATGACCATGACCCTGCGGTCCAAAACCGGCAGGTAGAGCCATTGGTCATCGGCCTCGAGTCCGTGGGAATAGGTTAACATCGCGGTCCCCTTGACATCAGCTGGCTCTACTTGCCGGCATTAAAAAAGGTGAAAAGAATCAATTCGCGCAACAAGTCGGGACCGTTTATGGGCAGTACCTTCGCCTTCGAGGATTTAAGTTCGCAGGAGGTAGAAAAATTCACCTACAAATTTTTAAGCGAAGAAGCCTGCGGTGAGTGGCAATGTTATGTCATTGAACGTACGCCTGAATACAAGTACTCGGGTTATACCCGCCAGGTGACATGGCTTGACAAAGAAGCCTATCGGGTAGTTAAAGTCGAATTTTATGACCGTAAAAAAGCCCTGTTGAAAACCCTGGTAGCGAGTGATTTCAACCAGTATCTGGGGCACTACTGGCGTCCCGGAAAGATGGATATGGTGAATCATTTAACCGGCAAGGGCACGCTGTTGGAGTGGACAGACTATCAGTTTCAGACAGGTTTGACCGATCGGGATTTTCGCTCGCAATCGTTGAAGCGAATCAAATAAAACAGTGATGCGGGTTAGTCTTTTGATCATGCTGGCCGGCTGGCCGGCATTGACAACCGCACAGGAATTTTCCGGTAACATCGCGGTCGAAACCCTCACTTTTAGGCAGCCGGGTCAGTTTCCAGACCAGATGGATGAAAATCTGACCTTGTCGTTTGAACCCAGATGGGTCGGAGAATGGAATGATGGTGACGATGCCTGGAGTACCGAGTTATTTCTGCGCTTAGATAACGAGGATTCAGGGCGGCAGCATGCCGATATTCGTGAGCTTTTATGGTTACGCCTCGACGGCGACAACGAATGGCGCGTCGGCATCAATACCATGTTCTGGGGTGTTACTGAGACCCGACACCTGGTCGATGTAGTTAACCAGATCGATCTGGTCGAGGGAATTGACGGAGAGGAAAAGCTTGGCCAACCAATGATTCATCTGAATCGCTATCAGGACTGGGGAGTACTGGACTTTCTGGTGTTGGTGGGTTTTCGCGAGCGCACATTCCCGGCAGCCGAGGGACGCCTGAGACCACCTTTGGTGGTCGATACCTCGGATCCGATTTATGAATCTTCTGATGGAAACAAGCATATCGATTATGCGTTTCGTTTTTCGCAAACCTACGGCAATCTTGATCTAGGTGTTTCGCTGTTCAAAGGCACCAATCGGGATCCGCTGTTTGTTCCCGGCCTCGATAGCAATGGCCAGGCTGTACTGATTCCGCTTTACGTGCAAATGACACAAGCCGCCCTTGATCTGCAATTAATAGTCGAGGACTGGACCTGGAAGCTGGAAATGATCCATCGTGATACCAGCCCGTCGGCCTACCAGGCCTTGACTGGCGGATTCGAATATACCTTCTATGGTGTTTTTGACTCGGATATAAACATCGGTAGCCTGGCCGAATATTCCTACGATAGTCGTGACGAGGGGCAACGAGGAGTATTCGACCGGGATCTGTTTGTTGGCGCTCGTTTCGCGTTTAACGATGTACAAAGCAGTGAAATTCTCGCCGGGTTTGTAGTTGATACCGAATATGGAAGTCAGACCTTCCGGCTTGAAGGCAGTCGACGTTTCGGTGATAGCTGGAGGGGTACGATTGAGATGCAGTCGTTTTTCAATATCGATGCGAATGATCCGTTGGCGGTCCTGGCGAACGACGACTACTTGTTACTCGAATTGGCCTGGTATTATTAAATCAGCTTCGCTTAACCAGGCGAATGTCCACTCTCAGGAATCGATGCCAACCAAAATATCATGCGCCTGTTGATATTTCAGCTGCGTCTTTTCAATAATATCCTGTGGAATCTGCGGCGCCGGAGGCGTCTTGTCCCAGTCCAGGGTTTCGAGATAGTCGCGTATAAACTGTTTGTCAAAACTGGGAGGACTGATACCGACACGGTATTGATCGGCAGGCCAGAAGCGCGACGAGTCGGGGGTCAGGATTTCATCAATTAGTACCAGTTGGTCATTGTCGTCGATGCCAAATTCAAACTTGGTGTCAGCGATGATAATACCCCGGGAAAGCGCATAGTGCGCCGCCGTTTTATACAACTGTATGGCGATCTCCCGTACCTGGCTCGCTTTTTCTTCGCCGATTAATTCGACCACCTGTCCGAAGCTGACATTGATGTCATGATCACCGACCGAGGCCTTGGTCGATGGGGTAAAAATGGGTTCGGAGAGCTGCTCCGCCTGCTGCAAACCAGCGGGTAATTGAATGCCACAGATCGCTCCACTGGCCACGTAATCCTTCCAGCCCGAACCTATGACATATCCTCGCACGATGGCTTCGACAGGGAGGGTTTTAAGCTGTTTCACAATGATCGAACGCGAGGCCAGTTGCCGATGTACCTGCTCTGAAACATAGTCCTGCAATTTTAGATCGCTCAGGTGATTTTCGACCATATCGGATGTTCTGGAAAACCAGAAGTTAGAGATGCGGGTGAGCAGTTCTCCCTTTTGCGGGATCGGTTGGGGAAATACCACATCGAATGCGGACAAACGATCGGTGGAAACTATGAGCATATGCTGGTCGTCGATGCGGTAGATATCACGCACTTTGCCTTTTGCGATCAATTCGAGATTTTCGATGTTGGATTCAAATATTACAGATGATTCGTCGGACGAGTTCATTGGCCTGGTATAACTGTGGATTATTCGATGGGCTGGAAAAACAGCGGCAAAATCATATCATATAGCTAGCGTTGGAATGGTTTTTTCGCGACAAAAAGGGTTATAATCGCTCGCTTTTTTGGGAATACTCGGAGAAAGCCATGTCGGACCCCCTGGTTGCAGTAGTGATGGGCAGTGATAGCGATTGGCCGGTGATGCAACATTCGGTCGAATACCTGGAACGTTTTGGCGTTGAACACCTGGTGCGGGTAGTTTCTGCGCACCGCACACCGGATTTACTCACCGAATTCGCCATCAATGCCCGTAATGAAAATCTCTCCTGCATTATCGCGGGCGCGGGGGGAGCCGCTCACCTGCCTGGCATGTTAGCCTCCCATACGACCCTCCCGGTGCTGGGCGTACCCGTTCCTACCGAACATTTGAATGGCAAGGATTCACTATTATCTATAGTACAAATGCCCAGGGGAATACCGGTGGCTACCTTTGCTATCGGTAAGGCCGGCGCAATTAACGCCGCGCTGTTTGCGATATCGATGCTGGCTCTGGGTGATACCGGGCTTGCAAAGCAACTCGATGATTTTCGTGCGAGCCAACGCGATGCGGTGTTGCAAATGAAATTACCGCCGCAGAGCTGATGGCGATTCTCCCCGGCAGTACGCTGGGCATGTTGGGTGGTGGTCAATTAGGTCGCATGTTTGTTATTGCGGCGAGAACCATGGGTTACGAGGTCCTGGTACTCGATCCAGATGCCAACAGCCCGGCGGGAAAGATCGCGAGCAGGCACATAGAGGCAGCCTATGATGACAGGGAAGCACTGGATGAGCTGGCATGGCATTGCGCAGCGGTCAGTACCGAGTTTGAAAACATACCTGCCGACACGCTCGATTACCTTGCCAAGTCGCTACCGGTTCATCCTTCGGCCAGTGCCCTGCGAATTGCGCAAAACCGGGTCCTGGAAAAGCAGTTTTTTAACCAGCAGGGCCTGAATACAACGCCGTTTCTTGCAATAGATTCCGAAGCCGACCTGGCGCAAGCGAAAAACTTTGAATATCCGGCAATACTAAAAACTGCAACGCTCGGATACGATGGCAAGGGACAATTCGTCTGCAATTCGTTCGACGAACTTTGTACTGCCTACGACCAGATGAGTGCACAGGCCTGCATATTGGAGAAAAGAATAGATCTGGCCAAGGAAGTCTCGGTAGTTCTGTGCCGTGGCGAAGCGGGCAATGTCGATTGTTTTCCGGTGGCGCAAAACGAACACTGCAACGGCATCCTTGACAGATCGACCGTACCCGCCGCGCTTTCCCAAAAACTGGACCACGAGGCGAGGCAGGCAGCCTGCAGAATTGCCGATGGTCTGAATTATTGTGGTGTGCTTGCCGTTGAGTTTTTCATCTCCACTGATGAACAGCTGCTGGTCAATGAAATGGCGCCTCGTCCGCACAATTCAGGTCATTTTACCCTCGATGCCTGTGAGACTTCGCAGTTCGAGCAACAGGTACGCATGATGTGTGGAACCCCGGCCGGTTCAAGCAGGCTACATACGCCAGTGGTGATGTGGAATATTCTCGGCAATATCTGGCCGCAGGATGGCACACCCGAATGGGGCGATGTACTTCGACATGGGAATATGAAATTACATCTTTATGGTAAAACCGAGGCGCGTGCAGGACGCAAAATGGGGCATATCAACTGCCTGGCTATTGATACGACTGAAGCCCACAGGCAGCTAGACGAAATTAAAAAAAGGCTCGGGGCGGCATTGCGAGAGGATTTTGATTTTTATGAATACTAGCAAATTTTTTCTAAGTGCCAAACTCTTTAGCGCTGCTTTGTGCCACGAGCCACGGTATAGGTCCTTCCCTGTTTGATTTTTTCGTAGTGCCCGAACACCTCGTGAAATCCACGTTTGAAAAACTGTCGCAGACCGGTGATTGTAACGATGTAAAAGGAGCCGCCGGGTTTCAGGTATTCGAGCGCGTCATACAGATAGATGTATAACATTTCCTTGCCTACCTTGGCGGGGATATTGGAAACGATCAAGTCGAACTGCTGCTTCGGGATCTGGTTAAAACCATTGCTTAACAGGCAACTGGCGTTGTCGATTTTATTAAACTGTCGATTTTTTTCCGAGTATTCAACCGCAACAAAGTCCTTATCGACCAGCAAAGTGTGCCCGCCGGGCGCTGACCTGGCCATGCATAATCCGAGTACACCATACCCGCATCCCAGGTCGAGGCAGTCGTCGTCACTGTCGATATCGAGATAGTCGAGTAGCATTTGCGAACCCTCATCTATAGCGCGTGGGGAGAACAACCCCCAGGTCGTGTAAAAGCGCAACGAATGATGCCTGGCGTTCGAGTTAATTTTCAGGTCTTGCCCGATTTTATGCCTGTAGTTTTTTGAATCAATCATATGTTCAGCAGTGATTAAGCTGCTTCTGCTAAGCTTTACAACCGTGATTGGCTTTGCCACAATAGCGCGTTTTGTTTTGTCATTATCTATTGGCATGCCATTTTTTACTACCCGGGAGAACTAAATTATGAGGTTTGTTGTAGCGATATTTTTTTCATTGACGCTGGCTTTGAGTGGGTCGGCTTACGCCGATGTGGCAGCTGGTCAGTCCGCCTATTCCGCCAAAGGTTGTATCGGTTGTCATGGTGCCGGTGGGAAAAGTGCTGTTCCTACCTATCCTTCGCTGATAGGCAAGGACGCTGCATTTGTGCGTAAAAATCTTGCCGATTTTCGCAGTGGTGCTCGTAAAGACCCGACCATGAATGCGATGGCGGCGGGCCTTAGCGATGACGACATCGATAATCTGGCCGATTATATCGGTAGTTTGTAACAGGATTCCTGAGAGAACCTGGAAAAGCCGACCCTGGTCGGTTTTTTCATGGGCCCTGGCTACCCCTTTGCGATAGTTTCCGGGTATTTCGGAATAGGGAACATCTTTCGGGCTGAAAAAGGGCTGGTTTTGGTGTACATTGCGAGCCAAATTTATCGCAACCAGGAGTATTCATGCCGGACTATCAACTCGCACCCTCTATTCTAGCTGCCGACTTCGCCCGAATTGGTGAAGAAGTCGATAATGTCATCGCCTCAGGTGCGGATATAGTTCATTTCGATGTGATGGACAATCACTATGTACCAAATTTAACCATCGGACCACTGGTATGTGAAGCACTCAGAAATCACGGTGTCAGTGCCCCGATCGATGTTCACCTGATGGTCAAACCAGTGGATCGTATTATTCCCGATTTTGCCAGTGCAGGTGCCAGCTATATTACTTTTCATCCGGAGGCTTCGGACCACATCGATCGAAGCCTGAGCCTGATTCGGGAATGTGGGTGCCTTGCCGGCCTGGTGTTCAACCCGGCTACGCCCCTGTCTTTTCTCGATCACGTATTAGACAAGGTTGATATGATTTTACTGATGTCGGTCAACCCGGGGTTTGGCGGCCAGGGTTTCATTCCATCGACGCTGGTAAAATTAAAACAGGTGAGGCAGATCATAGATAGCTCAGGTCTCAATATTCGACTCGAGATCGATGGTGGCGTAAAGGTCGACAATATAGCCGAAATAGCGGCTGCGGGTGCCGATACTTTTGTCTCAGGTTCGGGCATCTTTGGTTATCGCAGTGACAGTGACGATAATCGTTACGATAGTATTGTGGCGAAGATGAGAGGCGCACTGGACACGGTCGGGGCAGTTTGAACCCGATCAAAATCCCTGAAATGGTGCTTATCGATGTCGATGGCACTATGGTAAACAGTGTCCCCGACCTGGCCTATAGCATTGATCAAATGTTACTCGACCTCGATATGCCGGTGCGCGGCGAAGACAAGGTCAGACACTGGGTTGGAAATGGAATAGAACGCCTGGTCAAGCGGGCCCTTGTGAATGCGCTCGATGGCGATCCTGATGAAACCATGTATCAAGCTGCCCTGCCGCTATTCAAATCGCATTATATGGTGAATAATTCAAGGCGTAGCTATCTCTACGAGGGTGTCAGGCAGGGTCTGGACCATATGCAGGCGCGCAAGTATTGCATCGGCTGTGTAACCAACAAGGCCGCCGAGTTTACTCACCCACTGCTGAATGATCTGGATATCGCGCGTTACTTTGAGGTGGTCATTTGCGGCGATGATACGATTGAACAAAAACCGCACCCAATGCCCTTGTTGACCGCTGCACAACAAATGCAGGTAGACCCCCAACGATCATTGATGCTGGGTGATTCAAGCAATGATGTACGCGCCGCGCGAGCAGCCGGGTTTCAGATTATTTGCACCAGTTACGGCTATAACCATGGTGAAGATATTCGTAGATATGAGCCGGATGCTGTGATAGATTCCATGGCTGAACTCAAAAAACTGATCTAGATAGTACTCTTTAGAAAATGATTCATATACTCAAACATAACAAGGTAGACAATATTTGCTGGCGATGGTGATCCCGTACCGTAGTCTCGTTGTACCCTTGTTAACCCGTTTAGAGTTTTTTCCATGGATCTTAAGCAGTTCAATCAACTAAAGCACGAATTTAATCGAATTCCGCTGGTACGTGAAGTACTCGCCGACCTCGACACGCCGCTCAGTACTTACCTGAAACTGGCCGACGAACCCTACACCTATCTGTTTGAATCGGTACAGGGGGGCGAAAAATGGGCGCGCTATTCGATCATAGGTTTAGCCTGCAGCAAGCGTTTGAAAGTATTCGGCCATCTAGCCATGCTTGAAGTTGATGGCGAGATCGTCAGTCAGGAAGAAACCGCGGACCCCTTACAGTTCATCGAAGACTACCTGGATTTTTTCAAAGTGGCCGAAGCCGAGTGCCTGCCCAAATTCCACGGCGGCCTGGTGGGTTATTTTGCCTACGATACGATCCGCTATATCGAACCAAAATTAGCAGACTGCCCTAATCCAGACAAACACCAGACGCCGGATATCCTGCTGATGTTGAGCGACGAACTGGTGGTCTACGATAACCTGGCATCGCGTATGTTCATCGTTGTACATGTCGATCCGGAACAAAGCGAAGCCTGGGAGTCCGGTCAGAAACGCCTTACCGAACTCGAGCAGAAACTCTACGAGGTGCGGCTCGATCGGCGTTTACAGGGTACATCCCAAACAGTCAAAGAAGACGATTTCACCTCTGAAACTTCCCGTGAAGACTTTAAGGCTGCAGTAGAAAAGGCCAGGCAATACATAATCGACGGTGATGCAATGCAAATCGTATTGTCACAGCGACTGTCGATACCGTTTAAACAAAAACCGATCGCATTATATCGCGCATTGCGCAGCCTCAACCCGTCTCCCTATTTGTATTACCTGAATCTGGGCGATCACTACGTGGTCGGATCGTCACCTGAAATACTGGTACGCCTGGAAGACGGGGCGGTTACCGTGCGTCCAATCGCCGGCACGCGTCCACGCGATAAAGACAGGGCGCGTGACCTGGCCCTGGAAAAAGAATTGCTTGCCGATCCCAAGGAGCTGGCCGAGCACCTGATGTTGATCGACCTGGGTCGTAACGATGCCGGCAGGGTAAGCCAGTTCGGTAGCGTGGAACTGACCGAAAAAATGATCGTAGAGCGATATTCGCACGTGATGCACATCGTATCTAATGTCGAAGGTAAACTAAAACCGGGACTATCGGCGATGGATGTACTACGCGCGACTTTTCCTGCCGGAACGGTTTCCGGCGCGCCGAAAATTCGCGCAATGGAAATAATTGACGAACTCGAACCGGTCAAACGTGGAATCTATTCCGGTGCAGTGGGTTATATTTCCTGGAGCGGAAATATGGATACCGCAATCGCAATCCGTACCGCCGTGATTAAGGATCAACAGCTCTACATCCAGGCAGGTGCGGGTATCGTTTATGACTCGGTTCCCGAAAATGAATGGGTCGAAACCATGAACAAGGCGCGAGCAATTTTTAAGGCTGTCGCTCTGGCCGAATTGGGGTTACCGGCCAGGGACCCCTGCGCCGAAGATCAGGAGTCATTGTGATGAAAGTTTTAATGATAGATAACTACGATTCCTTTACCTACAACCTGGTGCAGTACCTGGGTGAGCTTGGTGCCGAAGTCGAAGTGGTTCGCAACGATCAAATCGAAGTTGACGAGATTCGCGACAACGATGCCAGTCATATCATGGTATCGCCCGGCCCCTGTACACCCGACCAGGCGGGTATTTCGATGGCAGCGATTGAAGCCCTGGGTGGGGTCAAACCGATCCTCGGCGTTTGCCTGGGGCATCAGAGTATTGGTCAGGTATTCGGCGGAACGATTATTCACGCGAATGAAATCATGCATGGCAAAACATCGATGGTTAAGCATACTGGTGTCGGAGTCTTTTCAGGTTTGAATAACCCGTTCGAAGCAACGCGTTATCATTCGTTGGTCATCGCCAGGCAAAGCCTGCCGGAATGCCTTGAGTTAACTGCCTGGACCGAGAATGATGATGGTAGTATCGATGAAATTATGGGTGTTCGACACAGGAGTCTGGCCATCGAAGGAGTGCAGTTTCACCCGGAGTCGATATTGACCGAGCATGGACACGATTTATTGCGTAATTTTTTAAATATGGGGTAGTGATGGATATTCAAGCAGCGATTAAAACGGTGATTTCCGGCCAGAATCTAGACGAACAGGATATGACCCAGGTAATGCAACAAATTATGACCGGTGAATGCACCCCTGCCCAGATCGGTGGATTCCTGGTTGGTTTACGCATGAAAGGCGAGAGCGTCGAGGAAATCACGGCGGCAGCCAAAGTAATGCGCGAACTTTCGACCCGCGTCACTGTTGACGCAGAACACCTGGTTGACACCTGTGGAACTGGCGGAGATGCCTCGGGTAGCTTCAATATCTCTACCGCGAGTGCGATTGTGGCAGCCGCGGCTGGTGCACAGGTGGCTAAACACGGTAACCGATCAGTCTCCAGTAAGTCGGGTAGCGCCGATGTGCTAGAGGCGGCGGGGGTCAATCTGGATATAGATCCACAGCAGGTAGGCGCGTGTATAGAAGAAGTCGGGGTCGGCTTTATGTTTGCGCAGAAGCACCATAGTGCGATGCGTCACGCAATCGGACCACGTAAGGAAATGGCGGTGCGTACTATATTCAACGTATTGGGCCCTTTAACCAATCCAGCCGGAGCTCCAAATCAGGTTATTGGCGTATTCAGCGGTGACCTGGTCGAACCACTCGCACATGTACTCAAACAGCTTGGTAGTCGACACGTGATGGTAGTACATGCCGAGGATGGTATGGATGAAATCAGTATTTCGTCGAAAACCAGTGTCGCTGAACTAAAGGATGGTGAGGTAAGCTGTTATTCCATATCCCCCGCTGATTTTGGTATCGAAGCCGCCGATTCCAGTGCTTTAAGGGTAGACAGCGTCGAGCAAAGCCTGGCGATGATTCAGTCAGTTCTGGCCAATAATGCCGGTCCCCCACTGGATATCGTGGTCATGAATGCCGGTGCAGCTATCTATGTTTCCGGCGTTGCCGGCTCCCTGGAGGAGGGTATGCAAAAAGCCAGGTCCGCCATCGCCGAGGCTAAGGCGTCCAAGGTAATGGCCGGTCTGGTAGCAAAATCCAATTCCTGATGGCGAATCCGAGAGCAGATATCCTGACTCGGATTCTGCAACGTAAATCCGAAGAAATCGTGGTCGCCAGGCAACAGGCACCGCTTGATCAATTGCGCCGACAATTGGAATCAGTATCCGCGCCTCGTGGTTTTATTCGATCATTAAGGGACAAACAATCCAGTGGATCATCGGCGGTAATAGCCGAGATAAAGAAAGCCTCACCGAGCAAAGGTGTGATTCGCGAAGACTTCGATCCGGTGGCAATTGCCAGATCCTATGCGAATGGCGGGGCCAGCTGTCTTTCGGTACTGACCGACCGGGATTTTTTCCAGGGGCATGACGATACATTGTCGTCTACTAACACGTCGTCTACGTTATAGTCGTCTACTACCCGGTC
>PVMK01183862.1_pt1 | contig 17739 bp, 17 predicted proteins | sample 1853481 | NCBI WGS metagenome assembly PVMK01 (sample SAMN08533507, study PRJNA380276) | Marine sediment metagenome, whole genome shotgun sequencing project. | reverse complement strand
TGTGATTGCTCTGGCACCGCCAGCTGTAATTGCTCTCGCGCCACCGGCTGTGATTGCTCTTGCGCCGCCAGCTGTGATTGCTCTGGCACCGCCAGCTGTGATTGCCATGGCACCACCGGCAGTTATCGCCTGTGCGTCGCTACTTGAGTTCGTCTCTGCAAACCCAACTAACGGCACCAAGGAAATAATAATTCCTACGCGAATACCCCTAGCAATAGCCTTTCGGCTTTCGTTATCGCTCATCTCATTTCGCTCTATCTAATAGCGGTTATTAATGTGCTTAGGAGTCCGTTCCTTTCTTTGCACGCTCGTATAACGTCACTTCTCTCCAACAATCGAATATAGAAATTCTTTTTTCCCTCGAATTTCCGTATTTTCCTTGTCTAATCCTTCAGTAATCCTTCAGCCGTCAGTTTCTCTTTCAGAGTGCCTCTGTCATCACGGCGTTCGATGTAGTGATATATCCCTACTCCGGTGTGCGTAACATTTTCCTCGTCTGACTTTTTTGGTTCATCTAACTGTGCAATCCAATTATCAATTTCCTCAAGCAAGAACTGGCAGCGTTCTTTTACATAGGCGTCAAATTTCGGCATATCAGCGTTTCGAATTCCCACTGGGGAATAAACTACTCGCTCGAATCTTCCTGCCCCTAATCGCTCCTTCTGAAGATTGAAATCGACCGTATCAATAAAGTTTTTTACGACCTCGCCAACTCTTTCAAAATTGTCTTGAGCAAGCGTTTGCGGTTCATAAACCCGGCGGAGAACCTTCAACCAACCAGGCTCGGTTTCGATCACCGCCCCAACCCGCATCAATTCGTCTAACATCGACCGCGGCGACATGTCGCCACTATATCTACGAACTAATATCGAGAAATTAATATCGGTGACTTCACTTTCTTCGTATCGAATCTCCAACGGCATTCCGTAAGGTCCGATAAAATCAGGATCTGTATGCCAACCGGCCAAGACCCTAGCTACGCGATTTAGGTTACTGCGACCGCCATCGCTCTCTGCTCCGGCAAGTTCAATCACGCGGCTAACTTCTTTTCGCGTTAGCCCAGTAATCACCGCTATTCTTGATTTAGTTCCTCTTTTCCCCTGTACCTTAAATTCTGTTACCGCAATTTCGACGTAAACTGACTTAAGTACTTCTGCAAATTCGGCGAACGAAATCCCATGGCGCAGAAGAATCCGGACCAAAGGACGTAGTAATACTTTAAAGGCTGAAAGAAGCCCTGGTTTGACCGAATTTGACATTTATTCATCATTACCTTTGGTGGGAATTTATTCCCTAACTGCATGACAGTCAACATTAAGTTAAGCGTTTGACCTCGTTATGTCAGAAAGATTTCAGGGTTTTCGGGTGCTGTAATGAGGTGAAACTAACATCTAGGAGGGAAATGGCCTTGAACTGGCACTTTTTCGATGTTTTTTATGCTTGCTTGTTAGTAGTTTAGGCGCGATTAATCAATGAGTTACTTAGGTTTATTCGTGTGATTTCTGATCTCAAGCGCAGAGGTCCGCCATTCCACCCGGTGTAAGGCTCACAATGCAAGACAAACCACAAGTCAAATTGCCAGGAATGGCTAATCATTCACGCTAAATAGAGAATTTGCCCAGTTTTGCGCATTGATAATTGGCGACCGGACCTGGTTACTAATTCGCCTGCATGGGAAGCGAATTATTGAAGCTGCGTGTCCATTTCTGACGACAATCAATTTATCTGCGAAGGAAAATCTTAAGATAAAGACTTACGCAAATATGTCAGTTTCGCCCTTATCTTCTTCGAAATAGAACACACCTATTCCTACTGCGCGAGTCGGGCCTTCTTTGTCGTCCTTGTCGTACAACGTTTCGTAAGCCGCAAACAAGTCATCAATCGAATCCGTCAATTCAACCAATCTATCAGAGCTAATGCGCCTTACTCTGGACAGATCGCTTTGGCGCACATTGCTGGTAGTTACAGACCTTTGTATCCACGCATCCTCGCTCTCTTCCGTTCTTGTATTGTGCTCCATTGCCAAAGCAGCGGGGTAAAGCTGAGATGCAAGTCCATTAATAATGCGGTCGTGCACGTCAAGATTGGATACGTTTCTTTTGAGGACTTTAAGTTTGCCATCGTGCATTTCTTCAATTGCTTCAATTCGCATCAATTCGGTTCGCATTGCCCCGGATGGAATATCCCCGCCGTATTTTCGAACCAATGATGAGAAATTAATGCCATCCCCGTCAAAATTCAAAATTCTTGGCTTTCCAGACTCGTCGAGAAAATCATCTTCAGTGAACCATCGATGCAGAATCATCGACATCGGTGTCGATCGTACAGCCGCGGTTTCCTCTCCAGCGGCTGATTTATCGCGCAAGCGCCTAACTTCTTTTCGAGTCAGCCCGGTCATCACCGCAACTCTGGAAATGTTTGTTGGTCGGCCACGAAGACCGTAGTCCTTGGTAGCAATATCTACGAATGCTGATTTTGATATTTCTGCGAATTCGCGATAGCCAATTCCAGCCCGAAGAAGAGCTCTGGCGAGCGGTCTTAGGGCGACCAATAGTGCATTTAGAATTTGTCGTTGCATTGTGTTTTGCATGGGCAGGAAATATATGAACGCAGGGGATTTTCGTCAATGAAATAAACAAGTTGGGAAAAATAGCCCAAGTTTTACATCCAATTTGTGGTGAAAACGACTGTTATTTCTGGACGTCTTGTTTAGTTTTAAGAATTGATTTCATTGGAAATTGTTGATCCTTTTTTCCCAAGAACTGCTTAATTATTGATCAGTCAGGATTTTTTCCAATTCGACCTCATTGAGAGTAATGATATTGAGATTTTGCGCTTTTGTTAGTTTCGAACCAGCATTGTCTCCGTAGACGACGAAATCGGTTTTTTTCGACACGCTGCCGGTCACTTTGCCGCCGACGGCCTGAATTTTGTCTTTTGCTTCGTCGCGGGTCATCTTGCTCAGGTTCCGGTGAGTACAAAAGTCTTGCCGGACAGCAATCCATCTGCTGGTGCCTGCCTGGGTTCGGTCTCAATCCAGGTCAGACCTGAATCGATGAGCCTGCGGATGACTTCCTGGTTGTGTTTTTCGGCGAAAAACGTCTGAATTCTGGAAGCGACGACGGGTCCGACGTCATCGACCTGCTGCAGGGCCTCTTCATCGGCCTCCATAATCCCCTTCAGCTTGCCGTAGTGGGCCGCCAGCGAGCTCGCAGTCGCCTCTCCTACCTCACGAATACCAAGGGCGTAGAGGAATCTTGAGAGCGTCGTGTTCTTGCTCGTTTCGATCGAGGCAAGCAGGTTTTCGGCCGATTTTTCACCCATCCGCTCCATCTCGACGAGCTCGTCCTTTTTGAGGCCGAACAGGTCTGCCGGTGTCTTGATTCGGTCTATCGCCACCAGCTGTTCTATCAGCTTGGCGCCAAGACCATCGACGTCGAGGGCGCGCCTCGAAACAAAGTGCTTCAGTGCCTCCGAGCGCTGGGCCGAACAAAACAGGCCGCCGGTACAGCGCGTCACTGCCTCATCCTCCGCACGAGCTACTGCTGAGCCGCAAACAGGACATTTTGTCGGTGCCTTGACGATTTTTGTCTTCGCCGGCCGCTTCCCTGGAAGTACCTTGACGACCTCGGGAATCACATCGCCGGCGCGACGCACGATCACCGTGTCCCCTACCCTGACATCCTTGCGATGTAGCTCGTCCATGTTGTGCAGGTGGCATTACTCACCGTGACACCGCCGACGAAAACCGGTTCCAGCGCGCGCGACCGGCGTAATGGCGCCCGTCCTGCCGACCTGGAATTCAATATCACGGACCAGTGTGAGCTCCTCCTCCGCCGGAAACTTGTGGCTATGGCCCAGCGTGGCGCCCTGGAGACGAAGCCAAGTTCCCTTTGGTAATCGAGCCGATCGATCTTGTAAACGACGCCATCGATGTCATACGCCAAATCGTCACGGCGCGAACCGATGTCCTGGTAATAAGCCATGCAGCCGTCTATGCCCGTCACCACCCTGATTTCGGGGCAGACTTTCAGGCCCCATTCCTGCAGCTGCTGCAAAATCTCGCTGTGACATGCCGGTAACGCCCCGCCAATGACCTGCCCTACCGAATAGATGTAGATATCCAACGGTCTTGCAGCCGTGAGGCGCGGATCAAGTTGTCGCAGGCTGCCAGCCGCAGCGTTGCGTGGGTTGACGAAGGTTTTCTCGTCGTTTTTTAGTGCCTGCTCGTTAAACGCCTTGAAGCCGGCGCGCGGCATGAACACTTCACCGCGTACCTCAAGCGTGTCGGGGAAGCCCTTGCCGAGCAGTTTCAATGGTACGGCGGTGATCGTACGCACGTTATGCGTAATGTCCTCGCCCGTCCTGCCATCACCCCGTGTGGCACCTTTGACAAGTTCTCCACCTTCATAACGAAGGCTGACCGCCGCGCCATCGAGCTTTGGTTCGGCCGCGTATCGCAAGCTGGCGTTGATATCGATGTCCAGCCGATCTGTGACCCGCCGGTGAAAATCCCGCAACTCATCTTCGCTGAACGCGTTGTCCAGTGACAACATCGGAATCTGGTGCTCGACCGTACCAAACGCCTTGATCGGCTCGGCACCAACCCGCTGGGTCGGTGAATCCGACGTTATCAGCTCCGGGTGCTTTGCTTCCAGTTTCTGTAGCTCGCGTACCAGTCGATCGTATTCGGCATCCGGCACATCGGGTTCATCGAGCACGTGGTACTGGTAATTGTGATGGCGAATCTGATCCCGAAGCGAATCAATTCTTTTTCTGGTCGCTGCAGGAACGCTCATTGGCAGGACGGGCGCTTCAGGCTAACTGGACGCTATGCTGGAACTGGATTATTTCTTCGCGCAGGTATCGCTCGCGCTGAATACTGAGGGTACTGCCGGATTCATCCAGCAATTCCGCATTAAGCGAATTTGCCAGCGCTCGCGCCGCAGCTGTCATCAGGTCAAAAGCCTCGGCGCCCTCCAGCGGGCCCGGTAACACCATGAACAGGCTAATGCCCGGGATTTTCTGGTCTTTGAGATTGGCCATATCGAAACTGCCTGGCTCAACAAGACTCGCTGCGCTGAAGACGACCTTGCTTTCGTCGCTGCCATCATACTGGTGGAAGATGCCGAATTTTCCGTGGCGCAAGCCTATGCCGCGCAGACTCAATGCCAGTTCGTCACCGGCAAATGAGCCGTGATTTTTTGCGATTATTCTGAGTGTGACCACCTTTTGCTCGGCCGGGGGCCCGTCCTCATCCTGTTCAGGATCGCTGTCGTCCTCCTCCCGGAAATCGTCAATGGTCGAATCCACCGCGTCTGGCAAACTATCACCATCCAGGGAGGGTTCCTGACGTGCCAATCCCTCTGCAGCTACATCCTGATTATCGGCCTTGTTGCGTTGCATGCGGCTGTACAGATATACGCCGGCGACAACGAACAGTCCGAACAACAACAAATACCAACGCAGACCGTCCATAAGAATTCTCTATTGCTCGCGAGTTAACTCGCCGCCATTTTCACCGCTTCGTCAAGATCGACAGACACCAGTCGCGAGACGCCCGGCTCCTGCATGGTGACTCCGGTCAGTTGCCGTGCCATCTCCATCGTGACCTTGTTGTGCGTTATGAACACAAACTGGACTACTTCAGACATGCTTTTGACGATTTCACAAAACCGTGCGACGTTCGCGTCATCGAGCGGCGCATCAACCTCATCGAGAAGACAAAACGGTGCCGGATTCAACTCAAAAATTGCGAAGACAAGTGCAACGGCAGTCAACGCCTTTTCGCCACCTGAGAGCAAATGGATAGTGCTGTTACGTTTACCAGGCGGCCTGGCCATCACCGTAACGCCGGCTGAGAGCAAATCGTCGCCGGTTAACTCGAGGTACGCGTGCCCGCCGCCGAACAATTTCGGGAAAAGTTTTTTGAAGCCAGCGTCAACATTGGTAAATGTTTCACGGAAACGGGATCTCGTTTCACGATCGATTTTACGAATCGCGCCCTCCAGCGTATCCAGGGCACTGTGCAAATCGGCCAGTTGCGCATCAAGATACTCTTTGCGTTCCGATTGCTCTTTGAATTCGTCGATCGCGGCAAGATTGATCGGTCCAAGACGCTCGATGCTGCGCCGAACTTTTTCCAGCGTCACGTCCCAGTCATCAACGTTGGCGGTTTCATCCAGTTCTGCAAGCAGCTCACCGAGATCAAAACTCGTCTGGCCAAGTTGCTCGGCGAAACCCTCGCGTCGAACACTGATTTCCTGAACCGCCATGCGCGCCTCGCTCACCTGCCCGCGCGATTCCTCCACCGCCTGATCCGCAAGCATTCGACCCTGGTCATATTCCCGCAATTCGTTTTCGACACTTTCGACGAGCTTTCTTGATTCACCAAGTTCAGTCTCAACCTCGATACGAATTTGTAACTGCCGCGCAAGCTCTTCCCTATTGGCTGCCAGCGGCGCGTTACTTTGCTCGAGTTGCTGGCGAATTTCTTTATCTCGGTTGCCAAAATGCTCAAGCTGCGATTGCATTCTTGCAAGGCTTTGCGCTGCCGATTCTTTGTTTGTACGACGTGTCTCAAATTGAATCGCAAGGTCATGCGCTGCAATGCGATCTTCATCAGCCTGTGCCCGAACCCGCGTAAGTTCGTCGCGCAATTCATCGCGCTGCGCATCCAGCGATTGCCGCTGCACTTCGAGTTCTGTCAGGATGTTTTCTGCCTGCGCGAACTCAGTCCGTGATTCGCGAACTTGTTCCTCAGCCGCAAATTTTTCTTTTTCGATATCGCTGTTTTCTTCAGTAATGGCCGCCTGTCGTGCGTTGGCCTGATCCAGCTGGAAACGTGCGCTATCGAGATTCGCTTTTACTTCGGAATATTCGTCGAGCAGCGCGGAGGCATCGTTTTGCAGTTTCTCACGCCGATCTTCAAATTGAACGAGTCGGTTCCGCCCGTCCTTGACAAGTTTGCTCGCACTGTCGCTACGTGCCTGCAATTCGCGAATTTCACTCTTCAAGCGGCGCATATCATGTTCGCGACCCAGCACACCTGATTTGGCATCTTTGTCACGGCATACGCGTAGCCAGCTTCTGCTTAACCAAACACCATCGGCGGTAATAACGGAACCATCGGCACCCAGATTAGTGAGTTGTTCTCTAATGCTCAGGGCTCTTTCAAGTGACTCGGCTACGCGCACCGAGCGCAACAATTCGAGAACTGCAGAAGGCGCCTTTGAAACTTTGGCGGCCAACGTTGAAGTCGCATCATCGCCAGGTGCAGCATCTGCATCATCGACCAACAGGGTTATTTTTCCACCAGCCAGTTTCGCCAGACTTGTCGTTGCAGTTGTTACGTCACTAACGCATACCGCTTGAAGGTAATCGCCGAGTACTGTCTCAACAGCAGTTTCCCAGCCACCTTCAACATCAATAGATTGCGCCACGCGTGCATTTCCCTGCAACCGGATGACTCGAGCCAACTCTTGATTGCATCGTCACCCTCACCGAGCGCCGCTTTCTGCACCGCTTCAAGCGATGCATACTTGGCTTGTGATGACTGCAAGACTGCGCGCCTTTCATCTACCAACCGGTTGAGTTTTTTGTCCTGTTCGCGAAGCTTGTGAATCTTGTCGCTTAAGTCGGTAATGTGCCGATCAAACTCCTCACGAGCCTGGCGTTTTCTTTGCTCAACGATCGTCAGGCTTTCAAATTTCGCGTTCAGTTTCTGCGGGTCAGCAGACTGTTGTGATTCATCCAGTCTGCGGCGCCGTTCGGCCAGGCTTGTCAGCCTTGACTCAATTTGTTCAGCCCTGGTTTGCTCGACATTGCGGGTTTGTTTTGCGTCGTTCGATTTGAGCGTGTACTCGTCCCACTTTTCCTGCCATTCGGCCAGCGCTTGTTCGGCACTATCCAGTGACGATCGGGAACGCGCTTCGCGGTCTTTAGCCTGCTCAAGACCGGGTACCAATTCACTCAGCGTCAGCTCCAGCTGCGCAATATCGCTTTCGTCCTGGTTGATGTGATCGGTAATTTCCTGGGCGCCTTGAATGGCCTGCTCAAGATCTTTTTCCTGCCGTTCACGAAGTTCGTGTGCGTGCTCGATAGTCTGTTCGATGCGCGCAATTTCCGATCCCGATTTATAGAAACGTCCCTGCACTGCATTGAACTCATCCGAACGTTCACTCTGCCGGACACGCGCATCTTCTATGCTCGCCTCAATTTTGCGTTGCTCGGCGATGAGCGCCTGCATTGCCGTTTCTTTTTCATTCAGGCTCGCAGTTGACTCGCTGGCCCGGTCGTCAAGATCGCGCAGTCGCAACGCCAGCAACTCGGCGCCGGTTTTGCGTTCCTTGTCTTTCAGCCGGCCATAGCGTTCCGCGGTTTTTGATTGGCGGTCGAGGTGTTTGATTTGTTTCTCGACCTCGTCGAGCACGTCAGCCAGGCGTTCGAGGTTTTCCTTGGTGTGCTTGATTCGGTTTGAGGTCTCGCGACGACGCTCTTTGTATTTGGAAATACCTGCGGCTTCCTCCAGGAAGGTTCGCATCTCCTCCGGTTTGGCCTCGATCAACCGCGAGATCATTCCCTGTTCGATGATCGAATAGCTGCGTGGACCTAACCCTGTACCGAGAAATATGCCGGTGATGTCTTTGCGCCGGCAACGGGTACCGTTCAGGTAATAGGTTGATATCCCGTCCCTGGACACCTCACGGCGGATGCCTATTTCAGCATACTTGGCATACTGCCCTTCCAGCGTCGTTTCCGTATTGTCGAACAGCAGCTCGACCGAAGCAGCGCCGATCGGTTTGCGGGTACTTGAGCCATTGAAGATGACGTCGGTGATCGAATCACCACGCAAACGGCTGGCCGAACTCTCGCCCATAACCCAGCGTACGGCGTCAATTACATTAGATTTGCCACATCCATTCGGCCCAACAACACCAACCAGGTTGCTGGGAAAGGGAATTGTGGTGGGATCTACGAAGGATTTAAAGCCGGCAAGCTTGATCTTGCTTAGTCGCATTTGATGGTGTTAGGCCGCGCCCGTGAGAATTCGGGGTAGTGTAATGTAATTGGCGACATAAAACGATTGTCGCAAACAAAAGACATGCCTCTGTGGAATAAGCGCAAACGCTGATCAACCGTGGTCTGCGGAGGCATCCGCGGGTTGCTTTCCGGCCGCAAATCGCGGCCAGGGCCTCCCCTGAAAAAAGCCTGCTTTTGCTACTTCCATGTGCCGGTAACCAATGTATAATGCCGCGTTTTTCTCAAACCGGCAGGAGTAAAAAGATGCCCGCAAAGAAGACCGCGAGCAGGAAGCGCAAACCCGCAAAGGCCTCCCGGAAAAAGGCTGCCAAGAAGAAAGTAGTTGGCAGAAAAAAGACCACAGCCAAGAAATCCAGAGTGACCAGAAAGAAAGCTTCGGCCAGGAAATCGCCGAAAAAGAAAGCTGTTGCCCGGAAGAAGCCGGCCAGCAGGAAATCCACCAAGAAATCCACGAAAAAGAAGGTAAGGCGAAAAATGCAGGCAGCGAAGAAAACGAGCAAGAAGCGCAAAGTAAGCAAAAAGAAGCCGGCCGCGAAGAAGCGTGCCAGCACCAGGAAGGTTTCCAGGAAAAAAGCCGCTGCCAGGAAGAAAGTCAGCAAAAAGAAGGCGTCCAGCAAGAAAAAGGTTGCCAAAAAGGGGGCATCGAAGCAAAAGGTTGCCAAAAAGAAGGTCACGAAGAAGAAAATTGCCAAGAAGAAGGTCGCCAAAAAAGCATCTTCTCGCAAGGCACCGGCCAGAAAGGCGCCAGCGAGCAAACGAGTGATGCCGAAAAGGCCACCAAGGCGTAAAGCTATGGCCCGCAAAATCATTCGCAACATGGATTTATTGTCTGGCCCGATACATGGTATCGAGCCATACGTCGCCAAACGTGGCGAAGAATACATGAGCTCAGAGCAGCTGGACCACTTCGAGGCGATCCTGGTGTCCTGGAAGACGGAATTGATGAAGGAAGTCGATCGTACTGTGCATCACATGCAGGACGAGGCGGCCAATTTCCCGGATCCGAACGACCGCGCGACGCAGGAGTCGGAATTTGGACTGGAATTGCGCACCCGTGATCGGGAGCGCAAATTGCTGAGAAAGATTAACTCTGGCCTGACCCGTATCGAAGAAGGCGCTTACGGATTCTGCGAGGAAACCGGCGAGGAAATCGGCCTGAAACGACTCGAGGCCCGTCCGGTTGCGACCTTGTGCGTTGAAGCACAGGAGCGCCGTGAGATGTCTGAGCGCCAGTTCCGTGACCGGGATGACCGGTACAGATAGAGCCCAGGTCCAACGGACCACACAGAGATGACGAGCAAACCGGCTCCGTATGTTGGCCGGTTTGCGCCCTCGCCCTCTGGCCCGCTGCATTTTGGATCCCTGCTCGCCGCAGTTGCGAGTTACGCGCGAGCGCGGGCCGGCAACGGCCAATGGCTCGTGCGCATCGAGGATATCGATCCGCCAAGAGAACAACCCGGCGCTGACAAGGTAATTCTCAGCGCGCTTGAGGCTTACGGTTTTGAGTGGGACGGGCCAGTCAGCTATCAGAGCCAGTTCGCTGAGCGCCATGCCGCACTGGTGCAGAGCCTGCTCGAGTCAGGCGCAGCATATCCCTGTTCCTGCTCCCGTCGGGACCTTGCTGATGTCAGCCGCGGACTGCTTGGCGCGATTTATCCCGGAACCTGCAGAAAAGGCTGTCGTTCGGACGAGGTGGCGATTCGGCTGAGAACGGACGACGAACCGATCGAATTTACGGACCAGCTACAGGGACCACAAAGCCAGCGACTGGAATCAGAATCCGGAGATTTCATCATCAAGCGGCGGGATGGGCTCATCGCCTATCACCTTGCGGTAGTGGCAGACGACTTCGATCAAGGCATCACTGAGGTCGTACGCGGCATCGATCTGCTGGACTCAACGCCACGCCATATCCACCTGCAACGAGTCCTTGGCTTCACCACACCTGACTATTTGCACATTCCCGTGGTTGAGAATGCCGAGGGACAAAAGCTCAGCAAGCTGACTGGTGCAAAAGGAATCTCAAGCGACCAGGCCAGCGCCACCCTGGTGAGCGCGCTGAATGCGCTGAAACAGCACCCGCCCGCGGATCTGGCCCGCGAGAGCATCGGTGAGATCTGGGCGTGGGCTGTGGCTAACTGGCGTACAGATGTCCTGCGGAACGTCAAAAGTATTCCAGCTGATCAATACCCTATGGCTGAGCACGAAAATGGGCTATCGTAGGCCCCACCTTCAATCGAGCAACCACAATATTTGACGTCAGCGCAACCTGCGACCACCATCGTGGTCCGTTACAATGTGTCTGCAAACGACGTTCACACCCTGGAGCAAAAAGAGACAACCTATGCCTGCTGCGCGCGTCATCAAGAAATACCCGAATCGCCGTCTGTATGACACGGAGGAAAGTCGCTATATAACCCTGGTCGATGTCCGCAACCTGGTGACAAGCAAGATCGATTTCGTTGTCATTGACAAGAAAAGCGGCGACGACATTACCCGATCGATCCTGCTGCAGGTGATCAGCGAGCAGGAATTGCAGGGTGAGGCCATTATGAGCCAGGACTTCCTGTCCCAGGTCATTCGTTCATACGGCAAGGTGATGCCGGGATTCATGGCGAACTACCTCGAGCAAAGCATGAAACTTTTTATGACCCAGCAACAGAACATTCGCGGCCAGGTAAAACGGGTCGTCGGTGTAGACCCGGTGCTTGCCGTGACCGAGATGGCGCAGAAGAATTTCAATCGCTGGAAATCACTACAGGACGAGGTTTTGCGGCGTTTCACCGGCACGCGCGATGATGCAGAGCAAAGCGCCACCAGGCAAATATCACAGGATCGAAAGAAAGCCAGCTAGTACCGCGTTACCGCTGTTTTCGGACCACCCTGCCAGAGTTCCTTGACATCCGCGTGGCACACCCCTATTTTGTGCGTTGCAACAGGGATACGCTCCCCCGCCCCCTGTTGTGAATGCCTGAAGGAGTTTCTACTCCACGGCCGGCCCCCTGAGCAATCGGGGGGCCTTTTTTTATAGGTCCACCTGCTGATGCCGGGCCACCGGATTTGTCTACGCCAACAACGACATTCTGCGTCGATGGCGTTGTAATCGGGTCATATCAGCGATGCAGTGTTCTGGAGGCGAGTGACAATGACAGAGAGTGCGCCGGAAAATCGCATTCTTGAGAGTGGTTTCAAGCCCGCCTGGTGGCTTGGAAATCGCCATGCGCAAACGATTTATCCGTCGTTGCCCTGGTCTGGAGCACCACAGGTTCGCCTGCACAACGAAAAGCTGGAGCTTCCCGATGGTGACGTCACCAGTGTTGACTGGATGATCGAGGGGCCCGAGCCGGACTCTGGCGCACCGGTCCTCATCATATTGCACGGCCTCGAGGGTTCCGCCGATTCAGCATACGCGCGAATTATGCTGCAAGCTGCATCAGACAACGGCTGGCGTGCGGCAGTGCTGCATTTTCGTGACTGCGGCGACTACCGCAATCGCCTGCCCCGGCGCTATCACGCGGGCGAAACCAATGACATTCGCTATTTCCTCGAGCAGCTGCGAACCAAGGGGCACGAGGGCCCGATGATGGCCGTAGGCTACTCCCTCGGCGGCAATGTGCTGCTCAAATACCTTGGCGAGAACGGTGCATCGACGCCTTTGGATGCAGCCGTTGCTGTGAGCGCACCACTGGATTTACATGATTCTGCACGAGCATTAACTTCTGGTTTTTCAAAGATTTATCAGTATCACTTGCTAAAACGCATGAAGAAGGCTGTCACGCGAAAATTCGACCAGTACACCGCTGCCTTCGACTGGCATCGCACCATGAAATCGCGCACATTTGCCGAGTTCGATGACGCGGTAACGGCACCGCTGCATGGCTTTTCCGGTAAGGATGAATATTACGATCGTTGCAGCGCCGTCGGTTATCTCGCGAATATCCAACGGCCGACTCTTATTATTAACGCATTGGACGATCCGTTCATGACACCGGCAACTATCCCTGATTCGGGCAAATTATCCGACAGCGTACAGCTGGAAGTCAGCGCGCATGGCGGGCACGTTGGCTTCGTCAGTGGCGGTACTCCGTGGCATCCGGAATACTACCTGCCGGAACGCATAATCGGCTTTCTGGAAGCCGGCATTGCCGAGTCAGGACAATACGGTCGGCCGCTGCCGGGAATGTAAAAACAGAAGGAAAAAACCATGAGGAAGCTCTTTCGCCCCGGCATGACCTTTGGGCTCATTTTGATCCTGGGCTTTGCCATTGCCAGTGCACAATCACCAGCGCTGGACCCGGTTAATGTGGCGCCACACATATTCGCGACCGTGCTCGAGAACGATAAAGTGCGCGTTATCAAGGTCACAGAGCGAACGGGCGAAACGCCTCCCCTGCATACGCACCCCGACCGGGTGCTGGTCTACCTCAGCCCCTGTGCCTGGTTGGAGAACACGGCGGATGGCCAGAAAAGCATGCAATCATTCCGCCTTGGCGATGTCCAATGGGCGAGCGCGGAGACCCATGGCGGGAAAACCAGTACCGTGGTTCAGGAATGCAGCATTCTGGAAATCGAGTTGAAGTAAGGCAGTCACAATATCGGTAGCCGCAACCACCACCATTACATTTGCCGTTTTTTTGCAAAATCGTGCTGGAAAGGCGGCATAATTCAAGCCGGTTTTTCGCGTACTGCAATGATTGCGGTGAGGTAAGGAGAGTAAGCAAGATGGCAAATGTTTCGAGACGGCAGGTATTACTGGGCGGTGGCCTGGCGCTGGGTTCCGGACTGCTGCCCGGCGTCAACCTGCTGCGTAGTGCCTACGGCGAGGAAATAGCGCGACCGGATTACATGGTTCGCGTTTGTTTCAACGAGAACCCCTGGGGACCCTCCCGCGTGTCATTGCAGGCGATGGCAGATTCCTTCAAGTACTCGAACCTCTATGGCGGCTCCGATCGCCGAGCGATGATGGAGCTCATGGGGCGTTTGAACAACGTACCTGCCGATCATATTTCAATGGGCACCGGTTCTGGCGAGATACTGCGCACCGCGGGCATGCTTGCGAGCATGCAGGACGGTTCTGTGGTCTGTGCCGATCCTACCTATCACGACCTTATTAGGTATGCCGGCCGCACTGGCTCTGAAATTATCAAAGTACCTGTTGATGAGAATTTCAATACCGACCTGAACGCTATGTATAAAGCAATCAGGCGCGATACCAAATGTGTCTACCTGGTTAATCCTAACAACCCGATTCCCTCGATCATTGAGAAAAATGAATTGCGCGATTTCGTGCTTGAGGTGTCGAAGGATCGCCTGGTATTCGTCGATGAGGCTTACTACGAATTTGTCGACAATCCGGACTATGGAACGATGATGGGTCTCGTTCGTGATGGTCACAAGAACATTGTTGTCTCAAGAACGGCGTCAAAAATTCATGGCATGGCTGGATTGCGGGTTGGCTTTGGATTTGCCCATCCTGATCTAGCCACAGAGATCAATACAAGAAAAACCGGTGCAATGAGCGTCCTTAGCCTCAATGCCGCTTATGCTGCTTATCAAAATGACGAATTCCAGAAATTCACGCTGCGGAAAAACAAGGAATCGCTGGCGATTATTGAAGCCATGCACGAAAAACTGGGTCATCGCTATGTGAAGTCGAATGCCAACTTTTCTTTCTTCGAAACGGGGCACGACATTCAGGAAGTCTATGATGCGTTTTTGAGAGAGGGCATTATTGTTGGGCGCGCGTTCCCGCCGATGACGAAATGGCTGCGTATCAGCATGGCCAAGCCGCATGAAATGGAATATTTCGTGCAGACCTACAAGAAGTTATACGGGTAAAAAAACGGCACGATGAAATAAATCATCGCGCCGTATCCTGTTCTTACGCTTCACTTGTAGGAGCCCGCCCAGCGGGCGATTGAGCTCAACGCACTCGGCAATGTCTGATCGCCCGCTGGGCGGGCTCCTACAAATAGGTCGCTTTGATCGCGACCCTGCTTAATCGCTACGCAGCATCAACTTCCTTCATGCTCAGGCGTACTCGGCCCTGGCGATCGACTTCAAGGACTTTGACCTTGACTTCGTCACCTTCGGAGAGCTTGTCGCTGACTTTCTCTACACGCTCGTTGGAAATCTGCGAGATGTGTACGAGACCGTCTTTGCCCGGCAGGATGGTGACGAAAGCACCGAAGTCCATCAAACGAACTACCTTGCCATCGTAGATACGACCGACTTCCACATCTGCCGTAATCAGGTCGATGCGACGTCGTGCCTCTCTTCCTGAAGCGCCATCGACAGAGGCGATTCTCACCGTACCGTCGTTGTCCAGATCAATGGTTGCACCGGTCTCTTCCGTCATGGCGCGAATGACCGAACCGCCCTTACCGATCACATCACGAATCTTCTCGGGATCGATCTTGAAAGTAATGATGGTCGGAGCCCACTCGGACATTTCCTCGCGCGGCGCATCAATTACCTTGTTCATTTCCTGCAGGATGTGCAAACGCGCATCCTTGGCCTGATCAAGCGCAGTACTCATGATTTCTTTGGTAATGCCCTGGATCTTGATATCCATCTGCAATGCAGTAATACCCTGATCGGTACCAGCTACCTTGAAGTCCATGTCGCCGAGGTGATCCTCGTCACCAAGAATATCGGTGAGGACCGCAAACTTTTCGCCTTCCTTGACAAGACCCATTGCAACACCGGCAACTGGTGCTTTGATCGGCACGCCTGCATCCATCAACGAAAGACTCGCGCCACATACTGATGCCATCGAGCTTGATCCGTTTGACTCGGTGATCTCCGAAACGATGCGAATGACGTACGGAAATTCTTCGAGATCCGGCATAACTGCTTCAATGCCACGTCGAGCGAGCTTGCCATGACCGATTTCGCGACGTTTTGGCGAACCGACAAAGCCTGTCTCACCCACGCAGAACGGAGGGAAGTTGTAATGGAACATGAACGGATCTTTTCGTTCGCCTTCGATCGCGTCTATCATCTGTGCGTCACGACCGGTACCCAGTGTTGTCGCAACAATTGCCTGCGTCTCACCGCGGGTAAACAACGAAGAACCATGAGCACGCGGCAGGAGACCAACTTCAACATCGATCGGACGCACGGTGCTGTGGTCGCGGCCATCGATTCGCGGATCGCCCGCAATAACTCTGCCACGAACAATACGCTTCTCAAGTCGGGACAAAGCGCCCTTGACGTCATCCCCGGACCAGCGCGCACCGCCGCCAGCAGCCAGTGATTCCATCGCAGCCGATTTCGTGTCGCCGACTTTGGACTGGCGATCCATCTTGTCGGTAATCTGATAAGCATCTGTCAGGCCGCTCTCTGCTGCGGCAGCAACTGCGGACTCAAGCTCTTCATCCGTAGCCGGTCCTTCCCAGTTCCAGGCTTCTTTTCCTGTTTCTGCGGCAAGCTCATTGATAGCAGCGATTGCGATTTGCAATTGCTCGTGGCCGTACATGACTGCGCCAAGCATGACTTCTTCTGAAAGCACATTGGCTTCCGATTCGACCATGAGGACAGCGTCAGCCGTTCCGGCAACAACCAGCTCAAGATCCGATTCTGCGACAGCAGCGCGACCAGGATTGAGGATGTACTCGCCGTCTTTATAACCAACTTTTGCTGCGGCGATTGGACCAGCAAACGGCATGCCGGAAATTGCCAGCGCAGCCGACGCACCAATCAGCGCAGGAATGTCAGGATCGACATCAGGGTTCAATGACACAACCGTGGCGATAATCTGTACTTCGTTCTTGAATCCCTTGGGAAACAACGGGCGAATCGGACGATCGATCAGTCGGCAAGTCAGGATTTCTTTTTCACCGGGACGACCTTCACGTTTGAAGAAGCCGCCGGGGATTTTGCCGGCTGCATAGGTCTTTTCCTGGTAGTTAACTGTCAGCGGAAAGAAGTCACGGCCTGGATCGGCTTTTTTCTTGCCTACTGCAGTAACCAGCACAACGGTTTCGGCCATATTGACCACTACCGCTCCGCTTGCCTGGCGCGCGATGCCGCCGGTTTCTATGGATACTTCATGTTCCCCATATTGGAACGTCTTTTTAGTTGCTTTCACTTTAATACTCGAATGATTTATCTGATGGCACGACCAATCGTCGCGCCCCGTCTCAGGGTCGAAATATGGATTAGGTCATTGCCTGTGGCGCCGGTTAACTGTTAACGGCGAAGACCGAGCCGGGAAATCAGCTCGCGGTACCGGTTCTGGTCTTTCTTTTTGAGGTAATCAAGCAGCTTGCGTCGCTTGTTTACCATTCTCAAAAGACCCTGCCGGGAATGGTGATCCTTCTTGTGCTCACCGAAGTGGTCGGTCAGCTCTGAAATTCGTGCAGACAGCAAGGCAACCTGAACCTCAGGTGACCCGGTGTCGTCTTTGTCGCGCGCGTAGTCGGCGACGATACTGCTTTTGTTTTCACTTGTAAGTGACATCTCTAAGAAACTCCAATCGTTCTTTCTATTTTCTGGCCCTGTATTTTGAGCGCGCTATTCTAGCGTCAGTTTCGGTCCAGTAACAGCCTAAAATACGAAAATATCAGGCTTTTTTTGCCTGACTCCTAAACTCCATTGTGCTGATCCGGAAACCCGGATCAGCCTGCCAACCTGAAAATCCGCTTTGGTGCCACGGTGCCCACGCCTGTGAGCTCACCGACACCCAGAAAACGG
>PVMK01145836.1_pt1 | contig 17745 bp, 20 predicted proteins | sample 1853481 | NCBI WGS metagenome assembly PVMK01 (sample SAMN08533507, study PRJNA380276) | Marine sediment metagenome, whole genome shotgun sequencing project. | reverse complement strand
GATTTTTCTGGGATACACCACCTCCGCCAGAACTTCCATCTCCGGGAGTTTTGTGAGGTCGTTGCTAGAAATCTTTTCCAGTTCCTGTGAATGGGCCCTCAGAAGATTTGAAAGCGATGGCCAGCGCGGGTGTTGATGCCCGACTGGATGGTTATGACCGCCGGCAGCTTCAGTTCCAGCGTGTCCCGGTGACCGCCTTCGATTTCACGCTCGACGTAAATGGATTTCTTATCCGAGATGCGATCTTTTCAAAGATCACGGATGTCGCCCAGGGTAAGCCCAGCCTGGCCGCCAGCATTGGACCGACTTGTCCCTGCATATCGTCTTCGGACATAGTGCCGGTAAGGATCAGGTCATACTTTTTCTTATGTGCAAACTCTGCTATCCATGAGGCTACCTGGAAGGGGCTCTGGTAGCCGTCGGATGTCATCTGGATGAAAGCGCCGGAATCAGCACCCATGCCGATGGCCCGCCTGACGACTTCATCACAGCGATTCGGTCCGACCGTGATAACATCGATGCGGGTGCCTGCTATTGATTCCTTTATCAACAAAGCCTCTTCAACCGCGAATTCATCCAGTCGATTCATTTTGAATTCGGTTATGGTATCCGTCTGGATCCACCCGCTATTGTTGTCGATCTTTATCGGACTGTCCGCTTCAGGGACTTGTTTAACGCAGACTAATATTTTCATAGGGTTATACCGGTTGTCATACAAAGCGCTAACTTTACAGAGCGCCAAAAAAAGTGTCAATAAAAAAACGAACGTTCGCTCTTTTTTCTTGACTCCACCGCATCGGGAGGTATGACGTGTGAGGCATAAAATCTGCGGGACACATTGCCATGAGTGAAATCTATTTTTTCAGACACGGCCAGGCCTCTTTTGGCGAAGAAAACTATGACCGCCTATCTCCCATCGGTGTCAGACAGGCCCAGGTATTGGCCCGTTATCTCGCAGATGCAGGTAAAGTATTCGATGCTGTTTATTATGGCGAGATGGAGCGTCAGCAGAAAACGGCCCGGGAATTTATTAATCATTACCGCCAAAATAAACTTCCTGTTCCCCGGCCTGAAATCTCCGATGCTTTTAACGAATACGATTCTTTTGCAGTCTGGCAGGCACTGATCCCTGAATTGATCGAGGAGAAACCTTCACTAACCAAAGAATTGGACAAACTGCCCGGAGACCAAAAAGCCTTTCAAAGGGTTTTCTCTCAGGTGATGGTTCGCTGGACCAAGGGTGAATATCGGGCCTCAGGCATCCCGCGATGGGATGACTTTGTCCGGCGCGTTAATTCGGGCATTGAAAAATTAGCGATCCATCACGGAGCCCAAAAGCGATTGGCGGTATTTACATCGGGCGGGCCGATTTCGGTGACGGTCAAAGCGGCTCTTGGTTTGTCCGACAAAATGGCCCTCGAGATTTCATGGCAGCTGATGAATGCTTCGATTACACGCATCAAATATAACAGCAAAGGAATAATGCTGGCCGGATTTAATGAGGTAAGCATTTGGAATTAGAGGGAGACGAAGGCTGTTACTTACCGGTAAAATACAGTGCCTGATGTCGATCATGTGAAACATGAATAAACAAATGAATTTCTCAATCGATCAAGGCTGCCAGTGATGAAGATGACTCGAACTCGAACGTAACCAGCCGGTTTGAATATTTGGTATTGAATATTCGTTTTAATTACGTGGCATTCGATTTCATTTACGTCATTCTTAACGTTACATATAGCGATGAAGGAGGAAATATGGACTTTAGCGTATCTGAAAAAATGAAACCATCCTGGGAATGATCGATGAGTTTGTGGAAAAAGAACTTATCCCGCTGGAACCCGAGTTTCTGACCAAACCCAGCACCAACCTGCTTCCGGTTTTTGAAGAAAAACGCAAAATGGTCAAACAAATGGAACTCTGGGCGCCGAACCACCCCAAAGAGTACGGCGGGATGGAACTAGACCTGTTGGAACACGCCCTGGTTTCCGAATCTTTGGGTCGCAGCCCACTGGGGCATTATATTTTCGGCTGCCAGGCCCCGGATGCCGGCAATATCGAAATTTTGCATCAATTCGGCAGTGACGAACAAAAGGCAAAATATCTGGGGCCTCTGGTGGACGGTAAAATTCGCAGCTGTTTTTCGATGACGGAAGTTGAGCTGCCCGGCTCCAATCCGGTGATGATGGACACAACTGCGGTAAAGGACGGCGATGACTATGTCATCAACGGTCAGAAATGGTATACTTCATCCGCCGACGGGGCCGAATTTGCGATTGTTATGGTCGTCACCAATCCCGAGGCCGGACGTTATCTTCAGGCGAGTATGATTATTGTACCCACGGACACCCCCGGTTTTAATCTGGTGCGCAATATTCCGGTCATGGGCCACGCCGGCGAGGACTATTTCAGCCATGCTGAAATTTTATATCAGAATTGCCGGGTGCCCCAATCAAACCTGTTGGGCCCTGAAGGTCACGGGTTTGTGATTGCCCAGGAACGACTCGGTCCCGGTCGTATACACCACTGTATGCGCTGGATCGGCATCTGCAACCGGGCCTTTGATCTGATGGTCGCCCGGGCCCGGGATAGAATCATTGCTCCGGACCGAAAGCTGGCTGCCAAGCAAATAATCCAATCATGGATTGCCGAATGTGCGGCCGACATCCAGGGCGCCCGTCTGATGGTGCTCCACGCTGCCTGGATGATTGAGAATGTTGGGAAAAAAGAGGCCCGCAAAGAGATCTCGCTGATAAAATTTGTCGTGGCCAATGTGATGCAGAAAGTAATCGATCGATCGCTGCAGGTCCACGGCGGGCTCGGCATGACCGATGATACCATTCTGGCCTTTTATTATCGGCACGAACGGGCGGCCCGCATTTATGACGGTGCCGATGAGGTCCACAAGATTTCAGTGGCGAAGAGGATATTGAAGGAATACGAGGGCAAACGAGTGCGGTAGATGATTGATAATAATTTTGGGAAACCAGTGTTAGGTTAAGGGTTTGAGGTTAGATGGAAATAGTTGTAGGTTTGAGGTTGGAGGTAATCGCCTTTGGCGGTTGGAGGTTGGAGGTTAGAGGTTGGAGGTAAAAGTTTGTATGATCAGAAATATAATAGAGAAAATCCTTTTTTGCCTCAAACCTCGAACCTAAAGCGAAGCGCTCCTCTGACGGAACGCAGTGACTTTGCGAAGCGCTCCTCTAACCTCTAACATGGATTATTCTCAACAACTATCAACTGCTTGATTGGTCGCAATCTTTCCACAACGTAATAGTAGAGCCATGAACTACGCTGAATTTCAAAAGCAGGTAAAGCTCTCCAAACAGGATATTTGCCGGGAGGTTTTTTTAGCGAATCGCCATTCCATCCGGGTTAAAAAAGAACATACAGTGGTCAAAAATCTGGAGCTGATTTTTAGCGCGACCTTGAAAATCAGCAATAAAAAGGGCTTTCAGGCCATGAGCATGCGGGATTTGAGCCGGGAAACCCGTTTGAGCATGGGCGCCCTGTATTCCTACTTTGCGAGCAAGGAAGATCTGCTGGCCATGCTTCAGCACCAGCGACGCACGATTACCGGACGTATCCTCAAAGAACGCATTGACAGGGAATCAGAGCCCACCGCCAAACTTCAAACAGCCATTTTGACCCATCTCTATTTAAGTGAAGTCATGCAGCCCTGGTTTTATTTTTCTTATATGGAGGCTAAGAATCTTTCCAAAAAGGAGCAGGCCCTGGCGGTTGCCAGTGAACGTTTCACCGAAAAGATCATTGCCGACATTTTAGAGGGGGGTAAATCCGGCGGTATTTTCAATCTTGACGACTGCCAATTGACCGCCAGTGTCGTCAAGGCCATGCTGCAGGACTGGTATCTCAAGCGGTCAAAGTATGCCAGAAGGAGTATTTCAGTGGATCGGTACGCTCAATTCGTTCTTGGGATTTATCGAAGCATTCGTACGCAAAAATTGATAACAAACTACATGATATTAATGCGATCGGTGTCTATCAAAATTACCACCCAGGCTCTATTAGGCTATTTTTCCTATCTTCAAATGATTGAATATTTAATCCGCCTTCCGGGCGGATTGCGGCGGATCAATTTTATAAAGACCTATCAAAAAAATGACGGAGCGAAGCGACACCACAATTTTAGGCACTTTAGGCATTTTAGGCATTTCGTTTTTCCGGCTTGTCCGGGTTAGGTTAAGGGAAGGGGGCTGCCAATGGCTACGATTGATCAGGCTACAAGCATTCGACAAGGGGAAAAGCTGGATTCGCTTAAAGTTGAAGCTTTTTTAAGAGATTCAATTCCCGGACTGCAGGGGGAGATGGCCATCCAGCAGTTTCCCAGCGGGCACTCCAATTTGACTTACCTGGTCACTTTGGGTGACCGTGAACTGGTGCTGCGCCGGCCTCCGTTTGGGACCAAGGCCAAAACAGCCCACGACATGGGCCGCGAATACCGCATCCTCAGCGCTCTTAAGGACACCTATCCCTACTGTCCCACTCCCCTTGCCTATACGGAAGATACGGATGTTCTCGGATGCCCCTTTTATGTCATGGAAAGAATCCGGGGAATCATTGTTCGGCACGAGTTTCCGGCGGGGTTGGCGGACTCACCGGAAAAGATCGCCGAGCTGTGCCGCAAACTGGTACAGGTGCATCATCAGCTGCACGCCATTGACTACCGTCAGGTCGGACTGGAGAATTTCGGCAAGCCGGCCGGGTATGTACAGCGCCAGGTGGTGGGCTGGAGCCGGCGCTACCGCGCCGCGCGCACCCCGGATGCACCCGACTGCGAGGACATCATGGCCTGGCTGCAGGAAAAAATGCCGCCTGATTTTCCAAGGCCGGCGATTATTCACAATGATTTCAAGCTGGACAATGTGGTGCTTGACAAAGATAATCCCGGCAAGATCATCGGGGTGCTGGACTGGGAGATGGCCACCGTTGGTGATCGCCCTGATGGATTTCGGCAGTTCCCTGGCCTACTGGGTTCAAGAAGGGGACCCCCCCGAAATGCAGGCCATTAAGTTTATGCCCACCGATACTGAAGGGGGCGCTTACCCAGAGATGAACTGGTTCGCTATTATGCCGAACTGTCGGGGAGGACGGTCGACAACTATGACTTTTACTACTGTTTCGGCTTGTTTCGGCTGGCGGTCATTGCCCAGCAGATTTATTACCGATTTTATCACGGCCAGACAAAGGACAAACGCTTTGAAGCCATGATTCTGGGGGTGCATGCCCTGGATAAAACGACGCGGATAAATATTGGACGGTCGAAGCTGTAACCTTTGTGTTACTAATGTAGCAATAATTATCTAATCTTTCTCTGTGCTCTTTGTGTCTCGAGCGTAGCGGGTGGTTAATCTAATATTGAAACTGCACCAAGTCATGTTTAAATAATTGTTGCCGCATTAGTATAATAAAAAAAATTAAATTTGTGAAAATTCGTGTTAATTTGTGGCTTCTTTCAAACATCTAAATTGTTACGATGTTTTAAGTATTGACAAAAACAGGAGATTAATTGATGGAAAACATTTATGAGAAACTGAGAGCGCGGCTGGACGACCTGGCGACCGGGTATCCGGCGACCGAAAGCAAGATTGAAATCCGTCTGTTGAAAAGGCTGTTCACTGAAGAAGAAGCGGAACTGTATCTGCAACTGTCACCCTTTTTGGAAAAGCCCAAGGATGTGGCCAAGCGTCTGAGCCGTGATCCTGCCGAGATTGAGCCCATGATGGAGCGTATGGCCCAAAAAGGGCATTTATTTCGAAAACGCAAAGGCGATCTGGTCCGCTATTCGGCCGTCCCCTATGTGGTGGGTATTTTCGAACACCAGCTGGGACGGATGGATGAAGGATTTGCCCGGGACCATGAAGAATATTTTGAGACAGCCTTCGGCAAGACGATTCAGTCATTTAAAACACCGGTGCTGCGAACTGTCCCTATCAATCGGCAGCTGGTAGCAAATTATCCGGTGGCGCCCTTTGAAGATGTGCTTCAAATTATAGAAAATCAGAAAAAAATTGCCATCGCCCCCTGTGTTTGCCGAACCACGACCAAGCTGGCAGGCAAAGGATGTGACAAACCGGTGGAAAACTGCTTCTCATTCGGCTCCCACGCCGAGTATTATGTTGAAAACAAAATGGGGCGCTATATAACCATAGACGAAGCCAAAGAGATTGTTATAAAAAATGAGGAAGCCGGTCTGGTTATGCAGCCGTTTAACTCCCAGAAAATCGGTGGAATGTGCAGCTGCTGCGGGGACTGCTGCGGTGTGCTCAGATCGTTGAAGATGCATCCCCATCCCGCCGAAATGGTACAGAGCAATTATTTCGCGCAGGTAGATGATGAGGAATGCACCGGATGTGAAACCTGCCTCGAGCGCTGCCAGATGGAAGCTATTGATGTCGTTGACGATATTGCTGAAATCAACCGGGTACGCTGCATTGGTTGCGGCTTATGCGTGACCACTTGTCCGGTGGACGCCATTGAATTGATTAAAAAACCCGAAGAAGAACTCTACGAACCCCCCAGATCGGGTGCCGAGACCTATATGAAAATTATGCAGGAGCGGGGGAAGATATAGGCGGGTTGTGGGATGCGGGTTACGGGTCACTGGCTGCCGGTAAGAAATGGTGTAGGGTGGCAGGAATTCGGAAGTTGGAATGCGGAATGCGGAAAATAAGAAAAGGCACAGGGCGACGGGGAGATACCCCCTAACCGCTCAATTGTTTTTGTGTGGGAGGAACTGAAAAGATGAACATTCAGTCTTGAAAATAACCTAGTAGGTAAGCTTATGAAAGATGATAGAGGATTATACTATTATCCCTTCCCCCGGAATAAAAACGTTCGCATGTATGTGCGAGACAAAGACGGCGCCGTCTGGTTCAGGCTCTGGAACGCAGATGATCCGGAGCTTTGGGACGAGCACGGCTGGGTCCCATATGAAGCCGTTAAACAGGCGCAGGCCATATATGAGGGTAAATCCTTTGACCCTGACGAAGCATATGATCTGCAAACAGCGAAAGCACTCATTCAAGACAATAAGCGGACCTATGACCCATACCATGGTAAAATTAAGGTTCCCAAAAATTCTTGAAAGTTTCGTAATTAATTGAGGAGTCGGGGAGTTTCGCTCCAAATGCCCTTTTGGGTGAACCGTTGGCGCATCTCTGATAGAGCGACGATTGAAAAACTCACCGAGCTCTCAAATAACTTAACTCAAATAGATTTGAAGATAGATATGGCGCCTTTCACCATTACAATTTCCCATAATCTCCAGCTAGAAAATGTTCCGTCTGAAATCATGGAGATTCTCACCGAGAGGCTTGAAATTTTAAACCCCAAATGGCTGGAAAATGAGAGGATGAAACGCTGGAACCGGGGGACCCCCAAATCATTGCGGTTCTTCGACCGGGTGGGTTCCTCGGGGTTATGGATTCCGCGCGGTTATATGCGGCAGCTGGTTTTTGCTGTGCCGACGGCATAAAATAAAATATGAGATTGACGACCGTCGCAGGAGTCTGCCACCCAAGAACTTTTCCTTTAAAGGCCGGTTGCGGCCGTTTCAGCAAAAAGCGGTAGACGAGATGCTTGCCAAAGATTTCGGCACCCTGAGCTCAGCCACCGGATCCGGTAAGACCATTATGGCTCTGTATATGGTTGCCCGGCGCAGGCAACCGGCGTTGATAGTCGTGCACACCAAAGATCTGGCCTCCCAATGGACCGAGCGCATTGAAACATTTCTCGGAATTCCGGCCCCCAAAGTTGGCTTGATTGGCAGTGGTAAAAAAGAGCTGGGAGATAAAATCACTGTGGCCCTGGTGCAATCTTTGTACAAATGTGTAGAAGAGATCGCCGACCAGATCGGTTTTCTGGTGGTCGATGAATGCCACCGCTGCCCCAGCCGCATCTTTACAGAGGCCGTGACGGGCTTTGATGCCAGGTATATGCTGGGATTATCGGCCACTCCCTGGCGGCGGGACAAGCTGTCAAAATTGATATTCTGGCACCTGGGCGATGTGCATCATGAAGTGGATAAAGCCCATCTGGTCGAAACCGGGGATGTCCTCCCGGCTGAAGTGATCGTCCGGGAAACCAATTTCAAGCCATATTACGATCCGGTAAATGAATACAGCAAGATGTTGTCGGAATTGACCGCCGATACGGATAGAAATGTCCTGATTGCATCAGATGTGGCCCAGGAGACCCTTAACTGCGGAGGGATTTGTCTGGTTTTATCGGATCGCAAAGCCCACTGCGAAAACCTGCAGTCACTGCTAAAATACAGATTTAAAATCGATTCCGAACTTCTGACCGGCGACCTGAATCTGAGCGAGCGTCAAAAAGTCATCGAACGGCTGAATCAAAATAAGGTCGATGTCGTTATCGCCACCGGCCAGCTCATCGGCGAAGGCTTTGACTGCAAAAACCTGTCAACTCTGTTTCTGGCCACACCCATTAGCTTCAGCGGGCGGGTTTTGCAGTATTTGGGCAGGGTCTTGCGCCCGGCTCCCGGTAAAAAGATAGCGCGGGTATTTGATTATATTGATATCCACGTGGAGACCTTAACAAAAGCAGCCCTATCCCGGCAAAGAGTTTACAGACAATAGGGGTTCAGAGGTTCAAAGGTTCAGAGGTTCAGGGTTCAGAGGTTCAGCGTTCCCGCCGGACCGTAGGCAGGATTAATTTAGAATCCCAGAACCGCAGAATATCCAACCGCACAATTTCGAAGTGTGAAATCGGTATGATCTGCCTTTTGAATCAACTTAATCAACCAATCAACTCAATCAACCAAATCTCCCGGAACCTCTCGATTTCGGATTTGGGATTGGGGATTTTGGCATGAAACGGCTCTCCTTTGTCGTCGTCCTGGTCCTCGTCCTTGATCCAATCGATTCACGAGGACGAGTACTAAAAGAGTCAGAGTCAGATTAGATCGCGTGCATACACCCTGCGCCCTCAACCTTATACCATATACCTTCTGCCCTATACCCTGTAGTTGAGCCTCTGAACCCCTATTGTATATATTAATACAAATTTCTTGCCCAAATCCGTATTTACAGATATCATAAGGGTATAAAAGATATAAAATAACAAAATGAATAATAAAACGACCGGAAACAGTACAGAATCCGAATCCGCTTTAAAGGTATTGGATTCGCTGCTGAAGGATCCCGGGCAAAAAAAAATCAGTGAAAGCCAGATTGTTATCATCCTGGATGCACTGGCCAGTTCAGACGACACAGCGGTTGTTGCACGATTTCCTGCTGTTCTGGCCATTTGTGCCCGCCGGGGTCTGGCGTTAAATTCGCAGGCACTATTCTCCCGCTACTGGGAAACAAGCCCCAAAAGGCAAAACCTTGAAAAACTGCTATTGATTAGTGCCGCGATTTTCAGCCTGCAGGGACTTAAGGCACCTAAAAATCTAGACAAAATAGCAGAATCTCTAAAACCAAAATATGGCGAAATTTTGCCGGCGGGCGAATTTCAATTGAGCAGTGGTATGTGCATCTCCATTAAGGATTTGCAAAATACTTTGAAAGCATACACCGGCAGTCAATTAAAACCCCCGGCCATTCAAGCAAAGAAATCACCATTGAACGCTGACTCACTTGATGTGTACCTGGATCGATTATTCTCTCCGAAACAAAAAGAACTCGTGCTCAAAAAAAGAGACGGCCAAGCTTTTACCAAAACCGAACGTGAATATTATTCCAGGATTGTCCGAAAAAAACTTAATGCCATCGCCAGTGAAAAGTTGGTGGAACTTGCCAGAAAATTGGTTTATTAGGTCGTTATAATTGAATTTTGTGCATTTTGTGGCAAAATATATTATAATGAAATATGAAGCTGCTCGAAGAACTTTAGGCATTTTCCGGTTTATCCGGGATAGGATTTGAAATGGAAATCTTCTGGGAAATAGCCTTGCAAACTGTAGAGTTCCTGACCTTAATTTTTGGGATTTTGGGGATGACCATTTCTCTTATGCTGCTTTTTTCTCCCCACCTGGCCCGAAACCTCAGCAATATCCTCAACCGCCGGGTAAACGTTGATAAACATTTAGAATACCTGGATAAAAATATTGAAATCACAGAATTTTTTTATGGCTACCATGTTGCCACGGGTATCCTGATAGTGGCCGGATCTGCGTTTTCGCTCTTTTTTTTCTTTTTCTCACTTGACGTCACCAAATTTACCGATATTTTTTTTGGATCCCAGGCCAATGCTTTTTCCGGAGAACTCATAATAAGGTCAGTTACATGGCTCGGTAAGATCGGTAGTCTGGCCGGTTTGGTTTTCGGTATATTGCTGTTGTTCGCACCGGATTTTATGAAACGCATAGAGGATAAATTAAATTTCTGGCTTGAAACAAAGCCCCTGATCGAAAAATTTGATAAATCCAGTCATGATCTGGAAACCTTTTTCTTCCGCTACCCGATTGCAGTTGGCCTGACAGGTGCCGTCCTTTCGTTTTTCCTCATCTCACTGTCCATCATCAATTTGCTTAAATAGCTTTGAAATATTGACAATCTGAATTTAATTGAGTAGCTTCGCCAGATTGGTTTAATAGACCGGTGACAGATAAAAAATAATTGATGCTTTGCGAAGGTCTCATCATAATGGGGGAGTGAATTGTGGCTATGAGCGCGTTTAGGTTATTTCCACCTGAGAGAATGGACAAAGAATTTCCGTGGCCTATTTGGGCTATTGGTTGGCTGGCGTTGTTTAAAGCTTTCCTCTGGCTCTCATACGAACCGGTTCAACCCGAATCTCTGCTGACGATTTTGGGTGCTAAATATTTACTAAATATGGTTCCTATGGCTGTTTTTGCAATCGGGTTGTGGAATTTAAGAAAATGGGCCGTGTGGGGCTTGATCATCTTATCCATTGCCAATTTAATTTTTTTTATTATCTATCCGCAAACCTTAAATGCTGTTTTTGTGCAATCCGAAGTTTACATTTACTCAGTCATCCTGTCGGGTATTACCCTGCTGTGCAACGGACCACTGGGAGATGTCTTCATTCTTTTGGCAGCCCCCATTATGCTGAAGCACGCAAAAAAATAGTTGCTATCCCTTCCCCTCTCACTATCTAAAGTTTTGGATTTTTCCTCCGATATATATTTCTAACAAGTTGTAAAAATTTCGAGACCTATCGGAACTTATCTGATTATCGGAATAGGGAACCAATCAAATGAAAACAAAGTTGCTTTTCTGGAGTGCCGTTTTGTTTTTAGTGCTGGGTTTAAACACCAAGGACGGAATCTTGTTCTATTTTTTTTCGGTTCATCTCTTCATGCTTTTTATTGGTGTGTTTTTACATAAAATTTCGTTTACACCCCAACCAGATGCGACTACCGAACCACTTCCTGAAGCCGAACCTGCCAAGAAATAATTAAAAAAAAGCTAAACTCCAAGAAATTGATACCGATATACTATAACACAGATAACACAGGCAAAAATCAAACTCCCGTCATACTTTTCGAAAACAAAATTTTATACATTTTTTGTCAGTTTTTTAAGCCGTAATCCAGGGACAATGGCTTGTATTTTTAATTTTTTCTTACACTTGTAGATGTCCGGGATGACAATTTTTTGACGCTTAAGCTGACTATTTTTGTCAAATCTGTAAGAGTGACGTTGGCCATAATTTTAGTAACTAACTGATATTAAATATAATATTAGTAAAAAATAAAAATTGGCATGATAGTTGTATAGGTATATAGCAAAATTGTTAAGAGTGAGTGTCGGAATAAGGTCATTGCGGAAAGTGAGATTTTGAGATCTGAACTTGCCGAATCGCAATTTTGACATCGAAACCAGATCATATGAGGTGGTAATATGGAAGAAAGATTCTGTGAAAATAACTTCGATTTTGACATTGGTTATCTTGTTAAAAGTCCTTGCAGGGATTGTATGACCAGAGATAATCTGCCCGATTGTATCCAGGGATGTGATATTTTAGATAAAATTCAGACCGTTTTGGCGGATTCCATACCCAGTGAAGCAGCAATTTCGCCGGTTGAAACCTATGATGTCCCGGCTGAAATACTGGAACAGATCTAGCCAGTCCAAATATATCAAAATTTCGTAACCGTTCAGGGGTTCAAGGTTCAGAGGTTCAGGGTTAACGAAACAGTGAACCGCAGCCTGCGACGAGCCCTTCGGTTGTGAGCTCAGAGTCTAACGACTCAGGGTCGAACGACTCAGCCGTGTCGAATTTCGAAGGATGGTTTCACTTGTACTGCAGTTGAAACAGCAGTTTCTGCCTGACCTTCATTCCAAAGTCATTCCTATGATTTCAGCCTTTCATCCCAATCAAACTCCCGGGTGGTGACGATATGCTCCATGCGGCGGAGTCGTTTTTCAAGGGTGTCATACCGTCTTTTTATTCGCCGGGCGGCGAGGTGTCTGGAGTTTGTATAGCTGTCGTAGAATTCCTGTTCGGCTTCGGTTTCAATGGGTATGACAGGGGCGGGCTTCATCAAAAAGGTTGCGACCAAATACAGACCGATCGCCGGCCAGAATCCCGAAACGAGAAGGAAAATAATGGTGATAGCTCTGACCCAGAATACCGAAAAGTCAAAATTCTCGGCCAGTCCCCGGCACACGCCGAAGATAACGCCATTGCGAGAACGGTATATTCCGTCACGGCCTAATCTGTTATGATTTCTCATCTTTATGATCCTTTCTATCTTGGTCCAGCAGGATGGTTTCAAGTGCTTCCACGCGTTCTTCCATACGGGAAAGTCCCTGATAAATTTCCTGGATAATTTTGGAATCCTCTGCTTGATCTTTGCGGGAGGTTCCCCCTTTTAAAAGTTTAATGGACATCAAGATCGTCCCCCCGATAACTGCAGGTATCAGGACGATACTCCCGAAAATGATAGCCACAATCAGCGCTTCTTTCATAAGTCCACCCTAATTCGACATTCGTCATTCCAGATATTTATGTATGCCTAAAATTCGCTGCAATCAACAATAATCTTGGGTTCAGGGTTCAGGGTTCAGAGGTTCAGGGGTTTAGGGTTGAACAGCGAACCGCAGAACCGCAGAATAATGAACCGCAGAATATCGAAGGATGGTTTCGCTCGCGCAGCGCAGGCGCTTGCGCCGCGTGTTGCTCAATCTTTTTTATAAAATAGACCGTTCGACACAAAAGCTCACGACGGGCAGAATACATTCCTTCGACATTCGATATTCGCCTTTACACAGAACCTCTGAACCTTTGAACGTTGAACCCGGGTTCCAGAACCCTTGAACTACTCTACTGTTTTGCGGTTGACTCATCTTTGTTCTCAGATGAGGGCATTTCGACCCCAGGTGCTTTTAACGCCTGGAGCTCATTTTCGATTTCTTCGTCGACCGAAAGTCTTTCCAATTCATCTTCCAGGGAAGTCTTTTTACCAAAATTTACCAGATCAGCTTCCGCTTCCATACGTTCAATACGGTTTTCAAGTTCATCGAATTTCATCATGGTTTCGGAACTGTCAACGCGTCGCAACTCCTGCTGAGCCTGCATTTTTCTCTGGGCATGGACATGGCGTTGGACCAGCATGCGTTGCTTATCCCGTGCAGATCTTAATTTTTCCTCCAACTGGCGTATGTCATCCTGGTACTGTTCAATCAGCAGGTCCTGTTCAACCAGGTCGTGTTCAAAGGTTGCTATTCTATTGATGAATTTGCGTTTTTCAATCAGTGCTTCACGTGCCAGATCATCCCGACCCTTTTTCACGGCGAGTTCAGCCTTTTCCTCCCAGTATTGCGCCCTGGCATTGTGTCCTTCCAGCTGACGCTGAACCTTTTTGCCGGAGGCCATAACTCCGGCGCAAGCCGTTTTTATTTCAACCAGCGTGTCTTCCATTTCCCTGATCATCAGTTTGATCAATTTTTCCGGATCTTCCGCTTTATCGAGCATGGCGTTGATGTTGGAGCTGATGATATCGCGAAATCGTGTGAAAATTCCCATTGTATTACCTCCACTTTTTTATTGACGTTGTTAAGTTTGGTTGGAGCATGAACCATGCCAAGCACTGAATTTTTGACAACTAGTTGAAACTACACAATTTTAAGCTTGACAGGGCAATATGATCCGTGGTAAATATCGCCAATAAATAGTAAAATTAGCTAATAATCGGCAAAGATAGGGTCCAGAGGTTTGAGATGAGTTGATTAAGTTGAATAAGTTGATTGGTTGATTAGGTTAAAGGATTTCAGCCTATTTGACTAACCGACCCCCAGTAATCAACTCAATCAACTTAATCAACTCAATCAACTATATACACCCTGAACCTTTGAACCTATGAACCCTGAACGGTATTCTTGACCTATGAGTCCAGACATAGAAAAGCAGTACAGCCGTGAAACGCCGACCCGGACGGCCGAAGCCCAGGGTCAATCTGAAAAATTTTTAGAGTTTCAGGAGCGCCTTTCACGGGTGGCGCCTGTCAACCGCCCGGTGCTCCTGCTCGGAGAACGCGGCACCGGAAAAGAATTGGCGGCCGGACGGTTGCACTATCTCTCGAACCGCTGGCCCAGGCCTTTTTTAACGCTTAATTGTTCCGCGCTATCATCGTCGCTCATCGAATCGGAATTATTCGGTTACGAAAAAGGCGCCTTCACCGGGGCGGCCCAGCGGCGGGTCGGTCGGTTTGAAGCGGCCGACGGCGGCACCCTTTTTCTGGATGAGATCGGCACGATTCCCCTGGAGGTGCAGGAAAAAATATTGCGGGTGGTGGAATACTATTCTTTTGAGCGGGTGGGGAGTTCTGAAAGCATAGACGTGGATGTACGAATTATTGCCGCCACCAATGCGGATGTGAAAGCCCTGGCAGCCGGTAATTTATTCAAACAGGATCTGCTGGACCGACTTTCATTTGAAGTGTTGATCGTGCCGCCATTGCGCGAGCGCAGAGAAGACATATTGCTGCTGGCCAATTTTTTTGCCGGTCGCATGGCGGTTGAACTGGGCTGGGAGGAAATTCCTCGGTTCAGCCCCGAAGCCGCCGATGCCCTTGAAAGCTATCACTGGCCCGGCAATATACGGGAGTTAAAAAATGTGGTGGAACGCGCGGTCTATCGATCAGATTCTCTGAAAATTAGTGAAATTATTTTTGATCCTTTTTTTTCGCCCTATGAAACACAGGTGCCGGAATCGAAACCGGATAGTTCAGGCACCGATGCCGGATTGTCCGATGAAAGTGATCACCGGTTAAAACCGATGGCAGAGGCGGTCTGGGATCTGAAAGTTCAAATGCTTGAGAAGGCGCTGGCCAATTCGAAGTTCAATCAGAAGAAAGCAGCCAAACTCCTGGGCTTGACCTACCACCAGTTCCGGGGATTGTACCGGCAATACAAGTCAAATGACGATTGACGAATGACGAATGATGGAAGTCGCTACGCTCCGCCAATTTTAAAATGGATAGCATTCCTTAATTATTCATTCGACATTCGACATTCGTCATTCCCAAAGTTTCCAGGCCAGCATCCCCCAGGTTAGATTATATACCTGCTTATAACCGCGTTTTTTGAGCTGATAGGCAACAATAGGCGATCGGTGTCCGGTCATGCAGATAACGATCACCGGTTCATCGTAATTTTTGTCCTTAAAACCGTCCTTATCAAAAAGAATATCCGGTATATTTATAGCACCGTCAATATGAAACCAGTTGAATTCAAGCGGCGTTCGGACGTCAATGAGTTTGCCGGGGTTTTGTCCTTTATGCAGAATTTTCTTTAGCTGCCAGGGGAAGAGCGGCTTAACACCGGCCATATACCAGGCCAGATCCCAAGCGATTAAAAAGAGGAGTATAATGATAAAGGTCGTCATATAAGAAAGAAATATTCGAATCCAGCAAACTTAGACATAAAAGCTAAAAATAAAATCGACAGAATACCTTCAATATTCAATCAACAATCTTCAATCTTCAATTATATTCTTCTTCCCAGCACCGCGCTTTCATAAATAGCCTCTTTCGCACTTCTCGGTTCCAGGCAGTCTCCTATCTGGTGAATTTCAAATCCAAAACTTTTTATCTGGTCATAGAGCCTGGTATTGGGACGCGTGCCAGTGGCAATCACAACTTTGTCGGCCTTGAGAAATAGTTCCTGATTGTCCCGGTTGGCAACAACGGCGCCGTTGTCTTCTATTTTCAGCAACCTGGTATCGGTCGAAATAGCAACATTGTTTTCTTTAAGCTTGGTGAGAATGATTTTTTTGGTCATGGCTTCCAGGCCTTTTCCGGCTTGGGGCAGCATTTCAATAACCGTTACCGAAATTCCATGCTCGGACAAATGCAGCGCTAATTCCAGGCCGGTCGGGCCGCCGCCGACAATCACAACTGATTTAAAATCGAACGATCCTCCGTTCAAAACATCTTCAAAGGATAACACAATATCTTTATCAATGCCCTCGACCGCTGGAAGGGCAGGCAGAGAACCGGTGGCCAGTATGACCACATCGGGATTCAATGCCTTGATGTCTTCGGCGGATACTTCAATATTCAGGTGGCATTTGACGCCGAAAATTTCGGCCTGTTTTTCTTGAAATTGAATCAGGGTGCGCAGTTCTGCCTTGTGGCCCGGGATGCTGCCGGGGAGCAGCTGCCCGCCCAGCTCGCCTCGTTTTTCATACACATCCACCTCATGCCCGCGTTTGGCGGCTACCCAGGCCAAATTTAATCCTCCCGGGCCCCCACCGACCACCATAATTTTTTTTGGCTGAACAGTCGGTACAAAGGCCATTTCTTTTTCGCGGCCCAGCATGGGGTTTACCAGACATTCAATGCGTCCTTTTTTAAAAATTGATTCCATACAGGTATTGCAGGCAATGCAGGTTCGAATTTCATCCTGCCGTCCTTCTTGCGCTTTTTTCGGCATTTCCGGGTCTGCCAGCAATCCGCGGCCGATGCAAACCAGGTCGGCTTTCTTTTGGGTTATGATCTGATCGGCAATATAGAGGTCGTTGATTCTTCCCACAGCCATAACCGGAATATCAAGTGCCTTTTTTACCTGTTCGGCAGAATTTACAAGGCATGCTTTTTCCATGAACATCGGCTGGCAAATCCATTCAGGTGTGACATCGTTTCCGGCAGAGACCTGGACAATATCGATGCCTGCCGCTGCCAGGATTTTCAGAATTTCGATGCTTTCTTTGGTTGTCAAACCGTTTGGGACGTATTCTTCGGCACTGATTTTGAAGGAAATGGGAAATTCGTGGCCCAGACGCCGGCGGACTTCTTCCACAATTTCCCGGGCAAACCGTGTTCTTCCGGCCGTATTCCACCCATACTCATCTTCGCGGATGTTGGAAAATTGCGATAGAAACTGATTGATCAGGTACCCGTGGGCGCCATGGATTTCAATCAGCTCAAACCCTGCCTGATAGGCCCTTTGGGCGGCCTGGCCGAATTTTTTAACCAGTTGCTGGATACCGTCGATGCTCAACGGCTCAACATCTCCCCTAATCGCAGGGCAGGGAAGGGGTGATGGCGCCAGCGGTTTGCGTTTGATGACTTTTATGGATGTTTGTCGGCCGCCATGATGAATCTGAACGGCAGGCAGGCTGCCTTCTTCTTTTATGGCGGTGGCGATCCGGGCAAGCCCATCAACAAATCGATCTTCATATATCCTGGCCTGGTGAGCAGATACGACACCCTCGGGTGATACCGAGCAGGCCTCTACAATGATCATGGCCGGTCCTCCGGCGGCGCGCCGTCGGTAATGCTCGATGGTA
>PVMK01146784.1_pt1 | contig 17749 bp, 26 predicted proteins | sample 1853481 | NCBI WGS metagenome assembly PVMK01 (sample SAMN08533507, study PRJNA380276) | Marine sediment metagenome, whole genome shotgun sequencing project. | reverse complement strand
ATCGGCACCATTTAAAACAGATACTACCTCTGCTGCAATCGATCCAAATAATCTATCAGATGGATTTTCTTTTCCCAGGAGTTGTCCAATAAAGGATTTGTTTGAAACTGAGATCAGAATTGGATATTGTTGTTTTATAGAATTTAGGTTTTGTATAATCTGAATATCTCTTTCAAACCAATCAGAGTTAATTTTGGTAAAAAAAGGTCCCTTTCCAGATTTTCTAAAAAATCCAATGGCAGGATCTAAGACTATTTTGTTGGATGAGAATCCAATTTTTTTTAAAATGTCAATGCTTTTCTTTAAAAGATTTTTAGTTAAAGTGATTTGATTTCCAGATACTCTTTTGGAATTAAAGGCACATAAAATCAATGAAGGATTATAGTTTGAAATAACATCAACCATTTTATCATCATATTTTAATCCAGAAATATCATTAATGATGTCAACTCCTAGATCCATTGCAGATTTTGCTACACTAGCTCTGCATGTATCTACGGAAATAGGAAGATTTGAAATATTTTGAATAATTTTGATTGCATTTGAAATTCGATTAAATTCAACTTTTTCAGAAACTAATGTAGATAGATAAGGAGCAGTTGACATTCCACCAACATCAATAAAATCAGCTCCATCAAGTTCTATCTTCTTTATTGAATTTGAAATGGTTTGTTTTGTTGTTTTAATGGATTTTTTATAAAATGATTCAGGGCTAGTGTTTAAAATCCCCATTATACGTACAGGGATTTTACCTCCTACGCCTACACTTCCAAGTTTTGCCACATGATTTATGATGACCTATACTAATTTGAGTCATATGATGATTTCAGGATGGAATTCTAGATATAATGAAATTCTAAAGGAATTCAATTACAATAAGAGAGAAGATACAGATTCTGCCGAATTATTAGACTCTATGTTAGGAGAAGAGAATCACATTGAGAAAATTTATGGTTTAATCAAAAATCAAAATGTTTTCGTAATTGGTGCTGGTCCTTCTTTATCTAATGCTATTCCCATATTACAACACTTTAAAAAAACTGTAAAGATTGTTGCAGATAGTGCAGTCAAGCCTCTAATTGATAATGGAATTAAACCAAACATTATTGTGACTGATCTTGATGGAGATGAAGCAACGTTTAGAAGAATTGGAAAGTCTAAAATAATTTTTGTTGTTCATGCCCATGGTGATAATATTTCTAAACTAGGTTTGATTGAAAATTTTAAAAATTGTATAGGAACAACTCAAAGTAAACCTTTTGGAAAAATACAAAATTTTGGTGGGTTTACTGATGGAGATAGAGCAGTTTTTCTTGCTAGTTATTTTAATGCAAAAAAAATTATTTTATTTGGTATGGATTTTGGAAAAAAAATTGGTGAATTTTCAAATACAAAAATTACAGAGAGAGCAATTAAAGTAAAAAAATTAAAAAAAGGAAGATCTTTGTTGGAATGGCTTGCATTAAAAACAAAATCTGAATTATTTACAACCTCATGTCCTATTGCCGGATTTAAAAAGATCCCTTATCAAAATCTAGATATCATAATTACCTAGAATGCATTTAATAGCCATATCTACCTGAGTCCAAACATGAAACATTCAGAGGAACAAATTAGAGACATTGCTAGCTGGAAGGAAGATTTGATTAAACAAGTGGGTAAACACACTCATGCCATAAAAATACTTGAAAAAAGACTACTGGTTTTGGATTCAATGTTAAAAGAATCTAGTTTTACTAAAGCATCCGCTCTGGAAAATACAAAAACCTCTGAAGAGAAGACAATAATTGAGAAAAAGTCCATTCCAATAACTAGCGGAAATGACGGCAAAATAATCGCCAATGCCTTTGTAACTCCAGAACAAGTTGAAATAATTTTGGAAAATGGTATGGGAATTACTGCAGATGTTCCCCCTTTCAAGTCATTTTTTATAGATAGAATTATTGGAGAAATGAAGCGCAAAGATATGTTAGATGTAGATAATGGAAAAATCCAGAAAGATTCCATTATTGATTATATAATCAATAAAAACGGTTCAGACATTCGTGAAATAATAATCAAAAACTATAAGGAAAAAGAAAGAGTAAATGAAATTATTAACACAGCAGGTTGGTCATTTACACGTATGCTAGAAAACATCAAAAAGTGATCATATGGATAAAATTGTTGTTTTAGATTTTGGTTCCCAGTACAGTCACCTTATTTGTAGAAGAATCCGTGAATTTTCTGTTTACGCTGAACTTGTTCCTTATGATATTACTTTAGAAGAATTACAAAAACACAATCCCAAAGGAATTATTTTTTCAGGAGGTCCATCTAGCGTATACAATTCAGATGCTCCCATTCCAGAAGATGGAATTTTTGATATGAAATTACCTCTTTTGGGGATTTGTTATGGACATCAATTAATCGTAAACAAGTTTGGTGGAAAAGTAAAACAGGCAAATAAAGAATATGGCTCATCATTACTCACAATTGATAATGATAAGGATCTTCTCAACGGGGTTGGTGAATCTGTTAGAGCCTGGATGAGTCATGGAGATGAAGCAGAAGTAATTCCACCTGGATTTCAAGTGATAGGTCATACCGAAAGTGCAAAATCTGCAGCCATTGCATCTAAAGAAAAGTCCATTTATGGAATTCAATTTCATCCCTGAAGTAGTTCACACAGAGCAAGGAACGGAGATTCTCAAAAATTTTGTATTGAAAGTTTGTGGTGCAAAACAAGATTGGACTATGAAGGGATTCATTGAATCAGAAGTAGAAAAACTTTCAAAAATTGATGGAAATGTATTATGTGGAGTAAGCGGAGGAATAGATTCAACAGTTACTGCTTTGTTAATACACAAAGCAATAGGGAATAGATTAAAGTGTGTTTTTGTAAATAACGGACTTTTGAGATTGAATGAAGAAAAGGAAATTGACGAGATGTTTAAAAATAATTTTAAATTAAATTTTTCAATAGTAGATGCTACAGAGTCTTTCTTGAGTAAATTAAAAGGAGTTGAGGATCCTGAGAGAAAAAGAAAAATTGTGGGTGAAGAATTTGTTACTGTCTTTACAGAATTTGCAGAAAAAAATGGGCCTTTCAAATGGTTAGCTCAAGGTACTTTGTATCCAGACGTGATAGAAAGTGGGAGTTTCTAAAGGTCCAGCTTCTGTAATAAAATCGCACCATAATGTAGGAGGTCTTCCTGATTGGCTAAATTTGGAAATTTTAGAGCCTCTCAGAGAATTATACAAAGATGAGGTAAGAGAGATTGCAAAAATTTTAGGCGTTCCAGAAAAACTATTCATGCGTCATCCATTTCCTGGGACCTGGACTAGCTGTGAGGATAATTGGAGAAATTACTCCAAAAAAACTTCAGATTTCTAAACTTGCAAGTAAAATAGTTGAAGAGGAGTTGATTGAGGCAAATCTTTACCGAGATGTTTGGCAGGCTTATGCTGCAGTAGGTGATGATAAAGCAGTAGGAGTAGTTGGAGATGAAAGAAAATATGGAAATATTGTCATGATTAGAGTTGTTGATTCCATTGATGCAATGACTGCAGATTGGACCAGACTTCCACATGGATTATTAGAAAAAATGAGTAATAGAATAACAAATGAAATTGAAGATGTGACATGGGTAACATATACAATTTCAAGCAAACCTCCAGCAACTATAGAGCCTCAATAAAAGAAGTTGAGATTTGTTATTCTTCCTACGCAGTAATTATTATTATTTGAGTACTAGGATGATTTCTCATGGATTATGAGAAAATTTGTGATGAAGTTCTGAATTGTGATAATCAAATTAGATATGTGGGAATATACGATTATGGGGAATTATATGATAAAATGAAAACAGGAATTTCAAGTTATCTTACTAGAAAAGAAACAGAAGTTTCTTTATCTCAAGCAATTTATCGATGGTCAACTAGGAAAAAAACAGTTACCAAAATTGGAAAGCCAATTTTTGCAATGGCAAAATATGAGAAAATATATCGAGTAACTATACCAATTGGAGGAGCTGGAATAATTTTGATTAGCACTGAATTAAATGCAAACATAAATGAAATAGTAGATAAGGTTCTTGCAATTCAATCAAAATATTCTGAAATTTAAAACAAATTTTTATTTTGATTAAAGTGAAATGACTTTAATACAAACTTGACTTACAAAATACATGGTAAAAATTTCTAAAGAAATTAAAGAATTCATAGAAGAACAAGGGGTTTTTTTAGTGGGAACAGTTGGAGGAAGTAACATCCCAAACGTTTCTCCAAGAATTTTCTTTAGGATAGATGAAGAAGCAATATACTGGCTTGATTTTTTTAAACATAAATCATTCAAAAATATCAAAATTAATCCATGGGTAACTATTGCTGTTTTTAACAAAGACGATCTAAAAGGATATCAATTTCGTGGGACTGTTAGTTTTATTACTGATGAACCTACAAAAACTGAAATTAAAAATTCAATTATAAAAACTACTCTTGAAAAAAACCTGTCAGAAAAAGTAAAGTCATTATCAAACAAAGAAGCAGAAGTAATACAATTCGAAATCAAAGTGTGTTATTCATTAGATCCTGAAGAATACTCTGATATGTGTATAGGATCAGATATTGATTCTACTCAAGTTTTTCAAAAATAATCTAATAAATAATCAAAAAAATTCAGCTTGACATGGATTTTCATGTTTTTGATACCTACGTGAAAGCAAAAGATGGTCATACGATGCATTTTGATGTAATTACTGACAAAAAGGAAATAGAAAAAGCGATTGATTACGCCAAAGAATGGCTAAAAACAATTGATGAATCACAATCTAAGGTGACTCTAGAAGAATGTCGTTTTTGTCATTCAGAGTCAGTATCAGAAGAAGTAGAAATTGAAATTATGACAAATGGTTATTTTATCTCCAAAATGGAAGGATGCTCCAAGTGAATTAGTTTAGTAATGCAGCACCAAATACTCCTGCAGAATCTCCAAGATTATTTTTCAAGATAGGAGTATCAACCAAATCACTGAAGACTTTATCATAGACATTTTGGATTCCATCAGAATATAGAAATCCAATATTTGAAAGTCCTCCCCCAAGCACAACAACATCAGGATCTAGTATGTCTATAACATTTGCAAGAGCAGTTCCAAAATTATCTAAAAATTCTTGTTTCCATGTTGTGAATTTAGAGTTACTAGAATCTTTTACTATATTGGACAAAGGTTGGTGTTTGCCAGTCATTTCTTTCCAACGTTGCTCTAATGCAGGTCCACTGATGTAGGTTTCAACACATCCTTTTTTACCACAAAAACAATTTTTTCCATTTTGGTGTAAAGTGTGATGGCCCCATTCTCCTGCTATGTTTGTTCTACCATGGTGAATTTTACCATCAATTACTATCCCTCCTCCTACACCTGTTCCTAAAATTACACCAAAAACAAACGAATAATTTTTTGCTATGCCCAATGTTGCTTCTGATATCGCAAAACAATTAGCATCATTTTCAATTGAGATTTTTTTATCTAGTTTTTTTTCTAGATCTTCTTTTAAGGGCTTTCCAATCAAACATTGAGTATTGCTATTTTTGAGCAAGCCAGTTTTTTTAGATATTGCACCTGGAGTACAAATCCCCACAGTAAAATCTTCAATTCCCTTGGAAAGATCGTTTACAAGATAGCAGATTGTTTTGATTATTTCTTGATAGTTATTTCTGGGGGTTGATAATCGCTTTCTTTCAATAGTGTGTGAGGAATCATCAAGTAAAATTCCTTCAGTTTTTGTTCCACCAAGATCTATTCCAATCTTATACACATTAAATCAAACGTAATAGAATGCTTAAGTTTTCAGGAAATAGTTTTTGTAAAGATTAAGCACCAGGTGCTCCAGAAGTAGCTATAACATCATCTATTCTAAGAAGCATGCAAGCTGCTTCTGTTGCAGATTTTATGATTTGTTCTTTTACCACAATTGGTTCTACAACATCAATTGTTAGCATATCTGCAATCTTTGTGTTTCTAGCATCAATTCCGGTCCATTTTCTTCCTTGACTTTGTTTTGCCCTAAGTTTTGCCATAGTATCAATAGGATCCATTCCTGCATTTTCTGCTATGGTGAGTGGAATTACTTCTAAAGCTTCTGCATATTTTTTGATTGCAAGTTGTTCTCGTCCATCAAAGTTATCAGCCCAATCTTTGAGTTGGGAAGCAGCATATGCTTCTGGGGCTCCTCCTCCCGCAACAATTTCAGGTTTTTCAATTACATCTTTTACTACCATAAGTGCATCATGAATAGAACGATCCACTTCATCAATTACTCTTTGAGAACCACCTCTGATTAACATGGTTACAGATTGAGGATTTTTACAACCTTCAATAAAGACCCATTTGTCAGATTCGACTTTCTTTTGATGAACTAGATTTGCTGACCCTAGATCTTTTTCTGAAAGGTCATCTAGATTTGCTGAAACACGTCCTCCAGTAGCCTTTCCGAGTTTAATCATATCACTTTCTTTTACACGACGTACTGCTAAAATTCCATATTTTGCAAGGTAATGTTGTGCAATATCATCAATTCCTTTTTGACAAATTAAGACATTACAACCAATTTCATGAAGTTTATCAACCATTGTTTTGAGCATTCTATTTTCTTCTTCTAAGAACATTTGCATTTGTGTAGGATCTGTAATTCGAATTTCAGAACTTAGTTCAGTTTTTTCAATTTCAAGTGCAGTGTTTAACAGGCCAATTTTTGCTTGTTCAATTCTTGTTGGCATGCCACTATGAACAATTTCTTTATCTAGAACTATTCCTTTGATAATTTGGGTATCTTGTATAGAACCACCTGTTTTCTTTTCTACTTTGATATTATCAAGATCAACTGAGTAAATATCACCTTTCTTTGTAACAATGTTTAAGATTGCATCTACAACTACTTTAGAAAGTAAACCACTATCTTCTGAGATTAATTTAGATTGCATACTAGTAGTGGCGATTTTTAAAAGTGATTCTTTATCATCAGATTTTATTTTCTTTGCCATTTCTGAATAAATTTCTAAAGTTTTTTCAGATGCTGCCTGATAACCATCAATAATTACAGAGGCATGAACGTCTTTTTTTAGAAGTTCTTCTGCTTTTGCTAAAAGAGTACCTCCAAAAATTACGGAAGAGGTGGTTCCATCTCCAACCTCATTATCAACAGTTTTTGCAATTTCAACCATCATTTTTGCGGCTGGGTGCTGAACATCAATTTCTTTTAAGATTGTTGCACCATCATTTGTAATAGTAACATCTCCTAAGGAGTCAACCAACATTTTGTCTAATCCTCTAGGTCCCAAACTACTTCTGACCAAGGCTGAGACCAATTTTGCAGCAGCTATGTTATTTTGCTGAGCATCCTTGCCTTTTTGTTGTAAAGCACTTTCTTTAAGAACTAGTACAGGTCCATTTGGTCCTTGTTGAATTGATGCCATTAAGATTCAGATTCAATCCCATGAATCCCCCTTTTTAACATTGCCTAGTTGATCGGATTGATGTATGATCTGTTCTTAACATCAATGATTCCTCTTGAAAGTATTCGTATTGATGGAAGAGCCAAAAATGGTAAGAATAAAGGAATTAGATGGGGTCTTGAAAATTTACATCCTGAATCAACTATAGTGTTATTGATTTGTTCAAAATTTGATGACACTTTTTCAAAAGGATCCGTAGAAACTATTCCAGCCATTTGTAACGGTAATGAGGCTTTAATTTTTCCAGATTTTACAACCACTAATCCACCTTGATTTTTTCGAAGTGTATTTGCTGCCAAAGCCATATCAGAATCATTTGATCCAATTACAATAAGATCATTTTCATGAAAACTCCATGTAGAAGCAAATGCACCAATATCTGCTCCAAAATTTTCTAAAAAACCTACAATATGATTTTTTGTTCCGTGAATTCTATCAAATGCCGCAACTTTCCACACATCCTTATCAACTGAAGACAGTACATTCCCATTCGAAGTTTCTAATTCTACTAAATTTAGCTTTGTGATAATTTCAGTTTGCATAAGTATTGTATTTGCTTGGACTTTTTTCTTTTTTGATTTTATTTCAAAATCTTTACTAGAGAATTTTTTTAGTTTTACAGTATTTTTGATCCAAGAAGGAATAACTTTCTTTTTTATTGGAGCAACAATGCTTCCATTTGAGACAACTAATTTTCCTCCCACAAAGACTTTGGAAGGTTGTATAGACTTCAAATCATTGAAAATGACAATATCTGCTAATTTGCCAGGTGCGATTCCGCCCAAATCTTTTCCCATGTTATAATAATCAAAACAATTTCTTGAGGCCATAGTTATTGCATCTATAGGTTCCAATCCAAGTTTTATTGATTCTTTAATACAATTATCAATATGTCCATACTTTGTAAGATCTAATGGATCAAGGCCATCAGAACAAAACATCAAACGGTTAAGGTAAATTTCATTAGATAGTAACTTTGGAATTATTTCTTTTAGATCACGCCTTATAGAACCCTCTCGAATCATTATCCACATTCCTAAACGAAGTCTTTCTAAAACTTGATCAAAGTTGGTAGGCTCATGACAAGATAAAATTCCAGATGATACATAGGCGTTTAATTTCTTTCCACTAGCCCCTGCCGTGTGGCCATTTATAATACATCCATTATCAAGCATTGTAGATAATGACTTCATTGTTTTAGAATCTCGTAGTGTAACTTTTGTCCAAGAAAAAACTTCCCCTAAACCAATAACGTTAGGATGTTTGATTGCAGTTTTTTCTTGTGATAATGTAAGAGTCTTACTGTTACTAAATTTTCTATCAACAGGAAGGCCACCAGGTACCACTTGAAAAATTCTAATAGGTAAATCTTCTCCTAGTTTTAGAAACTCTTGGAATCCTTTGTATCCAGCTACACTTACAATATCAATGGGATCAGAAAAAAGAGATGTAACTCCACAGAGAAGAGATTTTTTTGCAAACTCTGATGGTAACACAAATTGATCAATATGGAGATGTGGATCTGCAAACCCAGGACTCACATACTTTCCTTTTACATCTATAACAGCTGTTTTTGGACTGATGGTATGACTAGCATCAATACCTACATACGCAATTCTATCCCCTACAATTGAAATCTGTGTTTTTGGAATAATTTCTCTAGTATACACTGATACTAAGGAGCAATTTTTTATCACAAGATCGGCTTTTTTGTCGCCCATCGCTACTGAATTTAATGAAGAAATTGTTTTAGCTAGGTTGCTAACCACAAATTTTTTTCCACTTTGCGCCTATTATAGATTCAATGCTTAAATTACCGTGGAGTCGGTTTTTTTGATATGAACATTCCCAAGATTATGCGTAAGTATTGTCCAAAGTGTAAAACTCACACTGAACAGAAAGTATCAATTTACAAAGCTGGGAAAAGAAGAGGTTCTGCACGAGGTGAACGTAGACATGCAGAGCGTAAACATGGGTATGGTGGACAAAAATTCCCAAAGCTTGCCAAACCTGCAAAGGTTACAAAGAAAGTAACTCCTTTAATGACATGTACTGTTTGTAAAAAGAAATACAATAAACAAGGCGTAAGAATTAAGAAATTTGAGTTGGTGGCAGCATGAAGAAAGAGTCATATTGAAATTCCAAAACCATCAAGTAAATTCCAAAAGGTGGATTGTAGTGAATGTGGAGAGCAACAAGTTGTGTATTCACACGCATCAACAGTTGTTGCTTGTAACTCTTGCGGCAATACCATTGCAGAACCAACAGGGATCTAAAGCAAAAATTAATGGTAAAATTTTAGGTAGTGCTGAGTAAGTTATAGTCCTGTATTGTATTTACATTAAATCCAATTCTTTTATCATCAACAATTACAAGTTTCTCCTCAATATCTTCTAAATTAGAAATCTGTTGTGAGTTAATCATAGAAATTCCAGTATAATTACAAATTTGGTTTTCAAAAGTGATATCATAATCTGAAGATAGTCCCTAGTGATTTCAAAAAAAAATTTGTAACAAGAATTGTTGTCCATATATTATTTGGATCATAGAAATTTACAATTTTTTTTATTATTTCACTGTCTAAAAGAGGTAAATCTGCCGAAGCGATAAAAACAGGTTCTTTTAGTGATTTAAGAACTAAGTTAAGATCTTCTACATATCCAATTCCAGGTGTATCAAAAATTTCATAGTTATTTTTTTCTAGTAGTTGTTTTGTTCTTGGAGAATTTTGACTGGTGATAAAAATAATTTTAGAAAAACAATTAGAATTTGTTAATGCTTCAGCAACCTGCAAAATTATAGGTTTTCTAAATTTTAGTAATAATTTTTCTTCAGGTAATTTCATTCGGCTGCCCTTACCACCAGCCATAACAATTCCAATCATATTGAAACAAATACCAATAGAGAAGTAAGACGTGTTAGTTCATTTGCCGAACCTAAAACATCGCCGGTAATCCCCCCAAAACTCCTAGTCGACATTGAAACTAAAAATAGTGTAAAAGTTGTCCCTATTGCAAAAATAATCAAGCCCGTAGTACCTCCCAGAATAATCAATGGGGATTAGCGTGATAATTGTTGTAACTGCAAGTTTTTTTCTGTTTTTCATAAGTTCAACAAATGGAGAATTTGAGCCTATGGAGGCGGATTTACCCTAGACTGGCCATTAAAACCATAGAGAATTTTGCAACTATTTCACTAAGAAAAATTGCTAAAAACAATTGAAATCCTGTGGAAAGAGATAATGCAATAATTAGTCCCTACAAGATATAAAACAATTGCAACTATCCCAGCTGAACCCTGTTGCAAGATCTTTCATTGCAGCAAGTTTTTTTTCTTTAGTTCCTTTTGTCATCAACCCATCTGCAAAATCTGCTAGACCATCAGTATGATGAATGCCAGTAATCAAAGTAAGAGAAGCAACTACTAACAAACCTACAATCAATGGATCTAAAAAGAAAGAGAGGCCAAATCCTATAGAACCAACAAGTAAACCAATTGCAATTCCAACAATGGGAAATAGATACATGTATTTTGCTACAGTTTCGAGATTTGCATTATTGGTTGGAATTATTGTCAAAAATGAAAAGAGAGAACCAATTTCTTTAAGCATGAATCCACCATCCTAAATAAGAGAGTAATAAAATAATTGGGACTACTATAACTCCACAAAAAACAATGGATGTGACTTTCATTAAAGCAATAGCTGACTTTACGTGTTCCTTAGAAAATAAAACCTCACCATCACCAAGGGAATAATAATTAATTTTTTCAAATTTTGTTCCCAAAGCTCCTGCAATGGCAGCCATTGGATATCCAGCATTGGGACTTTGAGTTTTTCTTCCATCTCGTATCATTATTTTGTATGATCTTTTCCAATCATTTCCAAGAATCATTGCACTAAAAATCATCACTAGACCTGTTAGTCTAGATGGAAGAAAATTCAGAATTTTATCGCAGTTTGCTGTAAACCATCCAATATTTTTGAAAATATTTGTCTTGTATCCAATCATCGAATCAGCCGTGTTGATTACACGATATACAAATGCCCCTAATAACCCAAATAATCCAAAGTAGAAAAGAGGTCCAGTGATTCCATCGACTGTATTTTCGCTAATACTTTCAACTACGCCTGATAAAACATGATTTTCATCCAAATTCGTGGTATTTCGCTTTACAATCATTGATAAATTGTCTCGTGCAGATGCGATATTGTTATTTTCTAATGAGGTTACTACTGCTAATGCATGTTTTTCCATTCCTTTAATTGCAATTGTAGTTTTTAGAAGAATTCCGCCAACAATTATTGAAACTATGACAGAAAGATAATCTAATGTGATCAAATTAATTCCGACATCTAAGAGAGACAGTAGCGAAACAACAATGGTGCTTGAAATTATAATTAAAATAATTCCACCTACTTTTTCCAAGTAATCTGATGAATTTTTTAGTGAGGGAGTTAATTTAGCAATTAAAGATCCAATCCATACCGTAGGATGAAATTTATTTTTTGGATCACCTAAAATCAAATCAATTGCAAGCGCAAAAAATATTATTATTATCGATTCAATAATCATTTTATTATCCTCTCAATTTCTTTAATATTCAAATTGGAATAAACTAGTTTACTTAGTTTATCAATCTCTTGATCTATTTTATTTAGATTTTTTTTACTCCAAGCTATATTTTTTGCTTTTACGTTCAGTGAATCTTCTTCTGGAAGATCAAAATCGGACATTGGTATCACACCTAAAATAGATTTTTTTGTTTTTTTCTTAATTTTTCTAAAGCCAGGATTCAGGATTTTTGCATCACCTCTGAATTTATTTATAACAAAACCTTTGACTAGTTTTTGATATTTTTTATCCAATAGAGCCAAAGTTCCAACAATACTTGCAAAGGATCCTCCTCGATCTATATCAGTGATAAGTAAAACTGGAGAGTTTGCTTTTTCAGCCATCTTCATGTTTGCAATGTCAAATTTATCTAAATTAATTTCTGCTGGAGAACCTGCCCCTTCTAGAATTACAAGATCATAATTTTGTTGAAGAGTTTGAAGAGATTTTACAGCAATTTTTAATCCTTGAGTTCTTACAAATTTTTGATAATACTCTGTTGCGTGCATTTTTTTGAATTTTTTTCCATTTAGATATACATGGCTGTAATAATCTCCAAGAGGTTTGAGCATAATTGGATTAAGATCAGGTGTAATTTCACACCTAGCTGCTAATGCCTGAATTGCCTGAGCACGAGATATCTCAAATCCATCACCCTTGTAGGAAAAATTTGACATATTTTGTGATTTGAATGGTGCTACTGAAAATCCCTTGTTGGTAAATATTCTACACAAAGCTGTAACTAGAGTAGATTTACCAGCTCCTGATGAGGTTCCTTGAATCATTAAGGATTTCATAGTTCCTCCAATGCCTGAACAAGTTTTCGATTTTCCTTTCTTGTTTTTACTGCAACTCTAATGTAATTATGATTTAATCCACGGAAATTACTACAATCACGTATCAAAATTTTCTTTTTTAGTAATTTTTGTTGTAGGTTTGAGGACTTTAATTTTGTTTTTATCAAAATAAAATTAGTCACAGAATCATAACAATCAAAATTGTCTAACTTAGAAATATTATTTTTAAGATAATTTAATTCAGTTTGAATTACTTTTTTTGCTTTATCTAAATAGTTTGGAGTAGAAATAGCTGCAGATGCTGCGTGTTGGGCCAGTCCAGAAACATTCCAAGGAATTTTAATTTGGTTTAAAATAGAAACTAGTTTTTTTGTTCCAATTCCATAACCAATACGAATTCCTGCTAATCCAAATGACTTTGTTAATGATCGTAAAACAAAAAGGTTATCATATTTTTTTACTAGCATAATAATGGATTCATTATAATCTGGTACTAGCTCTATGAAACATTCATCAACAAAAACTAGAGTTTTTTTCTTGTTTGCAGCTACAATAATTTTTTTCAGGTAGTTTTTGGAAAGTAGGTGACCTGTGGGATTATTTGGGTGCAAATAAAAGACACATCCATTGTTTGGCAGTTTGAAAATAAAATCATCAATATTTTTTTTCAAATCCATTGTTTTATAAAATTCGACTTTAGCCCCAGCTAGTTTTGCAGCTACTTCATATTCACCAAAAGTTGGAACAGGTATTAAAACTGAATTTTCTTCGATAAAAAAGCCTTACAGAAATTATAGATGATTTCTGTTGCGCCATTTCCAACAACAATTTGAGATAATGGAATTTTAGTATAGTTCTGGAGATTTTTTCTAAGTTTGAGCGAATCAGAATCAGGATAGATTTGTAATGTATTCAATTGATTTTTGATAGTTTTAAGTACTATTGGACTAGGGCCAAGTGGATTGATGTTTGAACTAAAATCCAATAAATCAAGTCTAGGATTAGAGATCGAGTAAAGTCCCCCATGAGATACTGGTTTATGTGAAGATATGGCTGAATCGAGTCTCACGCTTGAGAATAGCATTTCCTAATATAGTATGTTTTGGTCAAACTCAGATAACGATTATTAATTGAATTAATAGAATTTGATTGTGGATAAAAAACGTGTGGCTATAATTGGAGTTACCGGCTCAGTAGGCCAAGAATTTGTCATTTCATTGCAAAATCATCCTTGGTTTGAAGTCACACAAATTGCTGCATCCGAACGTTCTGCTGGGAAAAAATATCTAGATGCAATAAGAGAACCAAGTGGAATTATTTCATGGGATGTAGGTGGAGAAATTCCTGAATACATTAAAAATATGACTGTCAAAAGAGTTGACGAAATAGACACATCGCAATTAGATCTAGTATTTTCTGCTGTAGAATCAGAAGCCGCACGAGATATTGAAACTAATATGGCAGCTGAGCTTCCGGTCATATCTACTAGTTCTGCTTTTCGATATGAAGAGGATGTTCCAATTCTTATTCCAGGAGTAAATGATGAACATGCAGAACTACTTGAGATACAAAAAAAGAACAGAAATTGGAAGGGATGGGTAGCACCATTACCAAACTGTACCACAACAGGTTTAGCAATTACTCTTAAACCATTGTTTGAAAAATATGGTGCAAAAAAAGTTTTGATGACTGCAATGCAGGCAATTTCAGGTGGAGGAAAATCAGGAGTATCTGCAATGGGAATTACAGATAACATCATACCATACATTCCAAAAGAAGAAGGAAAAGTAAAAATTGAGACGAGATAAATTTTAGGAAAACTAAAAGATGGAAAAATTGAAGATGCCGACATTAGAATTAGTTGTACATGTACACGTGTTCCAGTAATTGATGGACATACAGAATCTGTTTTTGTGGAAACCGAGAAAGAAATAGATCCAAAAGCTGCAAAAGAAACTTACGATGAATACAATAAATCAATTTCAGTTGCAGGTCTGCCTTCAGCACCTAAGGATTATTATGCATTCCATGAAGATCCGACTAGACCACAACCAAGAATGGAAAGAGAAGTTGGAGGAGGTATGACTACGACAATTGGTAGAGTTGAGAAAGAGGAGCTGTTTGAAAATGGTTTAAAGTACATGTTATTTTCTCATAATAAAAAAATGGGATCAGCAAAAGGTGCAGTGTTAGTAGCAGAGATGCTTTACAAAAAAGGAAAAATTTAGACATTTCTTGCAATTTTTTCAATAATAACTTTATAAGATGTTGAAATCTATATCGTAACAGGTGTTTTAGACGGCTAAAGTTGATGACCTTGATTTACAAATTTTATCAGAATTAGCAAATGATGCATCAATTTCAATTCCTCGACTGTCAAAAAAAATTGAAGTAAATTCTTCAGTGGTATATTCAAGAATAAAGAGACTTGTAAAACGAAAATTAATTGAGCGTTTTACAATAATTGTGAATGATGCAGAACTTGGATACAATGTAAAAGCCTTGACTGGAATTAATATGGATACAAAAAAACGCGATCACATAATAAAAGAATTATTCAAGATTGAAGGAGTAAGAGAGGTTGCTGAAGTTACAGGACGATTTGATATTTTAGTCACAATGTATTCAAAATCATTGGATCAAATGCATAAAATGGTCTCAGAGCAAATAGGCAGAATTGAAGGGATACAGTCCTCAGAATCCTTTATTGAAATGAAATCAAGGCAAAAGGCAATGCCATATATGCCATCAAAGGATAAGGAGTAGCATTGCAGAAACAAAAATCTGAATCTCGCGTTGCTGTATACTATGAATTAACAAAACCAAAGATATGGTATTTACTAATATTTACTGCGTTTGGGGCAATCTTAACTGCATCAAATATCTACAACATTGAAGTTTCTCCTGCTACCTGGGCATTGGCACTGTTTTCAGTTGCAGCTGGTTCGGCAGCTGCTAATACTTTGACCAATTATCATGATAGAGATATTGATGCAATAATGGAAAGAACAAAAAATAGACCGTTACCTTCAAAACGAATCTTTCCTGCTGAAAAAGCAAGAAATTTTGGATTAGTCCTAGCTGGAATATCACTTGTTCTTGCATTTGCAATTTCATTTACTACTACATTAGAACAAGGGCTTTGGGCTACTGGTTTTATTGCATTTGGTTTGGTAAATAATGTTATTCTTTACTCATATGTATTAAAACGAAATTCTAGAACAAATATTATTTTAGGAGGTTTATGTGGTGGTTCTCCTCCAATGATTGGATGGGTAGCAGTTACAATGTCAGATTTATGGACAATGGGTCTTGCAATGGCAGGATTGGTGTTTATTTGGATTCCAATGCATATTTGGGCTCTAACTTTGCATTTTAAAGAAGACTACAATAAAGTAAACGTGCCTATGTTAACTGCCGTTCAATCAGAAAAAACATCATCAAGAATAATTGCTATTTCTACTTTTGTTATGGTTTTATTTTCAATAACTCCATTCTTCATGTTGACAGAAAATAATGAATCACTGGTAGGTCCAGTTTATTTGTGGACTGCAATTGCTTCAGGTGCAGTAATGGTTGCTTTGTCATCTTGGGTCATTGTAAAGCCTATGGAAAAAGCAGCATGGACATTGTTCAAATTTTCTAGTCCCTATTTGGCAGTATTGTTTATTGGTTTAATGGTAGATTCTGCGCTATAAAATACTGTTATCGACATCAAGGCTGTTAAGTTCTTTTGTAATTGTAGAGTGCTTTTTTACTAATGACTCAAGTTCGTTTTGTGTGTCAGAAGAATCCCATTTAGTGTTTATCAGAAAGATTAACTTTTCAATAATATTCCATTGTAAATTACTTTGCTCGTCAATTAATTCAAGAAACTTTTTTCCTTTGTCATCTTCGGACATAATTGTCAGAAAACTAAACGATCATAAAAATTTAGCATAGTTGGTAATTATATAATTTCAAAATCTTATAAGCAAAAAGTGGATTTTAGGTATTGTTGCAATGTAGTATTTCAGAGTGTAAATCAAAAGCAGTTCAAATTGTAAGTATTGGTTTTAAAGAGAAAAGAAATCTCTGTAGACATCATTATGATTTATTTAAAAACAAAGATCAAGTATATGTTCCAAGTTTTAATGCTGCCTCTAAATTGTAATAATCTAGAATTTTAAAGTCTTAGAATTATTGAAAGATTTAACATCTACTATTTTTAATCTATTTTATGGTAGTAAAAAAAAAGACAGCATCGAAGAAAAAAGCTGTTAAAAAAACCGCTGCAAAGCCAAAAAAACAAACAAAGGCACCCTCAAAAAATACAGAATTTGACAAAGCTTGGAAAGATTACAACTTATCATTGAATATTTGGAAAGAGTCACTAGCACAATGGCAAAAAGCCACAAATGATACATTAATGACTTATCATGATGCCTGTCAGAGAGCATTAGAAACAGATTCTGAATTATTAAAAAAAGTTAGTTCAAGTTGGGAGAAAACTTGGGAAGAGATAGGACCTGAATACATAAAACAACAAAATAAGCTAATTGAAAATATTTTCAAAGAAACCAATATTGATACAATGAAAAATTTCAATGATCAATGGGAAAAATTTTTGAGTACTTCTGGAGATGATTCAATTAAGGCGTACCAAGAAGCAATAAAACGATTTAATGAGACTTGGCAATCAGCTCAAGTATAATTTTTTAAATTAAATAATTTTGAAAATTAATTTCCTAGTTATGTGAATTATGTTTTGATTCTAATTCTGCAATTTGTTTTTCTAGTTGTTCTAGTCGAGCTATTTGTTCTGGAGTGGCTTCTTCGGGTTTCTTTTTGATAGGTTTTGATTCT
>PVMK01133187.1_pt1 | contig 17753 bp, 17 predicted proteins | sample 1853481 | NCBI WGS metagenome assembly PVMK01 (sample SAMN08533507, study PRJNA380276) | Marine sediment metagenome, whole genome shotgun sequencing project. | reverse complement strand
GTCATTTTTATCTATAACGCCGCGGCCAATGGCCTCAACCAGTCCGGCCAGCGACTCTCCCCCGTGGGTGCAGGCGATGTGCCCGTTGCGGTTGGCAATGATTTCCCAATCCATGATGTCCTGTTCGGCGACCTCAACAAAGAAAACCCGCTGCCCGCCGGCCAGTTGATTATATCTTTCCACCAGATGAATCACCCGGGGCATGGAGACCGGGTTACCGATCATCGCCGCCTGGGCCACGCTGGGTTTTACGGTCACCGGTTCGAATTTGCGTTTTTTACGGTTCGGCTCCAGGTAATACCGATAAACCGGATTGGCGTGTTCGGATTGCACCCCCAATATTTTGGGCAGCCCGTCGATCACACCGGTTTCCACAAATTTGATAAAACCGCTCATCAGCGCGGTGATATTGCCGGCATTGCCGATCGGCACCACCACCGCCAGATGAGACACCTCATATTCGAAATCCTGGGCGACCTCATAACAGTAAGACTCCTGCCCCAGGATGCGCCAGGCATTTTTTGAATTTAAAAGCGCCACATTGTAATTTTCCGACAGCGCCTCCACCACCTTCATGCAGTCATCAAAGACGCCGGGAATTTCAAAAACGGTCGCACCGCTGCCCAGCGGCTGCGAAAGCTGCTGGGGGGTTACCTTTTTGTGGGGCAGCAGCACTGCGGATTTGATATGGGGCGTCAAGTAAGACGCGTACAGTGCGGCGGAAGCCGATGTATCACCGGTCGAAGCACAGATGGCGAGCACGTCGGAGACCTTACCGTCGCGCACCATCATGTTGATATAACTCAGGGCGCTGGCCATGCCGCGATCTTTAAAAGAGGCGCTGGGGTTCTGGCCGTCATTTTTAAAATAAAACCGCAGACCCACCTTTTCCTGTAAAAAGAGCGTTGGCCTCAACCACAGGGGTATGGCCTTCACCCAGATAAACGACAGCATCCAGCGGTATGACGGGACCGATGAACTCGTGATACCGATAGATACCCTTTAAAGCCGGAATGTTTAACAGCTTGCGGTAATCGAATATGCGCCGCCACTCGGTGCCCGGCGTCCGGCTCAACTGATTAAAATTCAGATCATGGATTAAAAGGAGCTGACCGCAGTCCGGGCACACGTACAGGAGTTCCTCAATCCCGAATTCCCGGTCGCAGCCCAGACAGCGATAAATCAGACGACCGGCATGCCGTGGCAGGATTGCGGATCGAATCTCTTTGGGGAAATCATCAAGCTTCATGGTTTTATTTTGTCCAATCCACCCATATAGGTCTGCAACGCATCGGGGATAAGGACGCTGCCATCGGTCTGCTGAAAATTTTCAAGGATTGCCGCCACGCATCGACCCACCGCCAGCCCGGAACCGTTGAGGGTATGAACAAGCTCGGTGCCTTTTTTCCCTTTTTTCTTAAAGCGGATATTGCCGCGCCGGGCCTGAAAATTTTCAAAATTGCTGCAGGATGAAATTTCGCGGTAAACCGCCTGCGCCGGCATCCAGACTTCGATATCATAGGTTTTCGCGGCTGAAAATCCCAGGTCGCCGCTACACAGCTCAACGACCTGGTAGGGAATTTCAAGTTTCCTCAGTATCGTTTCGGCATTGTCAAGCAGCAATTCAAGTTCGTCATAGGAGGTTTCCGGAGTGCTGAATTTGACCAGCTCAACTTTGTTAAATTGATGCTGGCGAATTAGCCCGCGGGTGTCTTTGCCGTATGATCCGGCTTCAGACCTAAAGCAGGGCGTATACGCGGTATAGTATATCGGCAGTTGCGCTTCATCCAGGACCTCGTCCCGATGAATATTGGTCAGCGGTACTTCTGCAGTGGGAATCAGGAAATATTCCCAGTCCACCAGTTTAAACAGGTCTTCTTCAAATTTGGGCAGCTGACCGGTATGGGTCATGCTCTGCCGGTTTACAATAAAGGGCGGCAGTGTTTCCGTATATCCGTGGGTTTGGGTGTGAATATCGAGCATAAAATTAATCAGCGCCCTTTCCAATCTGGCGCCGGCTCCGAAGTAGAGCGGAAACCGGGCCCCTGTAATTTTGGCAGCGCGTTCAAAATCCAGGATGCCAAGCGCGGCCCCGATATCCCAGTGCGGTTTGGGTTCGAAATCAAAAACGGGCGGATCGCCAACCGTTTTAATAACGGGGTTATCGGATTCATCCTTGCCCACCGGCACAGATGCATGGGGGATGTTCGGCATTCCCAATAAAATCGCCTCAAGTGTCTCCTGGGTACCGGCCAATGCTTTATCCAGCGCTTTAATCTTTGATGACACCTCACGCATTTTGGCAACAACGCTGTCGGCATTGTCACCGGCTTTTTTCATTTCCGCAATCTGGTCGGAGACCACATTGCGCTGATGCCTAAAGGCTTCAAGCTCTTGCAATATGGCTCTGCGCTCATCGTCGCACGTTTTAAAGGCATCCAGATCGGCCGATTGGCCCCGCGCCGCCAAAGCCTTTTGAACGGTTTCCAAATTTTGTCTAACAAACTTGATTTCCAGCATTTTTTTCCTTATAATGGAATGTTCTAACATTGTAAAACCCCGACCGCGCGGGTTGGCGGTCGGATGAAATATTGGCGCAATTAGCACGGCAGGGTCGGTATAGTCAATGATTATTGATGATTAGCGCTGCCGACAAATTTTTTTACCTTTTTAAATTTAATATTGTTCAATGGAGCCGTCATATGGAGGAAATCCAAATCACCAAAAGTCAGATTCGTGAGGAAATCGCCCCAAAAAATTGCCGTATTATCGGCTAAAGAAATCGCTGAAAAAGCAAACGCCATCGAAAATAGGCTCTTTGATTTTGCCAATTTCCTGGAATCAAAAATAATCCTTTTTTATGTAAACAATGCGCATGAGGTTCAAACTGCAAACATCCTCAAACGGGCCTATACTTACAATAAAATCGTTGTCCTGCCGGCCTACAGCACCGAAAATTTCGAAATGGAGTTGAAAAAAGTCGATAACCTTAAAAAAGACCTGTATCCGGGGCCGCGCGATATTCTCCAGCCGGATGAATCCCGCTGCAAGGTCGTTCCGATCGACAAGATTGACATTGCCATTATTCCGGCAGTGGCCCTGGATGAAAAAGGGGGGTAGGATCGGTTCCGGAAAAGGGTATTATGACCGGCTCATTCCCAGACTGGCCATCACCACCCGCAAGGTTGCCCTTGCCCTCGAGGTTCAAATCATCCCACAGGTCCCCCATCGAATCTCACGACAAGCATGTCGATATTATCATCACCGAAGATCGTGTGATTTATAAAATCTGATACCGGCAAGCCCGGTAACGCTTAAGGTCGTCTCAATCCCGGGTATGCCCTGGGCTGCGCCCTGTTCTGATGTGCCCCGAGAACACGTTTATGATCCGGCGACCTGGGGATTTAATACCCATCCAAGCTTCTGCAAATTATCTGCTTCGCCAACAGCAATAACCGTATCATGGGGGGCAATAACCGCTTCAAAAGAAGGGTTAAACTGCATGCTGCCATCGGACTTCTTTATGGCAATGATAATGAGATTGTATTTTTGCCGGATGCCGGAGTCCTTCAGCTGGATATTTACCAGCTCAGACGCTGAACTCACCGGAATTTCTTCCATCTGGATGTCTCTGCGTTTGTGGGCGAAGGCCAGATCCAGAAACGAGGTCACGGTCGGCCGGATAATCCGGTGGGCCATACTGACCGCTCCCCATTTCATAAGGGGATTCCACAGAGTTTGCGCCGGCGGCGCGCAATTTGATTTTGGCCGTTTCCTCGCTGGAGCGGGCCATAATGAAAATTTCAGGCGCCAGCTGCCTGGCAGTTAATACCAAAAAGACATTGTCGGTGTCCGTTGCCAAGGCGGCTACCAGCCCTTGGGCCCGCTTGATCCCGGCTTTAAGCAAAATGTTTTCATCGGTGGCTTCACCGGCAATATAGAGTATGCCGTCCTCATCCATCACCGTAATCTGTTCTGGATCTTTTTCAATAACGGCGATATCGATGTCGGCTCTCTTAAGATGCCGGCAAAGCACCCGGCCGATGCGCCCATAGCCGCAAATGATATAATGATTTTTTAAACGGTCTATCTTTTTATCCAATCTGCGCCTCCCCAGAATGATTCTGATGCGGCCTTCGACCATAAACTGTACCACGGCCGCAGCAACATAGAGGGTAAACCCAACCCCCGTAAAAACAAGAAAGATCGTAAAAATACGGCCTGCTGCACCGACCTGATTCACTTCCTTAAAGCCGACCGTGGAAATGGTGATCACTGTCATGTAAAGGGCATCGACAAACTGCCAGCCTTCAATGGTCATATATCCGATGGTACCTGCGACAGTGATCAGTATCAATATCGATAAAGAAAGGATCAGATGTCGGGTGCCGACCATAGATTATCCTAAAAAGTTCGTATCATATTTAGTTTAATGGTTTGATTATTGTAGTATTTTATCAAAGGATCAAGGTCTTTTTTTAATGAAAGCGAAAAAGTACCGGCCCAGTCAAAACCGCCATGCATTTGGCGATAATGAGAAAAATCATCAAAGTTGCCTCTGGATAATCTTGACCTAAACCGGCCGAGTTGGTAGAAGAGCAAACATGAACAAGGAAGCCATTAAATACGCACGCCAACGGGAGGAGATGGTCGAGCAGCAGATCGCATCCCGCGGAATAAAAGACCCCAAAGTTCTGCAGGCACTTCATGCAGTTCCCCGGCATCTGTTTGTCAGTGAAGCTTTGAGAGATCAGGCCTACGGGGATTACCCGCTGCCCATCGGCGAACAGCAAACCATTTCCCAGCCCTATATTGTTGGTGAAATGACCCAGGCCCTGGAACTTGGCAAAGATGACCGGGTTCTTGAAATCGGAACCGGCTCGGGATACCAGGCAGCTGTTTTAGCCGAAATCGCATATCGTGTATACACTATTGAAAGAATCCGCCCGCTGTATATACAGACCCGCAATCTGCTGGACAAATTGCATTATCACAACGTTGTGATGCGGTGCAGCGACGGCACTGCAGGGTGGCAGGATGAAAGCCCATTTGACGCCATCATTGTGACGGCAGGGGCCCCGGACGTTCCTGAAAAGCTATTGGACCAGCTGGCGGAGGGGGGACGCCTGGTGGTGCCGGTGGGTAATCAGCACTCCCAGGATCTCATTAAGTTTACCAAAGATAAAAAGGGTATCCATAAATCCAATCTGGGAGGATGCCGCTTTGTCAAACTCATCGGGACCCACGGCTGGAAAGAAAGCAGATGAAGCTCCCCGCAGTCCGCCTCTGGTGGACGGGGTATCAAAGCGGAACCCGCCGTCGCTCTGACGAGCTATGGCGCGTCAGATTGCGCCGTAGCCTAAATTGACGTCTTGGAACCCGGCTTGAACTTATGGAGGGGAAAAAACAATTGACCTGGAAAGAAGCATTTTTTGCCAGCCCGGGGCCGGCTTCTGTCAAAAAAGCCGGGGTCTTGTCTTTAAAAGGGCTGTGCATGGGGTCAGCGGATGTGATTCCCGGTGTTTCCGGCGGCACCATTGCGCTGGTTACCGGAATCTATGAAGATCTGATTGGGGCCCTTAAATCACTTGACACCACAATGGTTAAAAAAACACTCGACTTTGACCTAAAGGGTGCCCTGGCATGCGTTCACATTCGTTTTTTGCTTTCCCTTTTTGTCGGAATCGGTATCGCCATCATCAGTCTGGCACGACTGATGAATTTCCTGCTGAACCACTATCCGGCATTTACCTGGAGCCTTTTCTTTGGTCTTATTGCGGCATCCATATTGGTGGTTAGCCGGCAGGTGGCAACCTGGGGCCCCCGCACAGGCATCAGCCTGGTTGTCGGAACCGTTGTCGCCGCTTTCATTGTAAATCTAATACCGGCGACCACTCCAGAAGCGCTCTGGTTTATTTTTCTGTGTGGAATCGTCGCCATCTGCGCCATGATCCTGCCGGGCATAAGCGGTGCGTTTATATTACTGATTTTAGGTAAATATGAGTTTATCACCGCCACTTTAAAAAACCCTTTTTTGCCCCAGAACCTGATGATCATTATCGTATTCTGCCTGGGATGCCTGATCGGATTGCTTAGCTTTTCCAGGCTGCTCGATTATTTGTTAATCAATTTCCGCCAGCTCACGATGGCGTTTCTTACCGGCCTGATGGTTGGCTCCATACCCAAAATCTGGCCGTGGAAGGAAATCCTTGAAACCAAAATCATTCGGGGAAAATCCCATGTTATCTGGGGCGCCAACATAATGCCGGAAACAATGAACGCTGAGGTGTTGCTGGCGCTGGTTCTGGCAATCATCGGGTTTATTGCTGTGCTGATTGTTGAAAGGTTGGCCAGAGGTGAAGAAAATGCCTAAAATGTCTAAAATGAGCTAAGGTGCCTAAAGCCCGCCCTCGCGCTATAAAATACTATCATGTGATTACTTCAGTTAACGGTGCAGGATTTCGAGTAACCCATTAAATCTGTAATCAAGGTCTGGGCCAGGGTTATGGTGTCGCTCGCGCAGCGCAGGCGCTTGCGCCGCGTGATGCTCTATCTCTTATTATAAAAAAGACAGAATTCCGCAACTTTAGGCATTTTAGATCACTTTAGTCACTTTAGCTCACTTGCTGTTTTGAGCATTTTGAATGTGCCAGCTACTGATTTGTTTATAGCTTTTCTTCGAGGAATTTGACGAATGCCTCAGACAACGGCGAGGGGCTGCGATAGCGGTGTCGGGTAAGATAAAAATTCCGCTTAAGATCCAGACCGTCTACTTCAAGCGCATTTAATTTGCCTGCCTGAAGATCCTCGGCAACTGCCAGCGTCGAAATAATCGACACACCGGCGCCGGTTTTAATCCCCTGGCAGATTGCCTGGGTGCTTCCCAATTCGGCGATAACCTTTAGATCTTCAATGCTGTGACCCCGGTCAACAAGGCTTTGATGCAGTGATTTTAAGGTTCCAGAGCCGTGTTCCCGCAAAATGAAAGGCTCTGAAATAAGGCGTTTTAAAGACACGCGCTTTTCGCCGGCCCAGCGATGATCCGCCGGTACGATCAAGCGCATCTCATCTTCGATTAATTTCTTTTGAATGATCTTTTGGGTTTCTGCTTTCGCCCCGACAATTCCCAGTTCCAAACTTCCATTTAAAATGCTTTCAATAATATGACCCGTATCCCCGATAACTAAAGAGACGATTACATCGGGATACTTTCTTTTAAAATCACCGATCAATTGCGGCATCAAATAAGTCCCGGGTATCGTGCTGCCGCCGATAACAAGGCGCCCCCGTATTTTCCCATTGTACCCCGCCAGAGCGGTTTCGGTTTCATCACGCAGGGCCAGCATTCTTTTTGCATAGTCATACAACAGCTCGCCGGCTTTGGTGGGAACGGCTTCTTTGGACAGACGGTCAATCAGCCGGCAGTCAAAATGGTCTTCCAGATCTTTGATGTGACTGCTGATGGTGGGCTGGGAGAGGTGAACGGCTTCCCCGGCTCTTGAAAAACTTTTAAGCTCGATGACCTTGCAGAATATATTTAGCTGCCAGAGATCCATCAGATCGTCCGATTGAGCGCTAAGCGCTCAATCCAAGTTATTCGTTATTTGTTTAACCGGATTGCTGAGATTCAGGCGCAAGGGCAAATTTCTGTTTCAGCTTTTTTTGGACCAACGCCGGAACCATGCCGTCGATATTGCCGCCGAATTGAACGGCTTCTTTTATAATCGAAGAACTCGTGAATATCCAGCGCAATCCGGTCATCAGAAACACCGTCTGGACTTCGCGATTTAACCGCCGGTTCATCAGCGCCATCTGGAATTCATACTCAAAATCAGACATCGCGCGCAGTCCCCGAAGAATCGCCTGGGCTTTGCGGCTGGCTGCATAGTCCACTAAAAGGCCGTCAAAGCTGTCGATTTCAGCGTTTTTAAACTTCTTCAAGCAATCTTTGAGCATCTCCATTCGTTCTTCGAGGGAAAAAAGATATTCTTTCTTCGGATTATACAAGATCGAAACAATAATCTTATCAAATAATTTTAAGCCTCTTTCAACAATATCAATATGACCGTTGGTAACCGGGTCAAAAGAACCGGGGTAAATAGCGACTTTTGGCATATTAGATCAATCCTTTGTTGGTTGGTGTTGCAACGACAAATGATAAGCTCAAAAACCGATAAGATATGATAATGCAACCTATTGATATTTTGGATTCATAGCATATAAATAAAAAAAGAAACAAGCGTTTTTCCGTATCTTCGCTGGTCGGAAATTTTAAATCCGGGCAGGTTTTCTGGAATCGGCTCCAGTGGTGAGTGTTCGAGTGCCAGCCGGGCACCGTTTTCCAGGCATCGGCTCATGCCAAGATTTGATAAGGTCGGCTGGATCATATCTTTATTGTACGGGGGGTCTATAAAAACAAGATTGAAGGCGGGTCTGTGTGAATGGATGATATTTAAGTTATTTAATATGTTCCATTTAATCGTGTTGGCCCTGTTTTCCAGTGAACACGTTTTTATATTTTTTTCTAAGGCTGCCAACGCCGTTTTATGGTCATCTGCAAATAAAACGGATTCAGCTCCCGCGGCTTAAGGCTTCAATACCCATCGCCCCGGTTCCGGCATACAGATCCAGGACCCAGGCACCCCGAACGCTGTCTCCGAGAATATTAAAAATGGATTCACGCACCCGGTCAGCCGTCGGCCGCGTTTTTATACCGCGCACCGTTACCAGTTTTCTGCCCTTCAACTCCCCGCCAATTACTCTGATTGTCATAACTTAATTGGCCATGAAATAAAAAGTTTTCAATTATCAACACGGCTTGGTTTTAGGTGTCAGGTTTCGGGTGTCAGATAACAGAAGACTGAGGACTGGTGAAAACCGGAAAGTAGGGCAGCCCTCCGCGGCTGCCTTTTCATGGCTGGCGCTGAGGCCAGCCCTACTGGCTACTGGCCAGAAGCAAGAAGCGAGAAGCCAGCGGCAAACCGTTGACACCCGTTTACGCGGCCGTAAACGCACCACGCGGCAAAAACCTGACACCCGACACCTGACACCTTACTATTTGAGGCTCTTGATTTTCTTGTGCAAATAACTCCTCCCCACGTTCATCGCTTTGGCGGTTTTGGTAATATTGTTTTCGTTTTGGATCAGTTTAATTTTTATAAATTCTTTTTCAAACGTTTTGCGGGCTTCTTTAAAATTGTCTAATTTCATAAAAGGTGCCGAAACCGCATGGGAGGGGTTACTTAAACCGCCGGGCCGATAGGAATCCGGCATGTCCTCCGTATCGATAACATCTTTATCAACCATGATTGCCAGCCGTTCCACCAGGTTGCGTAACTCCCTGACATTTCCCGGCCAGGCATAATTGCTCAATATGCTAATCGCAGCCGGACTCATCAATTTATGCTTGCTTCGATTCTGAACAGCAAACTCTTCTAAAAAAGCCTCTACCAGTAATGGCAGGTCTTCGATGCGGTCTCTTAATGGTGGAACATGGATGGGAATCACATTTAGACGATAAAAGAGGTCTTCTCTGAATGTTCCCTTTTCTATTTCTTTTTCCAGGTTTTTATTGGTTGTGGCGATCACCCTTATATTAACACTGATCGGTCGGTTTCCGCCAACCCGTTGAATTTTTTGTTCCTGCAGCACCCCGCAGTATTTTTGCCTGGGAGCTTAAGCTCATATCCCCGATTTCGTCCAGAAATAGGGTGCCGTTATTGGCCAGCTCAAATTTTCCAACTTTTTTTGCAGTGGCGCCCGCAAATGAGCCTTTTTCATGGCCTAGCATTTCACTGTCCATGACCTCGTCCCTGATCGCCGCACAACTAACATCAATCAGCGGCTGTTCGGCCCGGGGGCTGAGCTGGTGGATCGTGCGGGCGACCAGTTCCTTGCCGGTGCCGTTTTCTCCGCTAATCAGAATCCAGGTATCCGTGGGCGCTGCGACTTCAATATTCCTTCTTAATTCCTTTGTCCTTTCGGAATCTCCGTCAATTGAATGTTTTTCCAGGGTCTTGGTGCGAAGATATTTGTTTTCTTCTTCAAGGCGTCTGAAATTTAAGGCATTGTTGATCGTTAAAATAATTTTATCGATGGAAAGCGGCTTTTCAACCAGATCGAAGGCCCCCAGCTTGGTGGCTTTGACTGCCGTTTCGATCGTTCCATGGCCGGTAATAATGATAACCTGAATGTGGGGATTGTATTTTTTAATTTCCTTCAGCGTTTCAATCCCATCCATCCCCGGCATCCAGACATCAAGCAAAACCAGGTCCGGTGATTCAGAATCAATGACTTTTAAAGCATCATAACCGTTAACGGCGGTTGAAACCTCAAAACCCTCATCGGAAAGCAAACCACTTAAAGATTGAACGATCGACATTTCATCATCAACAATTAATACGGATGGTAACATTTACCTTAGCTCCTTACATATCAGAACGCTTTTATTGGATAACCATGTTTTAATCGTACTACTTTGAAATTTTGCTTGGGGCATGGCGCATGGGGCACGGAGCATGCAATATGTCGATTAAGTCAACTCTACACCATGCACCATGCACCCTGCCCCATGCGTATTACACCGGCAACTCGATAACGAATTTGGCGCCCCGGGGCGTGTTATCCTGTACATTTATCATCCCGTTGTGATCGGCAATGATGGTGTTTACAATCGTCAGCCCCAGCCCCATTCCCGCCTTTTTGGTGGAAAAATTGGGCTGAAACAAGCGGGTCTTATCTTCATTGGAAATGCCCTGGCCGTCATCGACAATTTCCATTCGAACCTTTTTTAAAATCGGATCATGGGCCACACCAATCGTAATATTGCCGGAGCCTTTAAGCGCACTAATCGCATTGTCAATCAGATTAATAAAGGCCTGCTTCATCTGCTGCCGATCAAGATTCAGGATCGGGATGTCACTGGTATTGTTTATTTTAAAATTGATACTCGGGTACCCTTCTCGATAGAGCGCTATGGTTTCTTCAATAATCGGCATCAGATGGCAGGGAACCGGATTCGCGCTGGGAAAACGTGCAAAAGAGGAAAATTCATTCACCAGATTGCGAATCACCTCCACCTGGCCGATGATGGTCTCGGTACACTCCTCAAATATCGTATCATCCACAAACTGAGCATATTTTCGTTTGAGCCGTTGTGCGGAAAGGGTTATGGGAGTCAAGGGATTTTTAACCTCATGGGCGATTCGCCGCGCGACTTCACGCCAGGCCGCCATGCGCTGACCTTTTTCCAGTTCGGTTAGATCGTCAAATACCATCAGGGTTCCGATGTGCCGTCCGGCATCGTCCTTCAGTACATTTACGAAAATCAGAAAGCTTCTGGGTCGGCCTTCAATGGTGAGTTTTAGCGGTAATTCAATGGTGTCCCCGCTCGAAAGAGACAGGTTGTCCATAATTTCATCGGCCAGTTCCAAAAACGCGCCGTCCAATAAATTCTTATAGCTTTTGTTCAGTATTTGTTCGGATTTGAGATTCAGCATCTTTTCAGCGGATTTGTTCATGGTCGAAATGATGCCTTTGGCATCCAGGGTAACGACACCGGCGGAAACACTTTTTAACACGATTTCCATAAACTGCCGCTTTTCTTCGATTTCAACATTTTGCTTGCGCAGCATCCGGGCGGAAAGCTCAAGTTGCCCCCGGCTGGTTCGAAGGTCCTGGGTCATCTGGTTGAAGGATTTAACCAGGCTTCCGAATTCATCATCGGCCACCGGATCAATGGTATAGCTGAGATCACCATCGGCCACCCGACGAGTTCCTTCCGCTAGTTCCTTAATCGGAAGGCTGATCGATCTGGCCATATAAAATCCAAACCACACCGCACAAAATAAAACCAGCAGCGCCACAATTGACAGCGATATGTAATAGGTTATCTGAATCGGTTTTTTCAGCAGCTTTATCTGCTGGTATTCGGCAAATCCGCGGCGGATAAACTGCAGATTTTCTGAAAGATCCGGTGGAATCAGAACGGTGGCGACCACAAAACCGACCGCTTCATCGGGTTGCGCCGCAAACGGGAACCGTTGCGATGGTTTTGACAAACTCACCGGATGGAATGGTTTGCGAAATGGATCGAATCCCGTCTGCCGGCATGTCTTTTTGAAAATCCTCGGCGGAAATAATCCCAAAATATTCGTTTTCAAGTTTAGGCGCCAGGGCAAAGGTCAGGCGCTCAGCATTGAGCGCATACACCTCAACAGCGTCAAGGTTAAATTCCCTTTGTACAATTCGAATGTAATGGGAAAGGGCTTTGTGTTTTTTTGTATCCAATAAATTCTTGGCTTTTAACTGGTAAGATATTCTTTCAAGGAAAAATTTGTTGTTCTCCTCTGCGCGCGTATATAAGCGCCCGCCGACCCACAATGAATTTTCAAGAGCCTGTTCAACCGGCACATTGAACCAGAACTCAATGCTGGTGGTAATGAAATTAAGCGCGAAAAAAAATAAGACGGTGGTGGGCAAAAGGGTCAACGATACAAAGGCAATGACCAGTTTGGTCCGAAGTTTGGCACCCAGTACATTTCGCCTGCGATCATAAATAAGTTTTACCAGGTTTCGGAAAACAAGATAGATCATCAAGATCAGCAGCAGCAAATTGACGTTGATCAGGATGAACATTAAAACCGTGTTGGATACGGCAATATCGGCACCGAAATTAATGATCCTGCTTTCGACAAAGGTCAAAAGGGCAACCACAAACAGAATGATTATAATGAGAATAAATTCGCGTTTGCGCCGTTGGCGTTCTTTTTCCGAAAGCGAAGATTTTCTTTTAAATCTGGGGTCGTTTCATGGCACCGTGGTGGGTTGATTACCTACAGGCCGTCATTAATAGATAAAATCGATGGCATACCAATCCGTTTCAAAATCCCACAAAGATACAAAAAACAGGATGTAATGCAGATACAAGGGGAGGGTTTTTTTACTAACTTCAGCCTTAACTCTGAGTTGGTATTGTTCGCCTTTTTCCAGCCTGTTTAATGGGATAATTTTTAAACTATTGATTTCAGCCATCCATTTTTTGGCTTCTTTAAACGACTTGGTGACTTCGGGATTATCCTCTTTCCAGGAACGTTTGACCGTGAACTCTTTTTTAATATTATCATAAATAATGGTGTGCGTAACCTCGATATCGGCGATCGCCTGGTCAAACCAAAAATTTCGTGTGCGATTCAATTTAGCAAAAAAAGAAAACGTAGAAGGTACGCCGCTTAAAATGGCCTTTTTCATCTCTTCCCTGAAGGCACCTTCAAGATTCAAATAAAGCAGCAGGTCATCACGGGTGTTGGAGACGGTGATATGGGTCAGGGTCGCATCCTGGGCAAAACCAGCACGGGGAACAACTAAAAGTAAGCTCAACAGCAGAAAGACGAAGAATTTGGCTCGTTTTAATAACGAAATCATGTGATAAAGTAACCACTACGTCTCGGAATTTCTATAACATATTGAAAGCATGTAGCTTTTAAGGACACTGACACTTTCGGTTTCAGCTGCCTACAGGAATAGCTGAAACCTCTTTAAATAGCAAGTAATTTTGGCGATTATCGGCAGGCGTCGCCCAAACCCGACAGGGTTTGCGGCTTCAAGGAATCGTTTTAGATCCGTATTAGATCCGGCACCCCATCAAAAAAAAGATTGTCGGCGACATATGGATTTGCTATAGCTGTCTGCAGTCTGCGGTTAATCTTCCGGTTAAACCGGCTAATCCCGCAAGGTGCACAAGCGCTAAATTGAAAAATGTGATCACGTAGCGCGGGCCACGGCTCGACTGAGCTCGCCGAAGTCTGTGCCCACCGATTTCGGGTCGGCACAGCCCGCCCGCCTCGCCTTGCAGACTCGCATGGCGGGCGTGGTGCCCGACCCGTACGTTCTGCGAGTATTGCAAGAAAACCAAAGGAGAAGACCTTGCTAGCCAAAGTCCTCAGCAGTGCCGTTCTGGGCATTGATGCCTACCCGGTTGAAGTGGAGGTGGACATCACCTCCGGCCTGCCCACCTTTACCACAGTTGGTCTTCCGGAAGCCGCTGTTAAAGAAAGCAAAGAACGGGTTAAATCGGCCGTTAACAACTCGGGCTATCGGTTTCCGGCCGACCGAATTACGGTTAATCTGGCGCCGGCCGATATCAAAAAAGAAGGAACCGGTTTTGACCTGCCGATCGCGCTGGGCATTCTGGCAGCCACTGGAATTATCCCCCAGGAGCAGCTTTCCCGCTATTTGATATTGGGTGAGCTTTCGTTAGACGGCCGCATCAAGCCGGGTTAAAGGGTCTTTGCCGATGGCCCTGGCGGCAAAAGCGGCCGGCTATTCTGCGATAATGGTGCCCTTTGAAAACAGACAGGAAGCCGCGGTGGTCCAGGACATTGCCGTTTTAGCGGCAAAAACGCTTTCTGAGATTGTGGGGTTTTTAAGGGGATTTACCCAGATCGCGCCTGAGCCGAGCGATATCTCCAATTTATTCGAAAACGACAGTCACTATGCCATCGATTATGGCGAAGTCATGGGCCAGGAACATGCCAAGCGCGCGCTGGAAATCGCGGCCGCCGGCGGTCATAATTTACTGATGATCGGCCCCCCCGGCTCCGGAAAAACCATGCTCGCTAAACGCCTGCCCACTATCCTGCCCCCGATTTCCTTTGAAGAAGCGTTGGAGACCACCAAAATATTCAGTGTCGTCGGGTTGTTGCCCAAAAATCAGGCATTGGTGACCCGGCGGCCGTTCCGCTCGCCCCATCACTCCATCTCTGATGCCGGTTTGATCGGCGGCGGCCATATGCCCAGGCCCGGCGAGGTGAGTATGGCTCACAACGGCGTCCTGTTTTTGGATGAAATGCCGGAATTTAAAAAACACGTCCTGGAGGTGTTGCGGCAGCCCATTGAGGACTTAAAAGTGACCATCTCCCGGGCCAGGTCCAGCCTGACATATCCCGCCAGTTTTATGCTGGTGGCCGCCATGAACCCCTGTCCCTGCGGCTATTTATCAGACCCCAAACACGAATGCCGCTGCACCCACCAGCAGATCCACCGCTACCGCTCTAAAATTTCCGGCCCGCTTTTAGACCGCATCGACATGCATGTGGAGGTTCCGGCGGTGCCCTATAAAGACCTGATGCAAGATCATGATGCCGAGGCCTCTGAAACCATCCGCAACCGGGTGGCCGCCGCCCGCAAGATTCAGGCCGAACGATTGTCCCGCACCAAAATCTTTTGCAACGCCCGCATGAGCAGCCGCCACATCAAAAAACACTGCAGCATCGATGATATCTCCTGCCGCCTGCTGGAATCGGCCATCGACAAACTGGGGTTGTCGGCCCGGGCCTACAACCGCATTCTAAAGATTGCCCGCACCATTGCCGACCTGGAAAAATATACGGATATCAGTTCCGCGCACATCGCCGAAGCCATCCAGTACCGCAACCTGGACCGCGGCAGGCAGTTTAAATAAGACAATTAGGGTAGATATTTACTTATTTAAGGATGTCCCGGTAGGTGAATTCACCCTCCTTTAATAATTATTATAATCAAAGCGCTGGTACCAGTCAATAATACCAGCTAGGATATAACCTATACATACAGGTATTATGAAGAAAAGAAAGCCAAATAAAACAAATCGGAGCTCTAACCATTGCATCCTTTTTTGGTACTTTTTTTCAATAGATGAAAAATCCAGGTAGTCAAATTTTGTCTCTAATTCCCAGATCATTTCATCTAAATCAATATCTTTGTATTTGGTGTGTAGCTGCCTTATAGATGGAAAAAAATTAAATTGATTATCATTGGGGATTTGCTTTTTTCTTAACAATACAGTCGAATTTATATCATTATAAACTAAAATGGTACCATCCATGAATTTTGCTTTTATTCTCCTGTTCGATTTTTTTATCGAAACGAATTTTCCAGTGCCGTAGCATCTATCTTCAAAAAAATCATATATATGTGATTTTCTCACACGTCGATCAACCATATCCTCTAAAACCCTTTTAGTATATTCGATTTCCTCTAAAAAATCTGAGTAAAGAATTAAATCTATGGTCGCATTATATTTGTCTCTTTTCGGCCTATTATACTCATTTGGATAAACAATCATGCAGTCAATTAAAACGATGATAAAATACAGGATCGAACACACCAGCCAAGCTCTCTTCCAATTAAATAATTTTCCTTCTCTGGAGTCTTGGATGGAAACTTTATTTCTATTTTTGTGTGTTGGATTCTTATTTATTGCTTTGAATTTCTCAAAAATAACCCCACACCTATTGCACTCTTTGCTATTAGGCTGATCCAATGAACAATTTGGACAAATAATTCTTTTGTTAGAGTTAAAAATAATTTTGAACTGAGCGTTACAAGCTTTGCAATTTACAGGTAATATACTTTGGGTATATTGACTTGGATTAACGCCATATTCTTCTTTACAATTTGGACATTTGACCATCATTTTAGAAGCTTGCTCCATCCTACATTATATTTCACCACTCTCGAATAACAAACACTCAATTCGTGGCTGCCGTCGGCTGATCAAACGGTTTTTCTTTTAATTTGTAAAAGGACTTGTACAAAAATATCACCTCATTTTTTTAATTTTCGAATAAATCGCCACCCAAAGATTCCCAGTCCAAAGGATAGAGCGCCGAGGGCTGAAGTAAATATTGACATACCGGAATAGTGCAATATTAAATTAGCGCTTCCAACGGCAAAAACATCACCAGCGTCATTGCCCCAGATCCCGACCAAATAAACTCCTTTGACAGTCTTGATTCTCTTCCATTTTGTTCCGTTATAATGATATATAGCACCGCCGGATTCTCGAGAGCCTGAGGCATAAACATTTTTCCCGGAGCTACCCCAGATGCCTTTAAAGGCCATGCCCTTAAATTCAACCATTTCACTCCATTCTTTACCATCATAATGAAAAATCTTGCCTCCATACCCGGCGGCAAAAACATCGTCCTTAGAAGTCCCCCAAATGGCCCTGAGATTCTGCAGAGGTTCCCCTATATTCATTTCTTTCCATGTGCTTCCATTATAATGGTGTACTCTTCCCAAATCTCCGAGAATAAAAACATTTTTGCCGGAAGTGCCCCAAACACCGTGATACCAATCATGAGGGTTATCGGGAAGGCCAATTTTGCGCCAAATATCACCATCGAAGTGCAATGCCACACCCCCTCGCGAACTTGACCAGCCGACGGCATATATGTCATTGGCAGAACTGCCCCAAACACTCCAAAAGCCCTGCGCATCTCCATGCCCTGTATCTGGGAAAAGGCCACTTTCGATTTGACTCCACTCAATACCGTCATAATGAAGTATCGTCCACTGACTTCCAACGGCATATACATTGCTGCTCGAGCTGCCCCAGACCGCACGGAGGATTATCCCATCCAAGAAATCATCGTCAGAGCTGCTCATTTCACTCCATTTGTGACCATCATAGTGAAAAATTCCACCTCTTATCAAAATCTGCTTGTTCCCCCTTGGTATACCTTCGCCTTCGCCGACAACAAAAACATCATCTTTTGAACTGCTCCAGACATCATACAATGAGCCGGTTGCTTCACCGGTATCAACTCTGGTTGAATCCCACCATTTTAATATGCTGAGTGAAGGTATTAAAAACCCTTTGTTTTTGACGGGTTTGGACTCTTGTTCGGGCTCTTCTCCCTCAGGTTTCGGGGGAACATCTTCTTTGATAGGGGGCGCCGGTTTAATACCCGGCTTGGGTTTGCGAGCGTTGC
>PVMK01188433.1_pt1 | contig 17760 bp, 17 predicted proteins | sample 1853481 | NCBI WGS metagenome assembly PVMK01 (sample SAMN08533507, study PRJNA380276) | Marine sediment metagenome, whole genome shotgun sequencing project. | reverse complement strand
TACGTGAGAAACAAGAAACGCACGGCCGAATCCTGTGGATTTCACTCCGAACAACACATGCTTCCAGCCGACGTCTCACAGGACGAGGTACTCGCGTTAATTAATACGCTTAACGCCGACCCGGCGATTCACGGCATACTTGTGCAACTGCCGCTACCGGACCAGCTTGACCAACTAACCGTTACGCAGTCGATCGTGCCTGAAAAAGACGTCGATGGATTTCATTTTCAGAATATCGGCAAGCTTGCATCTGGGAACACGGCATCTGCATTCGTGCCCTGCACGCCTGCCGGCTGCATGTTGATGATCGAGAGTCAACTCGGCAAAGACCTGTCGGGCCTCAATGCAGTCATCATCGGACGCTCCAACATTGTCGGTAAACCGATGGCGAGCCTGTTGTTGCAGGCAAACGCCACCGTAACCATTTGCCACAGCCGAACCAAAGATTTGCGGCAGGTCGCCCACAATGCCGACATCCTGGTCGCCGCGGTCGGGCGCCCACGAATGGTTAAGGGCGACTGGATAAAACCGGGAGCCATTGTTATCGACGTCGGCATCAACCGCATCGAGGTTGATGTGGACGGAGAGAAAAAAATGAAGCTTACCGGCGATGTCGATTTCGATGAGGCCGTTGCAGTGGCGGGCGCGATAACGCCGGTTCCCGGCGGCGTCGGTCCGATGACGATTGCAATGCTCATGTCGAATACCTTGCTATCCGCGCAACGTACGCTCGACTAGCAGTTGTTTGAAAAACATCGTTTTTCGACAGACTGCCAGGCAGTACAGGGCGAAGCGGTACAGCCGCGCAAAATTGTCGCTGAAAAAACGATCGAATGCCTGTTCGTCATTCGCAAGCAATTGTTTTACAAGGCGTTTATCGTCCAGGTAGATAGCCACTGCTCTTCCATAGCGTTTGCCTGCCTTTTAGACCGTGCGCGCACGGATTTCCGGTCGCGAAGCAGGTCACAAAACCGCATCAATACCAGCATGCGCTGACCCCCGCCAGACTGTCAAAAGCTGCGTTTTGACTCGATAAGCAACTGGACACTGTCGATAGACGGGTCGCCATCCAGCGGAAAGGCAATGTCGATGTGAATGACATCCCCGGCACTGCTGCGAGTCCGCCCGAGCCGGAACCCGAATCCTATGTTTTTCAGCCAGCCGAGCGATGGGCCGCCAACCGGGTTGTCGCCCCAGGTGCGTCCTATATCTGCGAAGACGGCCCCGCCCACTCTGAAAAGCCGCCACGGGTACCAGTCCGTGAAAACTCGTTCCTCGACGGTCAGAAGCAATCGCGAATCGCCGGTCTGATACCGCAGTGGATAGCCCCGGAGCCCGCTGTCGCCACCCAGGTCCACGAGATTGTCGAGGTCCAGGTCATTACCCCAGCTCGCATCGAGCTTTATGAAAAACAGGCGCTTCTCTGTAATCTGGTTGTAGTAGCGTGCGTCGATGCCGATCTGGTTATTCGCAGAGCTGCCCTCATCAACGCGCCCACTGGCCCACGAGGACAAGAAAAGCGCCTTGCGTTCGATCGACCCAAAGCTGTTACGCGCCGTCAGCCGATAGAGCAGCGAATCTCGATCCGAGCCGAAACCTTCGCTTGCCCAGCCGAGCGTCCCCGTCAAACTGGTTCCAAGATAGAAGTCCTCTGTCCTGCCGATCTGGTCGCGGTTGCTGGCCGTTTGAAAATTGTCCTGGAGCCATTGCAGCCCGATGAATGGGTAGATCAGCCGCCGGTTGTCAGGCACCAGGGACGGCAGCTGACCATCGGAAACGGGGCTGAATTCCCGATCGTCATACACGATTCCCGTGGTCCAGCGTTTGGCCCAACCGTTTATCAGCCCTGACGACCAACCGCGGAACACGCTGTGTGCCTCAGTCTCCGACTTGTATTCGGCCACCTCGTTACCGAGATTGTAAAAAGAAACTACTCTTTCATCGTCAAAAAACGTCATGCCGGCACTCCAGCGCGAATCCATCGCATAGAAAGGCCGGATCAGGTTGAATTGCATGGTGCCACCGTCCGAACTGTCCGAGTATTTGAACAAGACAGATGTCCAGCTCTTGCCGAGATTCCTGTCAGAGTACAAAAAGCTGTTCGAGTCCCGGTCAACGTTTTCAACATGAGACAGGCGCAGCCTCACGCCAAGACCCAGCAGGTTTTTCTCGGAAAGTTCGACCCGGGTCCGGTTTTCGCCGCCGGACCGGGAAACGGAAAATCCAGGCATTAGCGTCCAGAGATCACGCGTCCACACCTGGATATCGACGATGCCATCGGCAACCCTTATCGGCATGATTTTCGCGTCAAACAAGTAGTTATTTGCTCGCAAAAGCCGTTCCGACTCCTCGAGCAAACGCTGAGAGAAGCGATCCCCGGTACGGAACAGCAGTTGGTGTTCGATGACAGCGTCGCGCGTGATGATGTGCCAGCGATTCGCCAGCCGGTAGATCGACTTATTCTCCCCAGGCTTGCTGGGGTCGAATACATCTTGCTTCTCGATGACGATGCGACCGATGGTCGCGCCGGCAGCCTCGAGTTCTGCTGGCGATGGAATTTCTGATTGGGCGTCAACATCCGTGCCCTGGTCATCCGCCTGAGCTCCGGCGAGTGATGGCATCAGTAAACCGTGCGCGATCAGGACCAGGCTCGCGAGATTGATCATCGATTTGCCCACACGATTCACGTATCGAGATTAACACCGTGACGAAGATATAGCGTGCATCGAATCTCGTAATCCGGACCTGGCCCGGCGTCGGGCGTTAGAATGGCACATTCGTTTGGGCACAATGGAGCGTCGCGTAGTGAGGCGAGCGGGCGAGGATTTTCGGACCATCTGGCAGAAACCGGATGACCCCGAAGTAATACAGATAATCGATCAGCGACGCCTGCCCCATGAGTACGTTGTCGAGGATTTGCTGTCCTGGCGTGACGGTGCCCGCGCGATCAGCGACATGCAGGTGCGCGGCGCGCCGCTGATCGGCGCCACTGCCGCATGGAGTCTTTACCTCGCAGCGCTTGAGAGCCGTGGCAAATCCAACCGCGACCGATTGATCCGGCATGCCGCCAGGGAGCTTGCCGCGACCCGGCCAACTGCGGTGAATCTCAGGTGGGCAATCGACAGGGTTCTTGACGTGCTCGGACGCATGGAAAATCCGCATGAAATCGAAGCTGCACTGCAGCAGGAAGCCCGCAAGATCTGCGCCGAGGACATCGAAATCTGCCGCGGTATCGGCGCGCAGGGTCTCAAACTCATCGAGGAAATTGCGGCCAGGAAATCAGGTGAGCCCGTCAATATTCTTACCCACTGCAACGCCGGTTCGCTCGCGACGATTAACTGGGGCACTGCGACTGCGCCAATCTACTTCGCCAAAGCCAAAGGCATTGACGTACACGTCTGGGTGGACGAGACGCGGCCGCGAAATCAGGGTTCGCAACTCACCGCCTGGGAGCTGGCGGAAAACGACGTGCCGCACACGCTGATCGTCGACAATGCTGGCGGGCACCTGATGCAGCACGGCCTGGTCGACATTTGCATCACCGGTACGGATCGCACCACCCGGAGCGGCGATGTTGCCAACAAGATTGGTACTTATCTCAAGGCACTGGCCGCAAATGACAACAATATTCCTTTTTATGTGGCGCTTCCTTCGACGACCATCGACTGGACCATCAGGGACGGCCTGACCGAGATACCGATCGAGGAACGGGATCCGGACGAGGTGGCGAAAGTTTATGGCAAGGCAGGAGACGAATTTTGCACGGTGCAGACTGTGGGCAGTAATACCGCGATCAGCAACTATGCGTTTGACGTCACGCCAGCCAGGTTGGTAACGGGACTGATTACCGAGCGGGGCATTTGTGCCGCCAGCGAAGATGGCCTGACCGCCCTGTTTCCGGAGCAATCAAAAAGCGCCTCATGATTGATGAAGGAACGATCAAGTTCGATTCGCACTGGCGCAAAACCAGGGCGCTGGATAATGCAGAAATCGCAACATTGAATCGTTGGCGCCGGCCGCTTCACGACGCGGGGTTGATCGGGCACTACGAACAACACGGGATTGGTTTCGGCAACCTGAGCATGCGTGCGGGTGAGAAGGGCCAGTTCATTATCAGTGGCTCACAGACCGGGCACCTCGTCGATCCTGACGCCGAACATTACGCACTGGTTGAAAGTTGTGATATTGAGCGCAACCGGGTGTTTTCGATTGGCGCTTGTGAAGCATCATCAGAATCCATGACACATGCACTCATCTACGAACTGGATCCGGAAATTGGCGCGATCGTGCATGTTCATAGCGAGGAAATGTGGACAGGACTGATGGGTTCAGCTGCAACCACCGATGCCAAAGTCGCGTACGGCACACCCGAGATGGCGCGGGAATTTCGCCGTCTTTTCAGGGAAACTGATTTTCAGGAGGCCGGGATCGCGGTCATGGCCGGACATGACTCAGGCCTGGTCAGCACCGGCAGTGATTTACAGCAGGCCGCTGAGCGAATTTTGGCAATCGACGCAAAACTGAAGACCGGTCAGTGGAACGCCCGCAGCTGAGCGGTGGGTCTCAATTCGCGGTGTTTTCGACCAGGATCGGTTCAAGTCTGAAGCGATAGGTACGGCAGGTCCTCGCGGCGGCGAGAACCTGGTTGGGAGCAAGCGGCTCGAAGGTCGACCTCTTGATCGCCTTGAGCACAGGCCTTTTGAATATGCGGTGGGTGGTATCCTTGAGTTTCGCTCGCCTGACACCGCCGTCAATCTTGATCATGAAGCACACGGTCGCCTGACCCTCAATTCTGTCACGCCGTGCGATTGATGGATAACTCGGAAATGCGGTCAGCAATGGCACCCGGTCGGTATTCGAATCAAGGAAATGAACGACCGAGGTCGAGTCTTCCTGTCCCGATGCCAGTGCCGACCCGAGCAACAGAGCTGCTGTCAGCGCTGCGCCGGTTAGTACCGTGCGGGTCCTATTGCGGATTGGGTTCTGCACTGATTTGCCGTTGGCGATCATCGATTTCAATTTCAGGCTCAACCGGATACACCGCGTCCATGTACATCGAACGCGCAACCTTCAACGTCCTTGAGTTGGGATGCAGTTCTTCGCCACGCGTCAGGTCCCGATCGGCCTTGTCCCACTGCTTGGTCTTGATGTAAATAATGGCCCGGTTGTTATAGCCGCGCCAATTCCTGTCGTTGCGCGCCAGCAGCAGCTCGCAATATTTGAGTGCATTATCATAAAGAGCCAGCTTGATATATCCGGCGCAAAGATTCGACAGTGCCGCTTCCTCTTCGCGCGCCCCCGAGCGCCAGTTGCAGTCCCTTGTGCGTCAGGCGAACGCCTTCCGCATCATTGCCAGCGAGCAATTCCTGCGCACCATCGTATAAGGGGACATTTCGCGGACCGATTACGGTCGTCGAGTTTGGATCTCTGCTGATCCTGCTGTCCTGTCCCCAGCAAAGCGGCGCGACAAGAACCAGCACTGTCAGTGCAACAAATCGGTTGCCCATGTTTTCAAACTCCACTGATAGCGCAATTCTAGACCATTTTGGCCCTCTGCAGCGCAACCAGGTACCTCAGAAAGCCATGCCAAACCACGCTTACCGCCGCGCGGCACTATTATCGCGGGTCGGACTACCTATCAGACCAGATTCCCCTGCGAAAAAATTCAATCGTACGTTGCCATGCCAGATGCGCCGAATCGCTGTCATAGATGCGGGGTCGTCAGGAGGTTGACGTCGTCGCAGCGCTCATGCGCAATGAGGTTGGTGCTGTCAGGAATTGCCACATGCTTAAAACAGACCCGGTCCCGCGGACATAGACACCGCGCGGTGCCATGCATCGATGTGCGCAGACTTGCCAACGGCGACGATGCAGTCATCGCAACGATTCGCGATGCCTGCCTCAATACTGGCTTCTTTTACCTCGACCACGTGTTCGACGATGAACGCACGATCACGCAGGTCCCTCAGGCAGATGAATACCTTTTTCGAGCTTGACGATGCTGACCAGCGAAAACAGGCCGTCAATATAGCCGTGACCAAAGCGGATCAGGGATGGACACCGCTTTACGGGTGAGCTGCCATACCAGCCCGGGCACGATTGCACATGTCGAGTCCTTCGATTGCGGGCGGCGCCCGCCGCAGGGCTGTGATGATCCACCGAATGTCTGGCCCGACCTGCCGGATTTTCGGCGCGATGTGCGCGCCTGCTGGGACGCGCTGGCGGAGGCCGGCAGCGCAGCGCTGGAGGGCCTGTCCCTCGCGGCAGGCCTGGATCGGGCGTTTTTTGCTGATCGCTGCACATCCCAGCAATTCAATACGCTGCGTTTACTCCACTATCCTGAAAACGATGCACCGGTGACAGATGCCAATGTCGGCATCTCGGCGCATACAGACTTCGAGTGCATAACGCTGATCTATCAGACCGCCCCGGGTCTGGAGTTATTGGCCACCGACGGTGAATGGTACGACGTGCCCGCGCACGATGGCCGGCTCCTGGTGATGCTCGACGACATGATAGAACGCTGGACCAATGGATTCTTCAGGGCGACGGGACATCGGGTTCGAAACACCGGCGAACAACGCTACAGCATTGTCATGTTCTTTGCCGTTAATGACGATGAGATGGTTTCGCCATTGGAGCACTGCGTCAGCGAAGCGAATCCGGCGAAATACGATGCCGTTACGCAGCGCGATCATTTGCAGCGCGAACTTGCAAAAGCAGCCCAAAATCGTGATGCGACTGCGTAGAACCTGAATAGCTGAATAGCTGACTAAATTATCGCTCCAGCCGCTTGAGAAGGCGGTCGAGTTCTGTACGGGAAAGCCAACGTCCACGCAGCATCACCCCGTGGATGCGGCGCGTGTTTGTAATGTCATCGAGCGGGTTTGCGTCAAGCAGGATGAGATCAGCCTCGGCGCCAGTCTTCACGACGCCGACATCGCCGGGCCGCCCAAAGAATTCCGCAGGATTGACAGTCCCGGATTGCAAAGCCTCGAATGGCGTGAGGCCGGCGTCGACCAGGTACTCGAGTTCACGATGTATGGCGAAGCCGGGTACGTTGAATATTTGTGGTGAATCCGAGCCGAGCAACAATCCTGCTCCGTTGCGATGCAATTCCAGTATCAGTTGCTGGCGTATCGCGAGCGCTCGTGCCGCCGTATCCGGATGATAATTTGCATCGTCAAGCAAGTCGCGTTTGGCGCGGCGCCACCGCTCAACCGTGTCTGCCGGCATATACTTCATCTCCGGCCAGTCCACCATGTCGTCAGGATCTGCCTCTGAAGAAGCCCAATGTCTGAACAGGGAGTCCGTCGGAACATTCCAGGTGCCCGCTTCGACAGTTGCTGCAACTATGCCGGTAATCTTGGTCTCGTCCGCCTGATCGGCGATAAATACACCAAAAGGCCCGCTGAGACCGCCTGAAGGGTCGTCATGCGCCCTGAGTAAGGACTCCATGTACCCATCGAGGTGGTCGATCGTCGCTATTTCCGCTGCCAGCGCGCGCTCGATACCGACATCCTCCGGCACATGACCGGCAAATCGCATGCCCAGCCGATTGGCGGTCGCCGCCATCGCGTCGAATTCTTCCCGCGTTAGACCGGGGTGAATCTTCAGAAAATCGTAACCCGCTGCATGTTGTTGCTCAACCATGCTGATCGCCCTTTCGGGGCTGGTAACACTGCGACCATTCAGGGACGGTCCCGACGTATACAGTCGGGGGCCCAGCCTGTCGCCTTTTTGTAAGGCATCTCTCAAATCAAGGTGAGATGGTTGCCCGAGCATTCCGCGCACCGTCGTGATGCCATTCGCGACATACAGATGCAAAATCCGATCGAGACGGCCTGAATCGACATCCGGCAAGTGCCCATGCATTTCGAACAGGCCCGGTATCAGAAAGCGATCCGTCCCGTCAACCACAACCGCATCCGCTGGCACCGCCGTATCGTCAACATTGCCGATTACGACGATTTCACCATCGGTAACGATTACGGTGCGAGCGCCCAGCACTGTATCCGACGACATCGGAATGACATTGACGTTGACGATTGCGGTTGACTCGGCAGATGCCGGTGATGCGGTAGCCAGCAATAGCGAAATGGCGATTGTGCGAGCTTTCATTGAATCGGTTCCTGGTTCAATCAAGCGCTAGATGACTTTCTTCAGGGTATATCGCGGCTGACATTGCCGCCGCAGACGATCACAACGACGTTCTTGCCCTGGTATTTGTGGCCACTGGCCAGCAGACCGGCAATCGCGACTCCGGCGGCACCCTCCGGCAGCATGTGGTGGGAGTCAATGAACTCGCGCATGGCTTCCGCGATTTGATCCTCAGATACAGTCACGAATTCGTCCGTGATATCACGACAGATATCAAAAGTAATTGCGTCGGCCTCGATGCCACCTGCCGTGCCATCAGACAATGTGGGCTCACTTGGCAGCTCGAGAATCTTGCCCGCCTTGACCGATTCGGTCATGACTGCCGATGCAGCAGGCTGACAGGCGACGACCGTCAGAGAGGGATTCACTGATTTCAGGAACGAACCGACGCCGCTGATCAGTCCTCCGCCACCGACCGCGATAAATATCGCGTCTACATCGGGTAACTGTTGTGCTATCTCAACGCCGCAAGTTCCCTGTCCCGCTATGACATCCGGATCGTTGTACGGGGACAGATAAACCATCCCATGCTGCCCGGCATATTCGCGAGCATGGACTTCCGTGTCGAGACCGTCAGTGCCGAAGAACCGGACATCGCCGCCGGCACGTTTGATCGCATCTACTTTTGTTGGAGACGTTTGCTCGGGTACGAATATCGTGCCTGCGACTCCGAGCTCATTCATCGCGTATGCGATCGCCGCACCGTGATTGCCGCTGGATGCGGCCACCCCGCCGGCTTCGCGATCTTCTTCAGACAGCGACAGCAACTTGTTGAATGCACCACGCAGCTTGAAGGATCCTGTGTGTTGCAAATTCTCGAGTTTGAGGTAGACATTTGCGCCAGTCAGCTCGCTGAAATAGGGTGAATAATCGAGCGGCGTCTCGCGAACATACGCAGCGATCCGATTGGCGGCGAGTACCGCGTGCGCCGGCAGTATGTTCCTGTTCATTATCTCAGACACATTTCGCGAGAATTTCCATATCGTTATCGTATGAATCCGGGCTTAAGGGGCCGAAGGAAAAACGGATAAAGCGGTGCAGCGGGCCATCCTCGGATTTGCGTCGCGCCATATCGCAAAGATTCCCGGGCAGAATACCGGCCTCATGTTTGAACAGCCGTTCATTGAATTCATCCGCGGACAGCTCGCCAGGCAGCTTGCCCCAATGGTAGAACCCGCCGTCGCCCGTATACAGTTCGAAGCCCAGCTCCTCCAGCCCATGGCGGTAACGCTTTCTTTGTTGCGTAAAAAACGTTGCGACCGCCTGGCGGGCTTGTCGAATACGCGCCGGCTCAAACAGCTCCGTAACATACAGTTGTGACGCACGTGAAACGCCACCCATGCCGAAAGACGAGTAATTGCGGAAGATTTCGACGTGCCGCCGCGATGCAATGACCCATCCGATTCGCATACCGGGAACCTGCAAGCCCTTGGTCGCAGCGCCGACGACGAAAATATCCGTCGCATCGATGTCATCAATGTGTCTTAAGGCGCTCTCTGGTTTCGGATCATTATAAAATTCGTAGGCTTCATCGAACAATGCGCCCCGCCCCGCTCCGCTGAATTTCCTAACGAGACTGGCGAGCGCGTCGCCTGTGATTGCCACACCGGTCGGATTGCAGGGATTGCTTTTGACCAGGAAAGTGCGGGACGAATCACTGCACGCTATATCGTAGTCGCCTGTTCCGGGGCGAAATTCGTTGGCAGCGTTGCTGGAAATCAGCTTGACTGTCTTTTGCAACCGTTCGAGCATGTCGAAATACGGAGTGTATTCGGTCTCCTCAACGGCGATGCCGATATCCGCTTCCATAAACGCAAGGATGGCGAAGATGCCGGGACGTCCGCCTGCGAAAATAGCCACGTGGTCCGGCGTTATGCCGGCCGCATAGTGTTCGTTGTAGTAGTTTGCGATCGCTTCCCGCAATTCAATTTCGCCGGTCGCTTTCGGATACTTGAGATCCGCGGCAGCAATGTCGATCTGCGCGGGTAGCGGTGGCCCACCCGGTATCTGGGTGGTTAGCGGATAGCCCTGCGCCCAGGGATGGGTGCCTGGGTCGCCCATGTATTTTGCTGTTCTGTCAGCGAACTTGAACAGCGTCTCGTAAACGCCCATCGGCGGGAATTGTTGCAACATGTGTTGTGACGTTGGTTTTTTTGCGGGACAGGGTGCTAGTTCATGCCCATTGGCAATTCCTGAAACTCGTAGCCTGCCGGAGGTTGAAAAGAAGCGGGGCTCACGTCAACTGCCCTGGCCGAAGTCAGCATGACCTCACGTTTGAGCGCGCCGCTGACGTCGAAGTCGCGATAAAGAACGGGATAGCCGTCAAGTTCATCCATATGCCCGAACAATTCCTGCTGCCGATCGAACACCTCCATCGCGCCTGCACCTGAAAATGCCTGTCTCATACTCTCGAAAAATTCAGCAACATCTTTAAGTGCCGCAGCCGTCTCCTGCCCACCCTCGATATCATCCCATTCGCTCATACAAAGCTCGCTGACTTTCCTGCCGTCGCGAATTACCTCGAAGTTCGGGCACGGAATGCCTGCCACCTCGCCATGACTGCCGAGGTCGTTGATCGTATTTGGCGATTGTTGCGGCGCTTCCGTGGGAAACCTTTGTTGCATCATCTGTTCCGCCAATGCCCGCTGTTCCGGTGGCATCGCCGCCAGCGCTTCCTGCATTTGCGACATAGCCTGACTGACCTGGGAGGCCATTGCGTTCATTCGAGCCTGATCAATGATCATGTAGTTTCCTTGCGCATGATCGAGGATGATCATTTCATCGCGTTCACCATGAAAAATCATGCCACCAGCCTCGGCGCTACTGACTGAAATGATCTCGAGCCTGGTGTCCTTGCCCGATGTCGAGATCTCGACGGTGCCGACGATCGGCTGCCCCTGATCGAATTCCGTCGATTGAAATTCGAGAATTGAATCGGCAGATGAAGGGGCGGCTACAACAAAGCTGAGCAGGCAAATTGCAGTACATCGATAGGACATCACGGCATTCCTCAAATCAAGACGGTTGAGCAGATACTGGCAAGTGTAATTGTACGCAATGCTGTCAGGAGAAAACCACATTGCGCCGATTTAACATTATCCGGGATTTACTTAAGCGGGATAATTGACAGCCAGAATCCCTGTATGCAACGATTCACCTTCGTTTGACAAAGGCACACCTTTCGAAAGAAAGGGTCGCAAAACCACCGGTCTAAGGGGCAACCTATGACAGCGGGGTTGCCAAATCGATCTGGTCGCAAGACATCCTGTCAGGCGGCCCGTTTCTCGTGGCATTCGCCTGGCAATCTCAGCAGTTGTGCACCGATCCGGCGATTTTGCTGCCTGGGGTCAACGCGAATTTCGTCCCTTTCGATTTTGGAGCCACAAATGTCAGCAAACCCGAATCACCTTCGGCACTCAAGCCGATTTCGCCCGCACAAAATGGCTGGCCCGGCAATTCTGAAACCTGTTCGTCCCACAGAAATACGCGACGCACTGGATCCGGATTCCAGGTATCTACCACCATTTCGCCCGATGGGCGCCAACAGCTCCGCTACAGATTGCACGTCTTCCAGCGCTGGCACGGTAATCGATCTAACCGGCCTGGATCAGATCAAAAACATAGACGCCTATAGTGACACTGTTACTGCCCAACCCGGTGTACGCATCGGCGACCTCGCCCGCGAACTGGCAGAACACGGCCTGGAACTCGCCGGTAGTCACGACCTTATGAGCCGCACCGTCGGTGGTGCCGTGGCAGGAGCCTGCATCGGTCCGGCATTCGGCGACGACGGCGCCTTTTTTTCCTCGCAAGTCAAAAGCATCCGAGTCATAACGCCCAATGGCAAGTCGATCGAAATACGACCGAATCAGCGAAACCTTCTGAATACGTTTCGTCTGAGTTTTGGCATGCTCGGCGTCATCTATGAGGTCACACTCAAAGTCCGGCCGATCAGGCCATTTGGCGTCACGCATCGACGCTGCACTTTCGATAAGTTTGCCGGCGTTGTTGAAAAATTAAGTAACGTAGACGTTGGACTGAAATTCTACCTGCTGCCTTTCCGCGACCGCGTATACCTCGACCTGAGACGATACAGTCAGGACGCCCTTGCCACGCATCGTATCCCCTGGAAGATCAAGGACTGGGGCGAGAGCACGATATTGCCGAAGGTGTTCAAATCGATCAACCGGATCGTTCCCATTGCAGGCGTAAGGTATCGCCTGATCGACAAAATCAGCCAGATGACACAGGGCCTGGTCAATAACCGCCTGGTTTCATCGGGCAGTAACTCGACCGCACAATTAAGCAGTACCCGGGCGCATGACGGATCGAACGGGATTGCATTACTCGACCTGGTTTTTTCCCGCCGCGGATTTCGCAATTGTCGTGCAAGCGTATCGTGACTTCTGTTTGAGAATTCGCGAGAACAGTAACTACCGCTGCGACATGCCAACCGTGGGATTTCGTATCGGCAGAGACCAGTCCGCAATGCTGTCGCCCAGTTTCGACGAACCAATGGTTGCCCTGCGGGCGATTTCTACCCAGGTGAAAGGGCTGGGAGGACTTCGCCATTGATTTCGGTGACTTCGCCCGTCATTGGGGTGGCGTGCCAATATTTAATCAGACACGTGATATTCCCGCAGATTACCCGCGGCAGGTATTCGGTAACCGACTGACGTTCTTCCGCAAGATCCGCAAACAATTCGACCCCGAAAACCGTATGATGAATCCGTTTTTGTCACAGTACTTTCTGTAAACAAAAACGCTCGGCGGGCATTGTCCCATGATCGCCGGCGGTGAAAGGGGAACAGTTTGAAATCCGTCAGGAATCATTACGACGAATTTTTGGCCCCGGTCTATTCATGGATACTGGGGGACTTCGAAAACGCGTATCACGCTAACGTCGAATTGTTCGAACGCCTGAGACTCTCTCCTGCACAGGGCGATCTTGCCGCCGACCTTGGCTGCGGGCCGGGCTGCCAGTCGATACCGCTAGCCGAAAGGGGGTTCAGGGTTGTCGCGATTGATTTCTGTCAGGAACTGCTTGACGAGTTGGCGGAGCGTGCCGGCGATTTGCAGATCACAACCGTTTGCGATGATCTGACCGATTTCGAGCAACACATTGGCGAACCGCCCGACCTGATTGTTTGCATGGGTGATACGCTGGTGCATCTGCCGGATTCGGCTACGGTTGATCATTTGATCGACCGGGTATGTTCTGCACTGAAGCCCGGCGGAACCTTTGTCTATTCGATTCGCGACTATGTATCGAGCGAGCCAACGGGCGCTGATCGCTTTGTGCCGATCAGGGCCGACGATCAGCAAATTTTCACCTGCTTTCTGGATTACCGGGAAAAAGTCGTGCACGTGCATGACATGCTGTACGTGAAAGAAGGCGGCGCCTGGAAAGATGCACATCAGCGACTACCTGAAACTCAGACTCGACACCGCAAAAATCAATCAGCGCTTGCAGGCGAATGGCCTTGATATCAGTCAGCAACTGACCGAAAAAGGCATGATTGTCGTCGTCGCGACAAAGCCTGCTGCAACCTGACCGACCGGAAACTCAAAATTTTTCGCGCATCCCGGGGTGTCGCGGCCATCTTCGGTCGCTTCCCTGCTACAGGGTTTACGTTTAAGCGATTGATTTATCACTATTAATTTTGACATGCGAAATAGTTCTACCCTATAGCTGGACAATATATATCGAATTGATAGTATGCATCGCCCCGATATATGGTCGGGCAACAACGACGAGAACCGATCTGATGGATATTAAAACCGTTTGTCTTGGCATGCTCACTGACGGCGAAGCCTCCGGCTACGATATGAAGAAGTGCTTCGAATCGTCGTTCGGGCATTTTTTCCCTGCCGGCTACGGCTCGATCTACCCGGCGCTTTCCACGCTGGCGCGAAACGGACTGGTTGAATTTGAGCTGGTGCCGCAGGACGGCAAACCTGACCGCAAGGTCTACACCATTACCGCAAAAGGGCGCGAGGCGTTGATGGAAGGACTGGCGAACCCGAACCCTTCGCACAAATTACGATCCGAGTTCCTTGCGACTACGTGGTTCGCGCATTTGATGTCCGACGGGCAAATAAACACCGTCGTCGAAAACAAGCTTGAAGAAATTGATGAATTCCTGGAGATGATCGAAGCGTTCCAGGCAGGCAACTGTCCCGGCGCGGGGCGGGGCGCACAATTCGTTGCCGGATACGGCAAGCACATGGCGACGGCTTTCAAGAATTACGTTGAGGACAATCGCGATCTCCTGACGGAACCAGTCGTGGGTGACGTCAAATCTTCAACAGGCTGACCAACACCCAAACAGAGAATTGAGTAAGTGTAATGATAAAAGTGGAACTGAATAAATTGCGTCGTTACAAATCCTGGATCACATCGGCCGGAATAACAATTGCAATCGCACTGTGGCTTGCGAGCGGTCAAATGGAGGGCGGCACCAAATCATATGGCAGCGAGCAAGATTCGCAGGCCACGACTGCACCATTTGCCAGCGTCAGAGTACGGCATCAGATTGCTGAGGAGTTCACCCGGAACATTATTGTCAATGGCCGTACGGCGCCGGCGAGAATTGTGGAACTGAATGCCGAAACCGACGGACGCGTAATCGGTGTTGGCGTGGAACGTGGTGATCGCTTCGACGCCGGCGATGTCATTGTGAAACTTGACCAGAGGGACCGCCGTGCCCGTCTCGCGCAGGCAGAAGCCACCGTCAAACAACGTGAGCTCGAATTCGAAGCGCGCGCCAAGCTGAAGGACAATAGCTATGTTTCCGAGGCGCAGTTGCAGGAAGCCAAAGCATTGCTGGAGACCGCGAAAGCGGAACTCACCCGGGCCCGGCTGGATATCGATTACATGGTCATTCGTGCCCCGTTTGCCGGAGCGCTACAGGATCGGCAAGTCGAAGTCGGCGACTTCGTCAAGCTGGGCGACGCGGTTGCCGTGATTGTTGACGACCGTACACTGATTATTAAGGCGAGTATTGCCGAGTACGAGGCGCATTTCGTCAAAAAAGGCGGTCCGGGTTCCGCGAAACTGGCTACCGGCCAAACTGTCAATGGCACTATCCGCTACATTGCACCGGTCGCCAACCAGGCGACGCGAACGTTCGATGTCGAGCTTGAGATTGATAACGCGGACGGCGCACTGCGGGCAGGAATGACCGCCGAGTTGGTGATCCCGGCAGAAACAATCTACGCACAGAAAGTCTCTCCCGTCTTTGCTGACACTCGACGACAATGGCGACCTGGGCATCAAGGTTGTCAATGAATCCGGGCATTGTCGAATTTCATGCCGCTGATATAGCAATGTCATCCAGCGATGGAGTCTGGATAGCCGGCCTTCCCCATTCCGCAACGATCATTACGGTCGGGCCAGGGATTCGTCAATGAAGGCGTCATGGTTAACGCAATTCCCGAAGACGAAATCGCTACCGCTGTCGCTATAAAGTCAAATCAACTGGACCAGTAATCGTGCAGATTATCGAATCCGCCATGCGCCGGTCGCGGACCGTCATCATGTCGCTGGCGGTGATTGTCATTGCCGGCGTTGTCACCTACGCGAACGCGCCGAAGGAGGCAGAGCCTGACCTGAATATCCCGATCGTCTATGTCAGCATTACGCATGAGGGCATCTCCCCGGAAGACGCGGAACGCTTGCTCATCAGGCCGATGGAGCAGGAAATCAGGACCATCGAGGGCATCGAAGAGCTGATCGGCAACGCCTATGAAGGTGGCGCAAATATCCAGATTGAATTCGATGCCGGCACCGATACCGATGTCGCTTTGCAGGATGTGCGGGCGAAAGTCGACATCGCGAAAGCCAAGCTGCCGAATGAAACTGAGGAACCAACCGTAACGGAAGTCAAGTTCTCCCGTTTCGATCCGATGCTGGTTTTGAATCTTGCCGGCAACGTTCCCGAAAGAACGCTGACCGTGCTTGCACGGGATCTCAAAGAGAAGATCGAAGGAGTTTCCGGTGTTCTTGAAGTCAATCTTGTGGGCGTCCGCGAAGAGCTGCTGGAGGTTGTGGTCGACCCGCTGGCGATGGAGAGCTATGGACTTGACCAGGCGCAGATCTTTTCTCTGGTCGCTCGTAATAACCGACTGGTTGCTGCCGGCGCCTTGCACACCGGAGAAGGTAGATTCCCGGTAAAGGTGTCGGGTGTCTTCGAATCTGCCGAGGACGTCCTGGAAATGCCGATCAAGGCTGTCGGCGAGCGAATTGTTCATTTCAAGGATGTCGCCAAAGTACGGCGCACCTATAAAGACGCCGAAAGTTATGCGCGCCTGAACGGGAGTCCAGCACTGGCAATTGAAGTCGTGCAACGTAGCGGCGCAAACATCATCGGAACAATCGACAAGATCAAGGCCCTGATCGAGGAGGATCGAGGTTCGTGGCCGGCTGGAATCAGTATCGTCGCGTCACGAGACAAATCCAAAGACGTGCACCGTATGTTGTCGAATTTGCAGAACAGCGTTATCTCTGCGGTCCTGCTGGTGTTCATCGTTATCATCGGTATTCTCGGGTTTCGCGCTGCGAGCCTGGTCGGTGTCTCGATTCCAGGCAGCTTCCTGCTCGGGATAATCGTCATCACGTCATTCGGTATCACGATCAACATGATGGTGTTGTTCGCCCTGATCATGGCAGTCGGCCTACTGGTTGACGGTGCGATCGTGGTCACCGAGCTCGCCGATCGGCGTATGGCCGAAGGCATCGACCGGCACGACGCCTATTCCGGCGCCGCGCGGCGCATGTCTTTACCCATCATTGCGTCGACCTGCACGACACTCGCAGCTTTCATCCCACTGATGTTCTGGCCCGGAATAATGGGCGAGTTCATGAAATACCTGCCGATAACGCTGGTCGCCGTGCTGTCTGCGTCATTGCTCATGGCGCTGTTGTTTGTTCCCACGCTCGGATCACTGTTCGGCAGTACTGGCGCCATCAATTCGGATGCAAGACGCAATTTGACCGCGGCTGAAACCGGTGATCTGGATACGGTTACCGGCATAACCGGCAAATACATTCGATTCCTCAAGAAATCGCTACGGCATCCCTGGATCAATCTCGGCGCAGTGTCGCTGATGCTGGTCGGCATCTATCTCGCGTTTTTTACTTTCGGTCGCGGCGTCGAGTTGTTTCCCGATATCGAACCTGAATTCGCGAATCTCGACATTCATGCCCGGGGAGACCTCTCGACCGATGAAAAGGATGTGCTCGTGCGCCAGGTTGAAGCCTACGTGCTCGACCTGGATGAAGTTGAGAGCGTCTATGCGAAAACAGGCGCAGCGGGTCGCGGCGCAGCCGAAGACCTGATTGGCTCTGTGACCTTGAATTTCGTCGAGTGGGACGAGCGCCGCAAAGCAGACGTTATATTGCGTGAAATTCGCGAAAGCGTGTCGGGGCTTGCCGGTATCAGGGTACAGACGCGCAAGGCCGAAGACGGTCCGCAACAGGGTAAACCGATTGCGATCGAGCTTGCTTCACGGTTTCCGGAAATGCTAGAGACTGCAACCGGCCGCGTGCGTGAAGCACTGCAATCTGTCGATGGCGTCTTTAATGTAGAAGATACGCGA
>PVMK01153856.1_pt1 | contig 17760 bp, 27 predicted proteins | sample 1853481 | NCBI WGS metagenome assembly PVMK01 (sample SAMN08533507, study PRJNA380276) | Marine sediment metagenome, whole genome shotgun sequencing project. | reverse complement strand
ATATTGTGATAACCATAATAATCACTTCCTAGTCCCTGGGTTTCAAATATTTCAATAGCATAATCTAACATCTTGTTATAACATGCAGTTTTTTCAATTCCAGATGAAACCAACAGTTCCTGAATCTTGTTTTTAAGAGGGTGATCTTTGCTTGAATTGTGCATAAATTATTGTTGTAATCTGATTTTTTAATCAAATATGTTGATTTTCAATATTGATTTTTGTAATCTCTTTTCAAATATGTTGATTATGCACTCAAATTATCAATCTTGTCTGGTTCCAGTTCAACTATTTCTAATCAATCTCTAGGTGATCTTTTACAAAATTCACTCACATCAACCCCTTGTGTAAATGTTAGAAAAACTGCTAAAGTCAAGGTTGGAGCTGGAATGCTTGTTCAGTATTTGGAAACTTTTACAGATTCTGTGGTGGTTCGTGATGGTACTGATCCAATAGGCGTGATTGGAGGAAGAGAAATAATTCGAGGAGTATACAAAAACCCCTCTTCTGATTTTTTCGAGATGAAACAAATAGAAGAGATTACTGATAAACGGCTTAATGTAGTCACTGCAGATACAAGTCTCAATAAATTAATTTCACTTTGGAAGGAAGTAGGGAGGGCATTTGCCGTGATCGATATGGGAAACGATGATTATTCATCAATTTCTGTAAAAAAATTATTAGAAATAGGAATTAACAATACTTTTGAATTTCATATCTCTGATATCCCTAAAAAGAAAATAATTACATTTGGTAAAGACGCTACTTTTGGAGAGATTATGAAGTTAATGTTAGAAAATAAAACTAGAAAGATAATATTTGAAGGGACAAATCAATTCATCAATGACAGAATCATTATTGAGACTATAGAGAAATTTGACTATCTTTTAGGCAATGATAATTTTTTGGATATTCCTGTAAGTGTTGTATCTCTTGACGTGGCCAAAGTTGTTTCAGAAAATTTGAGTCTTTCAGATATTTCAAAAATAATGTATGAACTGTCTCAACCATTGGTAATTTATGAAAACAGTGTGATTAGCCCATGGGATATCTGTAATGTTTTAGGCAAAAATTGAATCTCACTAGTTTGAAATCAACTTATCTTTTTCTTTTAACTTCAAAAATACTATAACCATATTTTTTCTTCATTTCGATAGAGCAGAATTGTGTAAACTCATATTCAGAAAAATCCTGTAAAATTTCATACAAATTAATCCCAACCACTACACTATTTGTTGGACAAAGCGAATTAATTTTAAAACATCGATTAACTGTAGGTCCAAAAATATCAGATATGTTAGAAGTAGTACTTTTAGCTACCTTGACAGAACCATATGTTGAACTAATCTTGTAATCCAATTCAGGCATATTTTCTGTTTGGAGTTGTTTGTTTAATTCATCATGAGAATCTACCATGGATAAACAACATTCTAAAACATTTTTCATTACTGTAGCATCATTCGGATCAACGTATCTGGAAATCTAAACATCAATGCGTCACCAATATTTTTTACTACTTCACCATTGTATTTACGAACAATTTCTGCCATAAAGTTTAGAAATATTTCATACATTTTGGTAACATCATCATCTGACAATCCCTCTGAAATTTTAGTAGAATTTTTTATGTCAATTACTCCCACACAGTCATTTTGTGTATGTTGAGAAAATTTTAACAAAATATCTTCCTGTTGTTTGATAACTTCTTCCTTTTCTTTGATTTCAATTAACGATTCTTGCAACTTTTTTGCCATTGAATCAAAGGATGAAGAAAGCTGTCCTATCTCATCATGTGATTTTATGTTAGTTCTAACACTGAAATCACCCTGTGTAATTTTATTTGCTGCATCACGTAACTTTGTTATTGGTTCAGAAAGACGTTTTGATAGAAAATATGTTAGTATGCTTAATCCAATCATTAGTGTTATGCCAATCCATATGATGTTTTCTTGCATTTTAAAAATTGGTATATTTTCAAAATTTAGAAATAAAATAGTAGTAATTAATATCGAAATCATAGTTGATGATAAAACTAATGCCAATAATTTTTTCTGCAAGCTGAAAAAAATTGGGTTGGACATAATGTATTGTTGTTAGTTACGATGATTTATAGCGTTTCATCTTTCATTCTCGAAAAGTATCTCATCACAGATTTTATGCATTTGAGAATCAGATCCTAGACTAGCAATTCTTACAATATCTGTAGTAGTCACTATCCCTATGATCTTTTCATTTTTTTTAACTGCGAGTTTATGAATTCCTTTTTCTTTCATCATTTCTGCTCCTTCCCAAACTGTTTCTTCAGGACTAATTGTAATTAATGGTGATGACATCACTTCATAGATATTCGTAAATAATGGATTTCCTTTGGCAGCAATTCTTACAAAATCTCTTTCAGTTACAATTCCTATGGGCTTGGTGTTTTCTGTAACAATAACACAACCAACGTTTGATTTCATCATTTTCAGTGCAGCCTGTTGTAATGAATTGGTTTTATCAACAGTTAACACATTTTTACTCATTATATTATTCACGAAGGTACTGTTCATAAGCTACTGTTATTTTTCCATTATATTATATAAATTCTAAATTATCATAATTGAAAATCAATCAAGATAATCATTGTAGCCCTTATAATTCAAAGTAGTTTGCTTTGGAATATGGTAATTAAAACTAAAAAAATTCTAGTCCCATTTGATGGCTCAAAAAACTCAATTCGGGGTTTAGATATGGCTATCCATATTGCAAGACAGTCTCATGGAACAATTACTGCTCTGACAGTAAAAGCTATACCTGGACTATACTCTCTTCATCCTATGGGCCTCTTAGATTTCAATTCTATGACTAAAGTAAAAAAATTCCTTAGTGATGCAAAGGTTCGTGCAGCAAAAAAAGGAATTCAATTAACTGCAAAAACATTTGATGGAGATCCTGGCTATGATATTGCAAGATTTGCAAATAACAAGAAAAATGGAATTGATTTGGTTGTGATTGGGGCTCGGGGACGTGGTTCTATAAAGGAAATTTTCTTGGGTAGTGTTTCAAACTATGTTTTACACAAGTCTAAAAAACCAGTCTTGATTGTAAAATGAAGACAAATCATAGTTTCAAAAAAATTCTGGTGGCATTGGATGGCTCAAAAAATTCTATTCGAGCATTAAGTAATGCAATTCAACTTGCGAAACAAACTGATGCCTCAATAACAGGAATATCTGTAATTCAAGCTTTTCCCACAGAAATGGGCTTGATGAAAACTATAGTTGGAAAAACATTGAGTAAACATTACAAACAGTTTATGCAAACAGCAAAGATAATGTGTACTAAAAAAGATGTATCGTTTCGTGGTATGATTAAATATGGTGAAGAAGGAAATACAATAGTTTCTTTTGCACATAAAAATAATTTTGATTTGATTGTTATTGGTTCTAGAGGTATGGGAAAGTTAAGAGAACTTTTCCTTGGAAGTACTTCAAATTATGTGGTTCATTCATCTAAAATACCAGTTTTAATTATAAAATAAAATTATTCAGCTAGGACATTTACAATATCTGATTTTGTAATAATTCCCACCAATTTTGACTTTTTAACAACTGGAAGCCCACTGATGTTATATTTGATCATGAGCATTATGGCTTGTTTGACATCTTCATCTGCCTCAATTGTAATGGGATTGGGTGTCATGATATCTGTAGAATGAAATGGAAACAAATAGCTCATCTGATTTGAGTGAGTTTCCTCTAACCCTTTCTTGAATTTGTATTCTTGAACTTCTTTAGGATCTGCTGATTCTGCAATCCATTGTGGTATTTTTGCAGGTATGAAGTCTCTGAAAGTGATTATTCCTACAGGTTTCTGATTTCTTTTTATAATCACTCTTGATATTCCATATTTTATCAATAGACTCTCTACATGTAATATTGGATCACTTGGAGCAGCCGTAATCACTTCTCTTTTCATTACTTTGGAAACTTTGATTGATGATGGCTCCTTTGTAAGAAAAACTGTTACAAGATCTCTTTTTGTTATAATCCCTTCTAGAGTCTTGTCTTTGTTTAAAATGATTATTACGCTAATTCTCTGCCTCTTCATCATTTTTGCACATTCTTGTACAGAATTTTCTCTCGTTAGTGTGAATAATTTTCTTGGTTTGAACTCTTTTGCTTTTACAGATTTTATTGGTCTTGATCCTAATTTGTAAATTTTTATTGCAATATCTCTTTCAGTAATTACCCCAATTGGTTTTCTTTTGTCTACAACTATCACCCGTTTTATCTTGCTGTCTAATAAGATCGCTCTTGTTTTCATGAGTGTTGTGTTGGGACCTACTGTAATTGACTTTTTGATTAATCCTGATAATTTTGAATTTTTTATATCCATTCAGACTCTATTTGATAATTTGTTAAATATCTAATTAAAAATACCATTCCTGAACATCATGTTTGGTAACTGTCATAATGCTTTTTAATTCAAATTTGGATAGATTAGATATGAGTAATGATGTTCCTTTGTTTGTAATTGGTTTACCAAAAGATGATTTTGCTAAGGGGCTTCTTATGTCCAAATTTAGACATACTTTAGAAAAAGCCAAAAAAATACTTCCAGAAATAATTGAGGCAAAAATTGCAGTAGAAACTCAAAACCCAGAAGGATCAAGAACGCATTATGAGGTTAGAGCTACTGTAACAACTGCAAAAAACCAACTTGTTTACACCGAATCAGGTTGGGATATTCTCAAAATCTCCGATGAATTATGTAGAAAATTAGAAGGAGAATTACCTAAACATGACACTAACCGTCAAAGAGAAAGTATTCGCAAAAAGGAGGTCAACTGATGCTGTTTCAGAACATTTTGGTTCCAGTTGATTTATCTACTCAATCCACAAGAGCCTTTAAAGTGGCATTAGATATTGCAAAAAAATACAATTCAAAAATAACCATTCTTACATGTCTTGAATTAGATGCATCACATTCTCTCTACTATGCGGCAAGACCCAGCTCTCAACAAGTAAAAAAACAAAGCAAAATTATAAAAAACCATTTTGAAAAGTTAGAATCTCTTGCAGAAAAAAATAATATTTCTATAAAGTCTAAAATCTTAACATCAGGATCTGCTGTTAACAATATTGTGACTTTTGCAAAATCGCAAAAACATGATCTAGTTGTAATTGGTTCTCATGGCAGAACTGGCTTTGATAAATTGCTTTTAGGTAGTGTTGCAAATGGAGTTTCCCACAAAACTAAATGCCCTATTCTGATTGTAAGATAAACCAAATGTGGTATAATTGATTTCAATTGTAGGTACTGGCAGAGTTGGAACTGCAATAGCATTTCTTGTAGCATCAACTTCACTTGATGATATTTTACTAATTAATAGAACTAAAACAAAAGCACAAGGAGAAGCCCTGGATATTACAAATTCTATCTCAAAAAATTCTTCAATATCTATTCACGCCTCTGATTTTTCTCAATTAATTAACACTGATGTTATAGTAATCTCTGTTAGCACTGCAACTTATACTGCTGATAGATATCAAATGCTTTCTGAACAAAAATTAATCATAAAATCAATTGCACAAAAAATAAAAAAATATGCTAATCCTGATGCAAAAATTCTTCTAGTCTCAAATCCTGTAGATCCATTAACATATTTTTTTCAACAAGAAGTATCATGGCCTCAAAACCAAATTATGGGAATTGCATCAAGCTTGGATTCCTCTAGATTTCGATTCTTACTTGCAAAGGAGTTTGGAGTCTCACAATCTGAAATTTCAGATGCAATGGTTTTAGGCGCTCATGATGATACTATGGTACCTATATTTTCTCATGCAAAAAACAAAGGTACTCCAATATTGAATTTACTAAATGAATCTCAGGTAAAGAAAATTACTCAGGACTTGCATGATTATTGGAAAGTTTTGAGAAATTTTAAGGGTCCTTCAGTCTATGGTATTGCTAAAAATACCTATGATGTAATTTCTTCAATTATTAAAAATAATAAAATCACCATTTCTGCATCAGTGTTATTAAATGGTAAATATGGTTTATCTGATATTTGTTTGGGTGTTCCAATAACAGTTAATCAAAAAGGTGTAAATGATATTTTAGAAATTGATTTGACTGAAAACGAAATGAAATTACTTCATAATTCAGCTGTAACTGTTAGAAAATTTATTTGATTTCAAAAATACATGCACAGTAAATTAAAATCATATGGTAATTATATTTACTCTATGAATTTTTAGTCAAAGTATTACTACGCCCCATGTTTTGATTGTCTAAGTTATTTTATGGAATTTCATACTCTGTAATTTCTGGTCTAAGTAATGTCTCACAAACATCCCATGGACTGAATACCTTATCCTTGTATATTACATAGGGATATTGGATTTCAGACATGATCCCACATAACTGATCTAATGATATATCCTCCTTAATTCTTCTTACCTGTTCTAATTCTAGCAAATTTACTGGCATATCCATTAAACTATCAAAATCTTTTAGAAAATGTAGTTTATCTGAAATATATCCTAAAATGATTCTATCACTAACAAATTGATCTGTATTCTCAAGAATTAGTCTTCGTGCTTTATTTTCAAACATAGAGTTGATTACATCTCCAATAGTATCTGAAATTTTGTAAGTAACCAACTTCTTTTTTGGGATTTGTGATATGGAAAAATCTGTCTTACAAAACATACCAACTTTAATTAGAAATTTTGCAGAGATACAAGAAAAATCACTTAAGGCATTTGGAATAACTGCAAATGCTCTTCTTGACTCTTTCCAATCCTTTATCATAGTGCCTAACTGAGTTTTTATTGTAACAATGGGAAGATCTTTCATCATAATATCTTCAACTTTATTTTGATGAAAAAAATCATTTGTGGGGTTTTTTCTTAGATTATTCAAAATATCATATCCGCCTACTATGCCAATCGGTTTATAGTTTTCACGGACTACTACAGAATCTGTAAATGACTCTAGATACTCTACTAGCATTCCTGCAACTACCCACACTTCAGTTCCTTTCTCGATATTGACACAAAGAGGAAAAGATCCAACATCTGGAAAAAGTTCTTCTAATGATCTTTCTGAGATAGGCTTGTTTTTTTGAACATTTGACATATGTTAGTGTAATGTTTTTTTAAAATAAAACAGGACTATAATTATCATATACGATAATCTTCTCATGGTTATATAGAAAAGTAAAAACATGATAATCCAATGACAGAACAAATTAACAAAATATTGGTTCCTCTTGATGGGTCTGAAAATTCCTATAGGGGATTAGATGCAGCAATAAATCAAGCACAAAAAAATGATTCAGTAATTACTTGTATCAATGTTGTTCCAAAAATTCCTGGGATGTTCCAAAATAATCCTCCCTACAGTCCAGAAGGAGAAAAAGTAGCAGCTGACATAATGAAAGAATCTAAACATCGTTCTTTAGAAAATGGTGTGCAATTTCAGGAAAAAATTATTCATGGAAGTGCAGGTAGTGACATTGTAAAGTTTGCTGAGGACAATAATTTTGATCTAATAGCAATTGGCGCTAGAGGACTTGGTTCAGTAAAGGAAGCATTTCTTGGTAGTGTCTCACATTACATCTCAAACAGATCAAAAGTTCCTGTACTAATCGTAAAATAAAACAAGAACTTCTATCTGTCTTTTTTTAAACTCTTGATAATTATTTACACTTGTTCTCAAATTTGGAATTTGTGTTTACCCAATAAATAAAAAAATATGATTTAGATGGAATTATCCACCATCAATGTACGCAGCTCTAACTGCAGCTGCCTCATCAGCAAACGGATCTTCATTCCACTGCTCTTTATTCAAATCTGCACCAAGACCTGATGGTGAAGCAAATGAACCTTGTTTTGCAGCTTGTGACAATTCTAAACCCTCTGCGGTGTTTTGCTGGCTAGATGTACCGAAAACAGCTGCCATCACTCCTATCATTACAACTACTGCAATTGCTAAGTACATTATTTGTTTACCCATGAATACTACTTTTGATTTTTTAATATTTATTCTCCAAGTCTGCATTGCAATGCACTGCATTCGTACACTTTATTTGTAATTTTTGAGATTAATGTTACATGTCACAAGTGGAAATTCAATATGATGAGTTTCTATCTTCAATTAGTCAAACAATTGTAAACGTAGATGTTAATCTTTTGGTGAAGATAATGTATTTAGAGAGAAAACTTCCAGATGTCGCACCAAGAGTAGAGTTACATATTGACTACAAATCAGGAGTATCTCCAATTAACAAACAAGAACAATTTAGAGCAAAATATGGCTTTCAAACTCAAACAAGCATTCATGGATTAACAGTTGTAGGGCAGATAAGCATTGATCTTATTGAAGAAATTTCTAAAGACCAAGATATAAAACATATTTCAGGTACTGCAACTCCTGCATCCTATTAAATTAATTAAATATTTTGGCTATTAATTTGAATTCAGTTCTGTCTAAAAAATAGAATTATAGGCATCACAAATTCAATTTCATTTAAAAAAAATTTACAAAAATGAATGCAGTGCAGTCAAACATTTTATCTCTGATTATTTTATTTTTCTATTGTGACTTATTGTAGAGATGAATGCAAAAAATTCAAGGCTCTAAAGCCAACAGGTATTGGCAGGTATGCATCTGGGCAAAAAAGATGTAATTATTGTATTATATTTTTGGACTATGATGGAATATCTTGTCCTTGTTGCAATAGACAATTAAGATGTCTGCCTAGAAGTAGAAAAGGAAAAGAAGTGTATCTGGCTCAAACTGTAAGATAAAAATAATTACTGAATAAATTTTAAAAGAAAACTTAGGTTAGTTTTGGAACAAAATAATCTTCATAACATTTCTTTGAACAAAAGGAACTTCCAAAGAAACTAAAATTACGACCACAGGCTACACATCTCAATTAGACTCATCCTTTTTCTTATCTACATTCCACTTGACGTCATATCCTTCTATGATGTGAATTTTTGTTGTATCTACTTTTCCCCATTCATCTTTTGAATGTCCTAAATTAGACTCATCAACTCTTTTCCATTCAAATTTTGCAGTTTTCATGTAAATATAATTATCAAAAATTTCAAATTAAGAGTAGGACTGCAGTGCAATGCATACTTTAGAATAATTTCGGGGAGAAGGTGACTAGATTCTTGGTAGAGTTCCATACACTATGATCTATTAGAATATGGGAATAGCCACCTTCATGAAAGTTTTTCTCTAAAATTATTTAACTGTGTGTCTTAATTCTCATTTCTGAAATTTAATTAATTTACGGTAACTAATCCAACTCTCCATGGATGGAATGAGCAGAAGTAGTTGTAGACTCCAGATTCTTCAAACGTAGATTTGAATCGGTCTCCTGTGTTTAATGGTCCACTGTTAAATACATCACTTACTTTTCCAAACTCGTCTTGACTTTGAATTGTATGTGGTACTGAATCTACATTTATCCAAGTTACTGTAGCCCCTACAGGAATTTCTAGATTCAATGGAATGTAAAATGAAGTTCCTGATACATCAAAATTCCCATTAGGGATAATTACTTCTGCATTCAAATTTTCAAGAGAAGTAACTTTATTTTCTAATACAATGATGTCATTCTCTATTAGAAATTTAATGGCATTTAGAAACTCTGCCTCTGAAACAATTCCCTGACCATACCATAATGCATTATTTCTGATCCATTCTGGAATGCTTTCTGCAGATGCACTATAAACTACAGGAATTAACATTACAGAGAATATCAGTATTGTTGCAAAGATGATTTTTGTATTATTCATTTTAATCAAGATCTAATTTGGTGCCTATTGGTCGATATGGGGATGATTCCTGAATAGACTGACATCATAAAATTAAGAATTTGATTATATATGAAATAGAATTAAGATTATCATATATGAGAATCAATCTTAATAATTCTAATTGTCATCTTTGAAATTCAATTACAAAGTCTTATCAAACTTGATTTGTAATCATGATAGTTAGTACAATAATTTATTAATTATCAATCTGGAGAATGGGATTATCTTTGTACATTACATCCTTGGATGCAAGGTACAGTGAGTGTTATCTAAAAACGACCCTAATTGATACATGAATTAATCAAGATCTAATGTACCTGTTGGGTGGTTTTAACTAGTTGATTTTTTTTATAAAATCCCTGAACTTTCTACACGTTTGACAATAAATCCCGTAAGTTAAAAGCGTAGTATCTGATCCTCCACAATCACAACAAACCTCAATTCCACCGATTACAGCATTTTTAGGAATTAAATGTTCAAAATGTAGTTTAACATTATCCATATTTTATAATAAACATAATTGAATTTAATTCCAGAGTCTACATTGCAATGCACTGCAATCAAATTGGTTATATTCAAAGAAAATTGATTCCAAAACGTGTTAGTATTACAAGAAGGTCGTATAATCTATGATGAAGAACAAAAAAAGAAAATTTTAGAAATGGTTTCAGATGAATATTCCATAAAAATCCTTTCCAACACAATGAAAGAGTATAAAACTGTAAATAAAATTAGTGCAGAAACAAAGATACCTGTAAGTACAATATATCGAAGAATTCGAATACTCGAACGTGAAAAACTGTTGATGATTTCTGGCGTGATTGATGAAAATGGGAAAAAAGTATTCCTTTACAAAAGTAAAATTAAAACCATTTCCACATTTTTTAATGGTGATTTTGTTAAAATTGAAATTGTTCCTAACAAAATTGAAAAATTACAAGATCGTTAATATTCTATATCTCTGATAAGAAACTATGGACTCAACAACTGCAAAATCCTCGCCAAATCTGAAGAAAAAACCAAAAACCAGAAGCATCACCTACAGATTACCTGAAAAAATTGTCGATGAGTTAGAAACAGAAGCAATGCAAAAAAATATTTCACACAACGTACTTGTTAAACAGATTTTAGAAAAATATCTTCAATGGGATAAATTTGCAAACAAAATTGGGTTTATTCCTGTTCCTAGCGGCATACTTCAGGCGCTAGGCGATGAGTTAGATGGAAAAAACATTGATGCTATTATCAAAGTGGTACATCCCATAATCAAAAACACTGTAATGTATATGAAAGGAGGCTATGATCTAATGCGTTGCATAGAAACATTAGAAGACTATATGCGAGCTGCTGGAATGAAATCAGACCATCGAATTGAAGGAAATTTACATCACTTTATTATTCAACATGATTTAGGATTAAAATGGTCTGTATTTACTGAACAACTGTTATCTGAAATATTTCGAGGATTCATGCCAGACAAAAATATAAAATTTCAAACAACCGAATCAACAGTTATTGCAACAATAGCCCTAGGTTCTGATTTTAGTGAACATAATTATTAGAATTATCTGGGTTGATTCTCATATATGACAATCTTAATCCTGTTTCATATACTATCTCATCCTTTATTGTAAAATGATAGAATCTTTTCAAAAATCATCATTAGAAAATGTTCTAGTTCGAGATGTGATGACAAAATCAGTAATTTCAGTTGATTCTTCAACTACTGCACATGATGCAGCAAAATTAATGGAAGAATCTAAAATTAGTTCTGTGGTAGTTTTTGAGAATAATTTACCAGTTGGAATAATCACAGACAGGGATTTTGCAATAAAAATAACTGCTCATGCTTACCCCATTGATACTCCTGTGAGAAGAGTAATGTCTACCCCATTGATTACAATTACTTCTGATTCTTCATTTCAGATTGGTTCTGATTTAATGAATTCAAGAAAAATTAAAAGACTGGTAGTTGTTGATGATGAAAAAGTAGTTGGAATTATCACTATTACCGATTTGGTAAATCATTTTATCAGACATGTGAAAAGTGAACCTAACTAACTATCATATTATTTGATGTAAATTATCATGAAAGACAATAAAATTTGGAAAGTAGAAAATTTGGAATCTGTTCATGATGATTCTGAAATTGATGAATCTAAATCGGATGAAAATGATAACAATGAAAAAGATGATAACAATGAAGAAGATTAGTAGACATCAGAATTTCTTACGCGTGAAAGGGGCTGAATTAGTACGCAACTTGTGTAATTTCCAGTCGACTCTCCGGTATTTTACTCAGTAAAATAACCCTTTCACGTACATGGATTTATTACTTCAGGGAACCGTTTTAGCTGGTAACTTGGCGGGTAGCTGGTTGGTTATCTGCGTCTCAAATTATCACCAAAAATAGTTCAAGCCTCCACGGAATCAAAACTAATACAAAAATAGGTTTCATATGCTAAATACTATCTTGAAGAGAAAAAAGATCTTGAAAGAGAATTAGAGTTTCAATATGGGAAAATGTTCCTTTTTTCATCCCCAATTTGGTATAGTATTAAGTGATGGTGTTACTTTAGATATTTTCTAATGTCTAGTATACTCAACTGGAATCTTGACCATCTAATTTTGTTCCAATACCAAAACTTGACTTTAAAATAATCTCGATTCTTGTTTGCCTCATGTACCCCACTAACAAATTCTGGCTTTCCAAATAATACGGCATGGCATAATTCATGTTGTACTCTGTCAGAATTTGATCTTGAAATAAATTCATTATTAGTATCAATCAACCAATAATCAATTCTGTATTTTCCCGTGACTCCAGCCGCCATGTTTGGATTTATTTTGGTTCCTGAAGTTGTCGTAATATGTTCAAAGAATTGTGTGTTCATATCTTCCAGTCCCCAAAAATGTATATCCCAACGTCTTAGAAAATCACTAACGTCAATATCAAGATGTAATAAAGTATTCCAAATCATATTTCTATACAATCTTTTGTTTAGATTTTTGGTATGAAATAAGAGCGGCATTTTATTTTTCTAATATGGCCTGAATATGTGATGTATCATTAAAATTCATAATTATTGAAATCCTATTTAGAACCTGTCTTAATAACACTGCTTGTTCCGAGAGATGCAGTATAAATCAAAAACATAGTGAGTAAATTCAGCTCGGTGAATGCATAAGTAGATGCAATTGCTAATGGCACAGCAGTTAATATTGCAATCAAAAGTGTTCTTCCAAACTTATGACCATCAAATTTAAGGGATTGTATTTTATCCTGCTCATTTTCAGCAAGTAAAGCATTTGCCGCTTCAATTTTCTTTTTATTTCTAGCTATGCCAAGTCCAGCTGTGGTCAATCCACCTAAAGCACCAAGACCAAGAACTATTGCATCCGACCTTTTAAATTTGATTTCAAGTTCTTGTTCATATTTATTTTCATCATCTGTTTCGTGTTCATCTGCAAGAACTGTTTGAGTCATAGATATCATACCCATTGAGAAAATACTAAAAATCATTAAGAATAAAATTATTTTCATAATCATTAAGAACATATGTTATGAATGTATTAAGTATGATCGTCTAAATTTTAGGTCGTATTAATATCATAATACTTAAAAACATAATCTTTCATAATCCATGACTCCTGCATATTTCTTTCAGTATAAAGAAAAAATAGAGAAAGTTAAATCAAGCCCCTCTTTTTGTAATCAGTCCATCTTGCTTCATAGACTTTTAGTGTAGCCTTGCGTTTTGCAAGTTTCTTTTTGTTTGATGCAATGACTGTTCTAATCCATTTCTTATTGAGACCTTGGTATTTGAGATAACCAGTGTAGAGTTTGATTTCTGCTTCAATTGATGCAATTCTTTGTTTGATTGTATCAGTTCTCAATTTGAGTGGAAGTCTAGTTCCGGCCTTTGCACGTTCTGAGTGTTTAAGACTCATCGTACTTTACAATAATGTGTTGAATTAAAAGTTAGATACTTTCATTTTTAATAAAATATTTGTAAATTCAATAATTCATGCCTAGATGGGGCTGAAATAGTGTGCAACTTGTGTAATTACCAGTCGACTCTCCGGTTTTTACTTACTAAAATAACCCTCTGCATATTCCTTAATCTTCCTACCAAAAACTATCTCTCCGTATGTATTGTTGTCTGACATACAAGGGATTAATATCAAAAAATCACACAAATAATTCATGGGTTTAATGGATATGCTCAATATTGATAACATCATAGAATCTGCAACAGTTATGGCAGATCAAATGTTATCTAGCACATTGAGTTTAGTAGATAAATTAATGTCATCAGTAATGCTGACTTGAGATAATTTTAAAAAAATGATAATGGTCTTTTGACCCCTCTTTTTTCTATATGTCTAAATTGAAAAAATCCTTTTTCTTTACTTTCATGATCCTATACCAGATTATCCAAGTTTAATCTAACCAATATTCGCTAAACACATCTTGGCGTGCAAACCATTTATCTTCACTCTTGTTATGGAAATTATTTTTTTACACACTTAATACTTGAAATTCAGTTAATGATTTGTGACGTTAAAAGTAATCACAAATGATTCTGATGTCTCTAAGACTGGAGAATTTCCTTGTAATTCATGTCATACAAACTGCTGCAAAGAGTATGTGATATTTGTTAATGCTCATGACACTTATCGACTCTCAGTTGGATTGGGAATGACTCCAGAGAGTTTTCTTGAGATTTATGGTGCAAAGGATTATGATCTTGGAATAAATGTAGATGAAGGTTTGGTAGATCTTGCTTTAAAACAAAAAGATGACAAATGCATGTTTCTTGAAGAATCTAAAGACATCTATCGATGTACAGTAAATGACTTTAAACCAAGTGTGTGCAAATCATATCCATTTCAAATGAAAAATGGAAAATTAATACAGATGAGTGAGAAGATGTGCCCTGTTGAGTGGAATACTAAAGAATTTGAGGCTATGATGACAACTCATCTCAAAAAAGACAACGATGAATGGAAGTTTTATGACAAACTTGTACTAGAATGGAATGCAACAAATAAGATAAAAAAACCACTATCTGCATTTTTGAAATTTATGCTAAATAGAGTAGCTTTAGATTTTGCAAAGTCTGGATAATTTATTTTATATTTAGATTGGATGGATTAGTTTTTTTTTATGAAAGAAAAAATGAAAAAATGTGAAAAATAGCCTGGAATCCTCTGAGATCTCATCATCTGAGTGGCTATCACTAAATCAATTTCTTTACGAGATAAAACAAATTGATTTACCATGCCTGTCTGTCTATTACCCCTATGGCAAGGGAAACGAAACTATCTCTTTACTCCAAGAAACAAAGAGGACAGAATACTTTGAAAAAATCGAATCAAAAATAGAAAAAACAATAAATGAACTTAAAGATAATCCTATTTCAGTAGGAAAATTTGCAAAAACTCTTTGTATTTTTGGTTGGATAAAAAACGGTAAAATACATATCAAAAAAATTGGAACCTCTAAAAAATTACCTTACATCTACATGGCAAATAAAAAACCATACATCAAACCATTTTGTGATATTCTCAAAACTAATTATGATGTTCTAGTTGTGACACTTGACCAAAAATCTGCAAGAATACAGAAATTTCATGGAAGTCAAATAATACAAGAAGCTAAACTTCGAATTCACTTACAAGGTAGACACAGAAAAGGTGGACAGAGTCAGGGTAGATTCCTTAGAGCAAGACAAACAAAAATTCATGTTTTCTTTAAAAAAATTGCAAACAAAGTACTTACGATGGACTCAAATTCTGAGTTACTTTTGTTAGGGGGAAATGGCCCTGCAAAAACAGAATTTTTTGATGAACTTGATCAAAAATTGATAAAAAAATGTAGATTTGTAGAAACATTGTCTTTTTCTACTCCAATAAGCGAAATTCATAAAAAAATAATCCATCATTTGTATCAGTATAGGCGAAAATATGTTGTAGAAATTATTCAAAAATATGAAGATCTAGTTAAAGAAGGATTAACTGCAAAAAGAAATGATATAATTTTCAAGGCATTAATGATTGGAGCTGTAGATACACTAATTGTTTCTGCAAACTATCATTCTGATTCTCAATTTAAAAAAATAATGAAAATGTTAGATATTGCAAAAAATTCATCATCTAAAATAGAGTTTGTATCTTCTCCAAAAATTATTAAAAAACTAGAAATTGATGATTCAGTTTTAGCCATACTTCGATATAGAATAAAATAATCCAATTCATTTTGGATTACGTCTAATTGATTCTATAATTCATTAATCAATAGTATGATTTCTACGACTTGATTAAATACAAATTCAACAATTTGTGATTATGACAATATTGTTTATTCCTATAAGGCCATCACGAAGAAATGATGACGAATATGAAGATTAATCTGTTTTAATTTTTATCTTGATTCATCTACACAGAAAACAATTTCTGCTGATGAGGCTGCACTATCTGATACTAGGAAATTAAATGCATCAACAATTCTTTGATTGTCTGGTTCTGCACCTGTAACTGTTCCTGGGAATATTGTAAACATTCTAATTTTTGATTTTAGAACATCACTTAGTTCTTGGTTAACTGTAGTTGTAAATGGTCTTAATGCACCTCTAAACACTTCTATCTGAGCTCTTTGTGTTCCTGAAACTTTTCTTCCAATTGGAAGGTCTGGACCAATTATCATGATTGCACCTTTAGCATCTTTGTAAAGACGTGGATCTTTTGCTCCGCCTGGAACAAATTGCTCAAGTGCTCTCTGAGCTACAGTTGCTGGAGTTGAAATAAATTTTTCAACAAGTTCCTCCCATGCAGTTCTTGTTAATTCAGTTAATTTTGATATTTCTGGAAGTTTCCCTGTAACGTGAACTACTGCTAAGATCTCACCATGATTTGTTTTAGCAGTGTTTAACCACTTTTCAACCTCTTCAGGATTCTTGATATCAAAAATATGTGTATGACATTTACTGCTAATGTGCTCTTGAAGTTCTTTTGGTGTGGATTCTGAAATGAAACATGCAGCTCTTCCTCCGTTTTTCTCAATATGTTGTGCCAAAAATATCACTCTCTCTGCATCTGCTTTATCAGTTGCATCAATGGTAAACACAACTACTTTACCGCTAAAATCTGCTTGGTGAACTCCTGGTGTTGTAGTTCCTATATGTGGTCTTACGGGATAAAATACTCTGTCTCCAGGAACAACTTTGCCATTTAGAATTTTTGCTATTTTATCATCACACAAGTTGAGAACTGATTCTGACACTTGACCTTGTGATAGAAATTCTTTATTTGCAATCATATGTGATGTATTTTTTTTATTTTTTCCTGCAAGATTTTGAATTTGTTCTAATAACTTTGTAAATGTCTCAGTTACTTTGGCAACATCCTTTCCGTTTGCTAGTTTTTCAGCAACTTTTGCAATTCCATCTGTATCTACTCCTTCTTTTAGTATACATTCTAACAATTCTTTACTTGCTTCTTCAACTTCAACTGGGCTTAGGTCTTCAAATCCACTAACTCTCATAAATTCTGAAGCTGCTTTTGGATAAACAGTCTTGTAAATTCGATCAGAATGAACTGGTCCTGGATTTGTCGCAATAGATATGATTCCTTTGTCTGTTAATTCCCATGACATCGCCTCAGCTAGTCTGTTCTTTGCACCTTGAGCTGCAGTGTATGGGCTTCTAAATCTGTATGGTCTTTGTTCTAGTGGTCGTTCTTCAGTAAAGAATGTTGAAATAGTAATTATCTTTCCTCCTTCTTTCATTACTTTTAGTGCTTGTACAGAACCCCAAAATGTTCCCGTTAGATGTATTGCAATAGTACTTTTGAATTCATCAAGTGGTGCATTTGCAAAACATGTAACAGGACCTGAAACCCCTGCATTGTTAATTATGTAATCTATTGTAACGTT
>PVMK01123899.1_pt1 | contig 17763 bp, 22 predicted proteins | sample 1853481 | NCBI WGS metagenome assembly PVMK01 (sample SAMN08533507, study PRJNA380276) | Marine sediment metagenome, whole genome shotgun sequencing project. | reverse complement strand
TCCACACAAAGGTGTTTGGGTAAGTACAGGAAGAGGTACTGGAAAGAGAAAACTCTCCTGACATTACATTAAACTAATAGAAAAATTATCTTGTGTATCTTACGAATAACTAATGGCCTAATTAATTAAAAAATAAAAAATAGGATTGTTGTGATTACCTGAAAGATCTTGTCTTACGTATGATTTTATTGTGATCAAACGCAGCACTTGTAGTTACATACATGAAGTGATTCTTTCCAGCTGGAAGGACAATTCTTTTGACCTTTCCATATTCTGCCACGACATACTTGCATGATCCAAGCGTTTTTGCAAGTTTTTTCCTTTGCTTCCAATCATGTGATGCAGCCTTTAGTGATGCCAAGCTTTGTTTCTTTGACACTAAAATGTGCACTTTCTTTGAATGCTCAGAAAATACAATTTTGCCTCTAAGATCGCATACAGTTACTACTCTGACAGATGGGCTAATCTTCAAGATTCTTTCAACAGCGCTTTGAATTTCTATATTGATTTCCTGAATTTTCTCGAAGTTAAGATTTTCTATCGGAATTTTGGCTATTGTATCTGAGTACCATCTGAGGGATAGATATTCAAACTATCCTGTCTTCATTTTTCTAATTACTTTCTTTATCTGCCTATATCCTAAAACTGCAGGAATGCAAAATAGACACCCAATCTGGGATATTGAGCAGCAACAAAGGCAATTGCATTCTCCTTTTTCGTGCTTACATTCTTGGCAACTCATATCTTTTACTCCTGGGTTTTGATCTTAATCTAGTTTTACAGCATTGACACACATATTCTTCTGTAAGGAAAAACAATGCACAAAGAGAACACCATTTTTGTCCTGAAAGATATCTTAAATTATTTGAAATTCCTTTGGGTTTTATTCTCTCACATAAACCGTTACATGTTTGCGCCATTACTTTAATGGACAAAAAAATCTATTTAAGAAAATTTCCAAATCTCAAAAATTTAAGAAACTTCTACAATTGCATCAATTTCAGTCATTGAATCCAAAGGCAAACTAGAAACTCCTACTGCAATTCTGGAATGTTTTCCTTTTTCTCCAAAAATCTCAAAAAACAAATCAGATGCTGCATTTATCACCTTTGGATGTTGTGAAAATTCTGGTACAGAATTTACAAATACTGACAATCTCACAATTTTTGAAACGTTGTCCAAATCTCCAAGCTCTCTTTTGAGTTGTGCTAAAATATTGATTGCACACATTCTTGCTGATTTTTGAGCAGTTTCTAAATTTTCATCTGAGACCTTTCCAGTAAACATCATCTTTCCATCTTCCATGGGAATCTGACCTGAAATGTAAAGTAAATTTCCAGTTCTAACTACAGGAACATAAGAGCCAGCAGGAGTTGGAGGTGTGGGCAGTTTTATTCCAAGTGACTCTATCTTTTGTTCAATCAAGTAGTTTGTGGCTGTATTTTAGGGGATTTTAGTTTTTAGATATTTTGATATGGGTTTTCTCACCCTTGTTTGAGTTATTTTGAAAAACCATTCTTGTTTTGTAACCTTTTTTCTGCAGGTATCCATCCAGAATTGAAACCCAAGGCAGTGAATGACCGCTATTTAGTTTGGATTCAACTGTTATGTTTTTGGTATTTGCATCAAAATTGACATGACCAGAACACATGATTTGCATCGCAGCATCCAGCATTTCAATAACGTCATCGAGAGTTTTTGCCTTCAAATTAATTCCATTTTTCTCTAAAAGCTTTACCAAATCTGTATCTAGTTTTTTTGAGGCAATTGCAGAATTCAAAATATGGCTTAAACCACTCTCATTTACTATTTTGATGAGTTTGTAGGTCTCTTGGGCCTCAGATTTAGTCATATCTGCAAGACAATCAGTCTTGAATGCGCCTCTCCAAATATTTGAGAATAGTTTACCTTGGTTACTACCTAGAATTTCAGTTGATGAGAAATTTACTCCTTTTCCATTTTCCTCACTAACAATCAAAATCTCTGTTTCATCAAAAATAAAACAATTCTGAACAACATCTGAGGCTCTTACTTTGACTCCATCTGGTAGCCTTCTTTGTGATTCTGAGCCAATAAGTAAGGGAGGAATTATTATTTTGACATCTAGATTCCTTCTGATTACTGAAAGTAACTGGTCCTTGCATTCAGACAGCAATCCTAATCCCCACTGATCAATTGTTATTCGTATTGATGATTTTGAACCATCAATCATTGTTTGTAATTGACTTAGGACATTATTTGCACTAAGTTGATAGTATCTTTTCTCCTCAGATCCTCTCGACTTTCTACTTTCTTCGCTTGCTTTTTTTAGTTTTGAAACCAAAGTGTTCATTGCGTTTACTTTGTTTATTTGCTCATGAATTATAGGATCAAATGCATCTTCAGGAGCAATAGATGTACACATTATTGGTTTGCTTTTTGAAATAATTGCCAGTTTTTTACTTTCTAATTTTAATAATGTTGGATAGACCTTTGTTCTTGGAAGGTCTGAATAATAGGCAAGTTCACTTGCAGAAATGGTTCCCTTTGATATGAGAGTGACATAAGCTTGGGCTTCGTACTTGCTCAGACCAAACTCTTCTAAACTTACAGTCAGAGCATGTTCATTTACCATGGTTTTACTTTAAACTCCATTAGGTAAAATCAAGAGCTAAATTCCTTTACACAAGTACTCAAAAAAAATCAAAATTGTATCTGCAGTAGGGTGTTACTATGGTTAATGAATAATCTGGTACATGATTCTCAAATACAAATTTTAGATACATATGGTGATATGAAAGGGCAATACAGTTTGTCAATTGAATCTGAAAACATTTCACAAACACGAACCATTATTCCTAGACTTTATTATTCAAATAATCTGCTTGCAGAAACTATAGGGGTTTTAGAAAACAAAAAATCTCGACTGGAAAAATCAAACAAATTATCATACGCTGAATCTGAAATACTAGAGTCTGCATTTACTAGAGAAATTATGTTTGAGAGAACAGTATATTTTTGCATTGAAACTCTAAAACAAATCCAAAAAAGAATAAACTCTGTTTCTAGAATCGATGAGATTCCAAAAACTTTTTCATCCTTTATGCCCGGAATACGGATAATCAGTGCTCAACTAGTAGATATCCTTCCAGAGTCAAGCCATAGACTCTCAGAGTTGTCAGTTCATTTGGGAAGCATTGTGTTGGATTCAGCTACAATAACCAAGGCTCAGTTTGATTTCAATCAGTCTAACAAAGAATCCTCGTTATTACTAGATGGAATAAAATTGATGGTAGACTCTAAAATTAGAAAGCAGTACCCACACCTTGATTTTTTTTGAGCATTTGATACTTGACCTTTATTAAATCTGGAATAACTTTTTCTAAAGACCTAGAATTTATACGGAATATTTCTAACAAAATCGAAAAAAAGCTTTCAAACTCAGATTCTTCCACAAATAAAAAAATTGATAAATTATCTGTTGAGGAACTTCAGGATCTAAATAAAATAGTAAGTCTTGCGGATTTTATGCTATGCAAATACCAGGACAAAAAAGAGACTCACTCCATTCTTGAGCATTTTGTTTCTATTATACGCGAATCCGCTGAATCTATTGAAGAAATTGATGATGAGGTGTCGGAATTGATAATATCAGCTGAAGACTCTATAAACAAAGTCAAAGAAATTCATACCAACATTTCTGAAAAATTCGACTTTAAAAAATCCGACATAAAGAGGCAAGACGAGGAGACTGAAAACAGTTCAAATAATTTAACCAATCTCGCCATAGAGATTAACTCCCAAGGATACCAACATAATTCTAAAGACAAGAATCACAGGTAATTTAGATGAGTTTAGCTCCCCAAGAATTAGAAAATAATGCAAGTAATTACGCCTCAGAGGCAATCAAGTTTGATTCCCAGGGCGCACGAGGCATGGCCATTGCCAATTATCAAAAAGCAATAGACTCTCTGGCAAAGTTACTGCAATTGTATCCTTCCAGTAAACTAAATGCTTTGTACAAGGAAAGGTGTAATTCCTATCAAAGTAGAATTGAGGCACTGCAAAATTCTAGTGGAGTAGAACCCGCAGTTGACCCAAAAGCATCTCCTGAAGACCAAAAGAAATCAGTTGAGAGACAAGAAGACGAAAATGATTTTGAAGACCTAGTAATGAAGGAAAAACCTAACGTCAGCTGGAGTGAGGTCATTGGATTGGAGGATGCAAAAAGTGCATTACGTGAGTCTATTATTTATCCTACTAAAAGACCGGACTTGTTTCCACTGGGCTGGCCAAAAGGAATGTTGCTTTACGGCCACCTGGAACTGGAAAAACTATGTTGGCAGCAGCTACTGCTAGTGAAATGGATGGATATTTCATCAATGTTGATGCATCATCAATGATGAGCAAATGGTTAGGAGAGGCAGAAAAAAATGTTTCAAAATTATTTAGAATGGCTAGAAAATATGCAGAAAAAGAAGGCAAGCCTGTTATTTTATTTGTTGATGAAGTTGATTCCTTGTTAGGTTCTAGAAACAGTGAGGTTGGAGGAGAAGTAAGAACGAAAAATCAATTCCTAACTGAAATGGACGGAGTCAATGAAAAAGGAAAAGATTTGATGTTGTATATAATCGCGCTACCAATAAACCCTGGAGTCTTGATTGGCCTTTCCTTAGGAGATTCCAAAAAAGAATCTATGTATCACTTCCATCTCAGGAAGCAAGAGAAAGTTTGTTCAAACAGTATACTGCTGATCTTTCCATGAGTTCTAGAGTAAATTCAGCAGAATTGGCAAGAATGTTTGATGGGTATAGTGCAAGTGATATCCGAGATGTATGTCAGGCAACTCATCTCAAAACTGTTCATGAATTATTTGACTCTCCTACTTATCACGAGCCAGTTGAGGGTGACGAGCAAGAAAAAACAAGAATACTGACTACTGCAGACTTTAGAATAACTATGTCAAGAAGAAAACCCAGCGTTTCTACAGAAATGGTTCGTGCATATCACAAGTGGAGTGAAGAATTCCGCGCACTCTAAATGACCGTGCTGAAATTATTTATAAAAAAATAGAATAAAAAATAAAAAATTTAGGCCTTTTCAAGGTCCTCAATTTTTTCTGTCACTCCTTGACTTTCTTTGTCTAGATCATCCTTGTATTCTTTTAGCAAGGAGATTCGTTCTTCTTTTGTTAGAAAGCTTCGAGCTTTACTACTTGTTACTCCACAACAACTGTATCCCATTCTATCTCCTCCTTCTCGATTATATCGGACATACGATACATAGAAGTCAAATGTATTTATATATATCGGATGTCCAATATATGAACATGGACAAGTTTGAAAACTGCTGTGATATGAGAGGACTTTTGGGATTTTTGATATTGTTTTTGCTTTCAAAAAAAAATATGCATGGTCAAGAAATTGCTGATGAAATAGCAAAAAGACGGGGAGACAAACCTAGCCCCGGTACAATTTATCCAGCTCTTAAAGGATTAAGAGAAGCAGGTTTTCTAAGTGAAGAAAAAGAAGGAAAAACAATTACTTATGGCCTAACTACAAGAGGAAAAAAAGCATTGTCTATCGCAAAAAAACGATTTACTAAAACATTTTTGGGAGTATATCCATGATGCAAGAACAAGAAATTGGAAAAGAGCGTACCATCTCTAAAATAATTGATGCAAAAACTGCCACAGAAGGAGACGGTTTTACTGTACATAGACCATTTCCAAATAACAGTGTTAGAGAATTTGACCCATTTTTGTTACTAGATGAAATGGGACCTGTGGATTTTGCTGCAGGTGAAGCAAAAGGCGCATCTGATCATCCACATCGAGGTTTTGAAACTGTAACCTATATGATAGATGGCGCATTTGAACACAAAGATTCTCAAGGTAATTCGGGGAAATTATTCTCAGGTGATGTTCAATGGATGACTGCAGGTTCTGGTGTAGTACATTCAGAGATGCCAGAAAAAGAATTTGCGCAAAAAGGAGGAAGATTACATGCATTTCAGCTTTGGGTAAATTTACCAAAAAAAGACAAAATGATAAAACCTCGTTATCAAGATGTTCCATCAAAAAATATTCCAATTGTAAAGAGCGAGGATGGCAAAGTCTCAGTTAAAGTAATTGCAGGGGAGTCAATGGGGAAAAATGCGGTAATTGACACAAAGACTCCAATAATCTATCTTCATTTTACAATACAGCCAGGTGGTAAAGTAACTCAAAGAGTTCCCAAAAATTACAACACATTTGCATATGTGGCAAATGGTGAGGCCTTGTTTGGAGCAGAACAAAAAACTGCAAAAAAAGAACAGGCAGTATTTTTTGAAAAAGATGGTGATAAAGTATTGATTGCTGTGCCAACTGAGAATAATTCCCAAGCAGATGTCCTACTTTTAGCAGGAATTCCCCTCAATGAGTCTGTAAAACGATATGGTCCTTTTGTCATGAATACTGATGAGGAATTACAACAAGCAATTGCAGATTACAAGAGTGGAAAGATGGGAAAAATAGATTTTTGAATTATCTAAAACTCTTGTAAACACGGCGATCAAATTTTTAATTTCTGTATCTCTCACAAAATTTAAATCACGATTCAGAAGTAATCGATGAGGGTAACAATAACTACAAAGAAATCAACTCATGCAAACAAGTATGGGAAGCTGATTTTTGATGACGGCACTGTCCTTGATGGGATGGGATTTGGTTATTCTACGACTGTTTTTGGTGAAATTGTATTTAATACCGGGATGGTTGGTTATCCTGAAACTCTTACCGATCCATCCTACAGTGGCCAAATTTTGACGCTTACCTACCCACTTATTGGAAATTATGGCGTTCCAGATCCATCAATTAAGGACCAAGACGGCATCTCAAAATTCTTTGAATCAGAAAAGATACAGGTCAGAGGGTTAGTCGTTCATGAACTATCCCTTACTGCAAGTCATTGGAATCTTTCAATGACTCTTGATGAGTGGATGGATAATGAAAAAATTCCAGGAATCTCAGGAATTGACACTCGGGAATTAACAAAAAAGCTAAGGACTGGCGGAGTGATGATGGCAGCTTTGGTAGTATCTGATGCTGAAATTGATGTTGAGGAAGTAAAAAAACAGCTTGCCTCTGCGCCAAAATACAGTTCTGAGAAATTCATGGATACTGTTTCAACAAAACAAGAAGAGATCTATGGCTCAGATGGAGAAGCAGTTGTTGTAATTGATACAGGGGCCAAAAATGCAATTCTCCGTAATTTACGAAATCTTGGTTACAAAGTTATAAAATTACCATGGAATACTTCGTTTGAAAAAATTCAATCATACAATCCAAAAGGTGTAGTGATTAGTAATGGTCCAGGTGACCCTCAAAACTGTCCTGAAACAGTAAACACTGCAAAAAAACTAATTGAAAATAATATCCCAACATTAGGAATTTGTTTGGGTGCTCAGATTATTGGCCTTGCAGGAAATACAGAAACTTACAAACTCAAGTATGGTCATAGAGGTCAAAACAAACCTTGTATTAATTTAGAAAATAACCAAGTCTATGTTACAAGTCAGAATCATGGTTATGGAATTGATCCTGATTCTTTACAAGACTCTGAATTTAATTTATGGTTTAAAAACGCAGATGATAAAACAGTTGAAGGAATAAAACACAAGACACAAAATTGTATTGCCGTTCAGTTTCATCCCGAAGCTGCACCTGGCCCTTATGATTGTCAATTCATCTTTGAAGAACTTGGAAACCTTATGGGGGAGGACAAAGCTGCCAAAAAATGAGTCGATAAAAAAAATTCTTGTACTTGGTAGTGGGGCAATAAAAATCGGAGAAGCCGGCGAGAGTCGCTAAAACGACCGTCAATTTGACTACTCCGGAAGCCAATGCCTCAAAGCAATACATGAAGACGGACTGAATAGTGTCTTAATCAATCCGAATGTTGCGACAATTCAAACTGATACAAGATTTGCAGATCGAGTTTATCTTCTTCCAGTTACTCCAGAGTACGTAGAATCTGTCGTAGAAAAAGAAAGGCCTGATGGGATAATGCTTGCATATGGAGGTCAAACTGCTCTAAACTGTGGCGTAAAACTTGATGAGGCGGGAATTTTACAAAAATATGGGATCAAAGTACTTGGAACCCAAATTCCTGGAATTCATAGCACAGAAGACAGGCAGCTTTTCAAGGATTCTATGGAGCAATGCGGGGTTCCTGTCCTCAAAAGTAAAACTGTAAAAAACTTTGATGATGCTAAAAAAATCGCCGAAGAACTGGCCTATCCTGTAATTATCAGAGTTGCATATACCTTGGGAGGAAAGGGTGGAGGTGTTGCGTATAATGAAATCGAACTCCATGAAATTGTTGAGCGGGGACTAAAGGCAAGTATTGTTGGACAAGTGTTAATCGAAGAATACATTGGGCACTGGAAGCAAATTGAATATGAAGTAATGCAAGACTATGATGGAAACAATATCATAGTATGCAACATGGAAAATGTTCTTGCAATGAAAGTCCATACTGGGGATAACATTGTAGTTGCACCATCACAAACAATTGATAATCACGAGTACCACATGCTTCGCTCTGCTGCCTTACGTGCAACAAAACATGTTGGAATAGTGGGTGAGTGCAATATTCAATTTGCCTTGGAACCAAACTCTGATAGTTATGTTGCAATTGAAATTAATCCTCGCTTATCAAGGTCCTCTGCACTTGCCAGTAAAGCAACTGGATATCCATTAGCATACATGTCAGCCAAAATTGGGTTAGGATATAATCTATCAGAACTAGTTAACCGTATCACAAAAAGTACGACAGCATGTTTTGAGCCATCACTTGATTATATTGTCTGCAAACATCCTCGGTGGGATTTCTCTAAATTTGAATTAGTAAATAGAAATCTTGGACCAACAATGAAATCAGTTGGAGAAGTAATGGCTGTGGGAAGAACGTTTGAAGAATCATTCCAAAAATCAATTCGTATGTTGGATATTGGAAATGATGGTCTTGTCTTAAACAGAACAAATGGCAAAACCTTTGATGATGAAGAACTGGAAAATAGATTATCTCATCCTGATGATCAGGTATTGTACTATGTAGCAGCTGCTCTAAAAGCTGGATTTTCAGTTGAGAGAATCAACAATCTCTCAGCAATTGATCCGTGGTTTATTGAAAAAATCAAAAACATTGTGAAACTGGAGGAAAAAATAACAAAAGAAGAATTAGGAAAATCACTGCTTTGGGAGGCCAAAAAAATGGGATTTTCAGACAAGCAAATTGCACGTGCAAAGGGCAAAAATCCTGATGAAATACGCAAATTACGCAAGGAAAATGGGGTTTTGCCCTCTGTAAAGCAAATTGACACTCTATCTGCTGAATGGCCTGCTGCAACTAACTACCTGTATCTGACGTATGGAGGTCATTCTCACGACATTGAGGTTAGTCCTGAGGAAAAAGGAATAACTGTCCTTGGGGCAGGTCCTTATCGAATAGGCAGTAGTGTTGAGTTTGACTGGGGTACTGTCAATATGGTATGGGGGCTTCAAGAAAATGGCGAAAAAAACATATCAGTTGTAAACTGTAATCCCGAAACCGTATCAACTGACTATGATATTTGTTCAAGATTATATTTTGAAGAATTGACTCAAGAGAGAATCTTAGATATTATAGAATTTGAAAATCCTAAAGGCGTGATTACATGTGTTGGCGGACAAACTGCAAACAATCTTACGTTGGGTTTGGCAAACCATGGCGTAAAAATTTTAGGAACAGCTGCTGAGGATGTGGATAGGGCAGAAGACCGTTCAAAGTTTAGTGCAGAACTAGACAAGCTGCACATTCAACAACCACGTTGGCAGGCCTTTGCAAATATTAATGAAGCAAAAAACTTTGCACTAGAAGTAGAGTATCCTGTAATTGTTAGGCCCTCTTATGTATTGTCTGGAGCTGCAATGAAAGTAGTCTGGTCCCAAGATGAATTAAAAACATATGTCAAAGAAGCAACTGATGTTTCACCAGATCATCCTGTTGTTATTTCAAAATTTATGTTAAATTCGCTTGAAGTAGATGTTGATGGAGTAAGTAACGGCAAGGAGGTAATTATTGGTGCAGTTGTAGAACACATTGATAGTGCAGGTGTTCACTCTGGAGATGCAATGATGTGCATTCCACCATGGCGTCTAAACAATAAAACTATTGAAACGATAACAGAATATACTACAAAAATTGCAACGACCTTTAATGTTAAAGGCCCATTTAATTTACAATTTCTGGTTCATGATAATCATGTCTATGTAATTGAGCTAAACATTCGAGCATCTCGTTCTATGCCATTTGTCTCAAAACTGGTAAAGACTAATCTTATTTCTCTGGCCTCAAAGGCAATTTTGGGTAAACCACTCCCAGATATCCCAAAAAACAAGTGGCAAAAAATCCATAATTTTGGCATCAAAGTTCCACAGTTTTCATTCATGCAATTAGATGGGGCAGACATTTCACTAGGCGTAGAAATGCAATCAACTGGTGAGGCTGCCTGCTTTGGAAGCAGCTTTTATGATGCATTATCCAAAGGTCTTACTTCTGTTGGATACAATTTACCACTAGAAGGTGCTGCCCTGGTAACTGTAGGTGGTGATCAAAACAAAGTAAAATTACTCCAGTCCATTGCATTACTAAAAAATCTTGGATTTAAGATATTGGCAACAGAGCACACCGCAGAATTTTTCGAAGAAAAGGTTGGTGAAATTGAAATAGTTTACAAAATTTCTGAACCAGATAGAAAACCAAATATCGCCGACTTGTTGCATGAGCGGAAAATAGATTTCATCATTAATATCCCAAGCACTGCAACACTTGAAAAATATGTTGGAATGCTAGATGATGAATATCAAATTCGAAGGAAATCCTTGGAGTTGGGTGTTCCTGTGCTAACTACAATAGAGCTTGCAGATTCTTTTGTTAAAACATTGGAATGGATAAAGCACAACAAACCAACAATTGAGCCCCTCGAACCATATGATCCAATTGATTAGAGTACTTGATCTAAAATAGTTTCATCTCCAATAATTGTTCCATCTAGTGTGACTATTCGAGCTGATGATACTTTTTTTATTTTTTCAATAATTGGCGAAATTGATTTTTTGTATTTTTTTTTGTTTGTTGCATAGAAATATTTGTTAAATGATGGCACTATTGTGATTTCAATCTCTCCTGACTCACTAGGAAAAATATATTCCTTCTCTGTCTTTAATGAAATCCATACTCTTTGTCCATTAACTATGGAATCTTCTTGAAAAAATACTGGATGGACGTGACCCATTATAATTTTTTTAACATGTGCAAAATTTTCAGTTGGCATTCTATGTCCATGTGTAAATAGAATATTGTCCTCCACCATTCCAGTTGAGCTAATCATAGAAACATCCTCAGGCACAAGTCTCTGTATGTTTGCATCGTGATTTCCGGGAATTAGAATTACGTCGCACTTTTCCTTTATTTTCTCAAAAAACAAAGGCACATCATTCCATTCCATTTTTGAGATACTTTTGATGCTAGACTTTACATCGCCTAATAATACGACTGAATCTGGTTTTTCTAATTTTATTATTTCTGATAACTCATCAATTGTCTCATTTGTTGTAGTATTTTTTCCAATAAAAATCTCATTTGAGACCAAACTACTTTCAAATCCTATATGCAAATCAGTTACCACCAGATATTTTTTCTCCCCATCAATTAGCAATGCAGGTTTTCCAGCAACTATTCTTTCGTGTGACATCAAAGATATACAATAGGCTTTAGATTAAATTCTTGTGACCCAAAGTTCTGAGCGCGTAGAGACTCTTGTATCTGAAAAACGAGTTAAATTACATGTTTTTGAACCAAGCCAAAGAGAAATTTGGACAGTTGTTGGCAAAGGAAAAGAACATTGGTTAGATCCAGAAGGTGAATTCTGTTCTTGTCCTGGGTATTATTTTGGACGACTTTCTGGAAAGAAAGTATGTTATCATTTAGAGTCAGCACTTTTAGCAAAAAAAGAAAACAAATTTGAAAAAGTTATCTTCTCAGATGAGGAATATGATGAATTTCTTGCAGGCTTGATTTCTGATTTGTAATATTGAAACTATTATAACATGTCAATAACTTAAAAAAAATGTAATCAACTATGGATGAGGAACAACACAATTCACAAATAGAAAAAATAGCAAATATGATTCTGGATGATAAACTATCCATTGATGAACAAGACCCTGCTAAATTACAAAAATACAAGGAACAAACAATTTCTGATTGCAATTATAGCGAGGATGATGCAACAAAATTAGTTTATGAGGCACTACTTTATCTAAAATTAAAAAATTCTGAAGGGACTGACCCCATTCAAAAAGGTGACCAATTTGGTGCTGGCTTTAGTTAATTCTATTATAATGGAATAGAATCAATATCGTCCTTTGAGACTCCCTTCCAAAGTCCTACTACTCCTTCAGGTTCTACCTCTTCAATTTTGGTGATTTTTTGAATCTTGATATGATCTGGGTTTGGGGGCATCCATAGCATTGCCATATAATCTCCAACTTCTCCTACCTTGTTTGGTACGGCCATGATGATTTTTTCCTTTGAAAATCCTTTTGCAACTAGGGCACTTTCTGATTTTTCTTGCAAATCCATTCTTCCGTGAGTAAATAGATAGATGCTTTTTTGATTATCAATTTCAGTCATAATTTCCCTGATATTCTAAACTAAATCAACCTTTCCTGATCTCCTCCCTCCAAAAAGGGTTAAATTAGTATGAACGAAATTGTGATCTGTGAAAATAGTTACTGTGGGAAGCAAATCTTTCGTCACAAGCTTTCAACTAGCAGGAATATCTGGTGTAATTTCTCAAACTCCTGAAAATGCACTAGAAGAAATTACCAAATTAACCAATGACGATGATGTGGGACTGGTTCTTGTAAGTGATGATGTTACTGAAGCAATCGATAATGAATTAACAGCTCTTAGAGCAGAAAAAGATACTTTGGTATTTGCACTTCCTGCAACTGGAAGCAAGAAGACTGATGTCGATTACAGGTTAATGCTCAAAAAGATTCTCGGTGTCTAAATCCTTTAATCTACTTATAATCAGTATTCTAAAAGTTTGATATGAAAACTGCATTTGTAAAAGAAGCATCTACAATATCAGTTGAGGAAACAGACCAACCTGTTTTAGGTTCTGGTGATATTTTGGTTCAAATGCATGCCTGTGGGATATGTGGGTCTGATGTAGAAAAAGTATTTGGTCAATATGGAAAACCCTCTATGAAACTCGGCCATGAACCTGCAGGAATTGTTTTAGATGTTGGTTCTAATGTTAATGACTTTACAAAAGGTGATAGAGTTTTCACACATCATCACGTTGCTTGTTATTCTTGTCATCACTGTAAACATGGAAATGAAACAACGTGCAAAAAATACTCTGAAACAAATCTTTCTCCATGTGGATTATCTGAAGAGTATGTAGTTCCAGAATGGAATGTTTCTCATGGCGGAGTTTTAAAACTTCCAGATTCTATGACATTTCAAGAAGCTGCCATGATTGAACCCTTGGCATGCTGTGTTAGAGCTTGGAGTAAATTCCCTTATCAGGAAGGGGATTCTGCAGCCATTTTTGGCGTTGGACCTACTGGAATGATGCATGTTATGCTTGCAAAATCAAAAAAATTTACAAAGATTTTCTGTTTAGATGTTAATGATTTTAGATTGGATTTTGCAAAAAAATTCAATGTCTCAGATACCATAAACTCTATGGATGAAAAAAGAGTTGAGAAAATAATAGAACAAACAGAGCAAAGAGGTGTTGATGTTGCAATAGTTGCTACTAGCAGCTTAAAGGCACTCGATGATGCAATTGAAGTAGTACGAAAGGGCGGAGCCATTATGATGTTTGGCGTTCCCTCAAAGGGCGCAAAAATTGAATTAGACATGAGCAAAATTTACTCAAAAGAGATTAGCATAGTTACAAGTTATGCTGCATCTGATGAAGACACCAAAGAAGCACTTGGACTAATAGAGTCATCCCAAATCAATGTAGGGCAACTAGTTACCCACACTTATCGTATCACTGATTCTCAAAAAGCATTTGATCATGCTAAAAGTGGTGAGAATGCAATGAAAATAATCATTACAAAATAAGAAAGGCTTAAGAAAGGAATTTTTTTTCTTTAAAATCGAAGATACATGGACTGGGGATTACAAAATAGACTAGCAAAAATAATCAAACCTCAGGACAATCGTGCTTTAATGTTAGCAGTAGATCACGGTTATTTTTTGGGACCAACTGAAAAACTAGAAAACCCAAAAAAAACTATAGCTCCACTGCTAAAATATTGTGATTCCTTAATGCTAACACGTGGTGTTCAGCGAAACTGTGTTGATCCTAATACTCCAGTACCTATGGTATTGCGTGTATCAGGTGGTGCAAGCATTATCGGAGAAGACCTATCTCAAGAACAAATTACAGTTACCATGAAAGAGGCAATTCGATTAAACGCAAGTGGCGTTGCAATGTCTATGTTTGTAGGCTCTAAATATGAAAATCAAAGTATTGTAAATCTAGGAAAGCTAGTCAGTGCTGGAGAAGAATATGGCATTCCAGTTCTTGCAGTTACTGCAGTAGGCAAAGAGCTTGGAAAAGATGAGAGATATCTAAAGCTTGCATGCAGAATTGCAGCAGAGCAGGGAGCTCACATTGTCAAGACCTATTATTGTGATAATTTCAAAAACGTTGTAGATTCTTGTCCTGTTCCAATAATTGTAGCAGGTGGAAAAAAAATACCTGAACGTGATGCAATGCAGTTAACATACAATTCCATTAAAGCTGGTGCCGTCGGTGTTGATATGGGCCGAAACATTTGGCAATCCCAAAACCCAGTTCCAATGATTCGTGCAATCCGCTCTATAGTTCATGGAAACCAAAACGTAGATCAGGCCTTCAAATTTTACACAGACTTGTGTGCAGAAAAAAACAAATCAAAATCTTCCCAAAACAAACCACAGGCCCCAAAAGAGAACAAACCACAGAAATCCAATCCAAAACCAGCCAAACAGGCATCAGAACCCAAGAAAACTCCTGAAACTACGAAATAATCAACCATTAATTCTTGAGAGATGAATGTGAACTATTTTCCAAGTTGGAAGTTTCACTAGAACAAAGGTCGCTCTACCCTCAATTGAAATATGCTCCCCAGTGAATGCCTTGTTATCTACTAGCATTCCTTTTTGGTTTAACTCAAAGGCCACCACTGCAGTATCACCGTAGATGCTAATCTTGGGCTTTGTGATTTCATAGCTGTAATCTGAAATGCTGATAAATCTTAATTCTTCGAGCTCTAGTGTAGTTTTGATATCTTTCATGTCATATGGTGGCAAGTCACTAAAACTAGAAAATTTAGAATCATCGAGATGAATTCCTTTCAGGTGAGTGAAATCTTTTGTTATTCCAGACTCAAATAAAGTCTCAATTATTTTGATAATTTCTTCATTTTCTGACAAAATCGTTACTGATTTTGAGGCAAATTATTAGTTTAAGTCTTCTGAAAATTGTCTCACAAACTTCTGATTATTTTTCTGAGAATCTTTATTAAGAATCAGGGAGATTAATTTATGAAATTCAATGATAGCTAAACAACAAGACACACTTGATAGCTTCTTACTAGTTGATATTGTGCTATAATGCACGTAAAATCTTAACACATTAAATTATGGTGATTGATTTGGTAAATAAAATGGAAATGATGACAGGAGCAAAGGCATTGATGACTGCCTTGGAAAAAGAAGAAGTCAAACAGGTGTTTGGAATACCTGGAGGTACTAATCTTCCGATGTATGATGAGTTTGCAAGATGTAACATTAGACACATCTTGGCAAGACATGAACAATCAGCAGCTCATATGGCTGATGGCTTTGGAAGAGTTAGCAGAAAACCAGGTGTTTGCTTTGCAACCTCTGGTCCCGGTGCTACTAACATTTTAACTGGAATTGCAACTGCCCAAGCTGATTCTTCTCCTATGGTTGCAGTAACAGGACAAGTACCAGTAGCAATGATTGGAAAAGATGCATTTCAGGAAAGTGACATTATTGGAATGGCAAATCCTGCTGTAAAATATTCATTTCAACCACGTAATGCAAGTGAGATTCCAGAAGTAGTAAGAAAGGGATTTTACATTGCAGAAACTGGAAGACCAGGTCCTGTTCTTATCGATATTCCAAAAGATGTACAACAAAATGAAGCTGAAATGACTTTTCCTGACGAGTTTAAAATTCGTGGATACCATCCATGGACTGATCCTGATGTTGTACATGTAGAAAAAGCAATTGATATGTTACTTAGTGCAGAAAAGCCTGTAATTTTAGCAGGAGGTGGAGTAATAATCTCATCTGCATTTGCTGAATTGCAAGCAATTGCAGAATTGTTATTGCTTCCAGTGGTTACAACTTTTAAAGGAAAAGGGGCATTTCCTGAAAACCATCCATTATCCTTAGGACCAATAGGAATGCATGGTCATGCTGAGGCAAACAAGATTATGACTGAAGCAGATTGTGTTTTAGCTATTGGAACTCGTTTCTCAGATAGATCAGTTGGAACATTTGAGTCCTTTGAGAAGAGATTAAAAATTATCCACATGGATGTAGACTCTGCTGAAATTGGAAAAAATCAAACAACCAATGTTGCAGTAGTGGGAGATGTTAGTGTATCACTTCGAATAATGATTACCATGTTAACCAAAAAGGCCATCAAAAAAACTGAGGATACTGTATGGCTCAAACATGTAAAGGAAACCAAAGAGTATTGGAAAGAAAATTTGAAAATTCATCCAGGAGAGATGGGAGCTGCCAAAATCTTGAGAAAACTTCGAGAATTACTTCCACATAAATCAATTATCACCACAGAGGTGGGTCAGCATCAGATGTGGGCATCATTGTTCTTTGATGTAATTCAACCTGGGACGTTTTTTAGCTCAACTGGTCTTGGAACTATGGGATGGGGATTCCCAGCTTCAATTGGTGCCAAAGTTGCAAAACCTGATGTGCCAGTAGTCGATATTGCGGGTGACGGAAGCTTTGCAATGACAGAGAATTCTCTTGCAACGGCAGTACTAGAAGATATTCCAGTAATTGTATTTTTAATAAACAACTTTAGCTTGGGTATGGTTGCCCAATGGCAAAGAACCTTCTATAATAGACGGATGATTGGAGTTGATCAAAAAAACTGTCCTGATTATGTTAAACTTGCAGAATCATATGGAGCACAAGGAATTCGCGCACAATCAATGGATGAGCTTGACCGTGCAATAAAGACAGCATTGAGCAGCGATGTTGCAACAGTAATTGATATTCCAATTGATCCTGAAGAAGATGTGTTACCATTTGTAGCTCCTGGGACTTCTCTTGCAGATATGGTGTTACCATCTTAGGTGATTAGTAATGTGGGCCATTATCTCATTATTAGTTGAAAACAAACCAGGTATCTTGTTTAAGATCACTCATATGTTTAGATCAAAAAACTTCAACATTGATAGTATCTCAGTTGGAATTACTGATAATCCAGAACTCTCAAGAATGACCATCACCACAATTGGTGATGAAAAGCAGGTAACACAAATTGTAAAGCAGCTAGACAAAATGATCGATACTGTAGAGGTAAGACACCTCGATGAGCACAAAACAGTATATCGCGAACTCAGTATTTTTTAAGATTAAACTAAGTAATGCTAATGATAGTATGGAGATTAACAAGTTGGCAAAT
>PVMK01117650.1_pt1 | contig 17765 bp, 15 predicted proteins | sample 1853481 | NCBI WGS metagenome assembly PVMK01 (sample SAMN08533507, study PRJNA380276) | Marine sediment metagenome, whole genome shotgun sequencing project. | reverse complement strand
CGGCTTAAAAAATGAGGGAATATAGACACCTTCAATCTGTGACCAGCGCTTTAAAAGGGCTTCTTTATCGTTGCCGCTGTTCTTTTTCCATTCCATCCAGCCTTCGGCCAGCTGCAGGGTGATTTTTTCACCGTCCCCGATGACCATGGCATCAAAGAAATCCGCAACCGGCTCCGGGTTGCAGGTACACGGGCCCCCGGCGATAATCAGCGGAAAAGAACCGTCCCGTTGAGCGGTATAAAACGGAATGCCGGACAGCTCCAGAATGCTTAACATATTGGTGTAGTTCAGTTCATAGAGCAGACTGAATCCGATAATATCAAACCGATCAAGGGGCAGACGGGATTCCAGAGAAAATAAGCGAAGCCCGGTGCTTCTGAGATGACGGTCCATATCCATTCCGGGTGCAAAGACCCGCTCGGCGGCAATGTCCGGATGGGCATTGAGTATATGATACAGAATCTGCATTCCGAAATGGGAGGTGCCGATTTCATAAAGATCGGGAAAGGCCAGTGCAAAACGCAGTTTAACCCGGTCCAGGTCCTTTTTGATCTGATTGATTTCGCCCCCCAGATAGCGGCTGGGTTTTTCAACCAGAGGAAAAATATCTTCGATTGTTTTAATGCTCATGGGTTCTGTTGAGTGACTAAAATGCCTAAAGTGACTAAAGTGACTAATGAATTCTATCATTTTTATAAAAGATGGAGAGAAGCGACACCTTAACTTTAGTCACTTCGAACTTTAGTTCACTTTAGTCACTATTTTTATGTATTTTTGAAGCAGCTTTGACTGCTTGATGTTAGTTTCTGGTCATATTACCAGATTAACTCAAAAAATTGAAGCGCCCGTCTTTATTTTCACGACGCAGTGTTTATATTTTAGCAGCCAAATGGCGCCGTGATTTCTAACTGCCCATCCACGAATAGTGGCTGGCGCTATCAAGTTGCCGATAGGACAGATATGCATAACAACATAATGCCAATCGAAAATAAAATAGGTCGCACCCTTTTTGCGGTGCTTTCACTTCTTTTTATGCTGGCCTTTCCACAATCCGGCTGGGGCCTGAAAAGCGAGCGCGAAAGCCCGGTGGTACGGGCGGTGCGCAAGGTCAGCCCGGCTGTGGTAAATATAAGCTCCTCCTACGAGGTTCGCAAGCGTGCCAATCCCTTTCTCCGGTTTCGGTATGAATCCGTTTTTCGAAGAGTTTTTCAAAGATTTCTTTGATCCCCGGTTCGAACGCCGCCGGGAAAGGACCAGCCTGGGGTCCGGCGTGATCATCGACGGCAAAAGGGGCTTCATCCTAACCAATGCCCATGTCATCGAAAGGTCCGGTAATATCAAGGTGGTGCTCGAGGATGAACGCGAATTTGAGGCCAAAATCGTGGGTGCCGATCCGGATTCCGACCTGGCCGTATTGCAAATCGACTCCCCAAACCGGCTGCCGTCCATCGAAATGGGCAGCAGCGATGACCTGATGATCGGTGAAACCGTAATTGCCATCGGCAACCCTTTCGGCTTTTCACACACGGTGACCACCGGTGTCATCAGTGCCGTCAACCGCAGTATCCGCACCGAGGACCGGGAATACCTTGATTTTATCCAGATCGACGCCTCCATTAACCCCGGCAACAGCGGCGGGCCGCTTTTAAATATCAACGGTGATCTAATCGGCATCAATACCGCCATTTACGCCAAAGCCCAGGGTATCGGTTTTGCAATTCCCATCAACAAGGCCAAAAAAATTATCTCCGATTTGATTCAATTCGGCGAAGTGATCCAGACCTGGATCGGCGTCACAGTGCAAAACCTGGATAAAAAGCTGGCCGGCTATCTGAAGGTTCCCGGCAAAAAAGGTGTCATGGTTAAAGCCCTCGAGTCCGATAGCCCAGCAAGCAACGCCGGTCTGAAGGAAGGCGATATCATTCTGGCTATCGGAAATCAAAAGATCGCGTCGGTGCAGGAGTACTGGTCGGTCAAAAAAACCTATGCGGCCGGTGACACCCTGAAAGCTCAAATATGGCGCAACGGCAAAACCGAAACCGTGCGCATTAAATCCCGCTTGTTTCCCCTGAAGATGGCCGAGGGCCTGGCCTTTCGGTTGATGGGAATTCGGGTCGAAGATTTAACCCAGAAAAACCGTAGAAATTACCGGATTTCGGTGCGCCAGGGTGTGGTCATCTCTGAAATCGACGGCCGCAGCGATCTGGCCAAAATCGGCGCCCGGCCCGGTGATGTCATCCGGCAGATCGAAGATGCAGCCATTATAAACAAAGATGATTTTAAAAGGGCGATTGTCAAATACCGCCAGCGACGATCGGTAGTGATTCTGCTGCAGAGAGGCGATCAAGGGTACTATATCACGCTCAAATTTGGCTAAAGTTCTTTTAGCAAAATGCCGATAGGATTATTGGATCAGAATATTTTTTCTGATTTTTGAAAATTTACGGGTTTATTTTCGAAAGAACTGAGACCCGTAATTAAAACCACTCGAGATAACGCCAAACCCCGGGTAATCGGGGGACGGAAAGCCACGGGTCCGCCGGAGGTGGATGGCCGGGTTGCCTGAGGAGGCTGAAAAGCTGGGTTGCCCGGAAAAGGTAGCTCAGCTTTTTTGTTGTGGCCACCTGGATGCAAAGGGGATCAAATGCAAGTTTATGGGGGGAGTAATCCTTACGAGATTTACCGCTTTGGTTTCGGTTACATCGACACCATTCTAAAACAGCGTGCCGTCACATCATCGTTCAATGGGCTTCCGGTTTCAAATCAACGTGATCAGATGGACGACACCACCAGGAATGTGCTGCGGTTGCGCAAAGCCATGGAGGCGGTCAAGCAATTGATGCTTGAGCCTACGGGAACTGCAGAAATTGAAGTCTCCATACCCGCAGGTGCCACCTCGGCCTCTAATCTTGACTTAAGCTCAAGTGCGCCCGGAACGCCCACCACCCTGCAATCGACCGAAGAGGTCAATGCCTCGACGACCGGTTATTCGGCTGACGCGCCCGAATGGACCGGCGCTTCGACCGCTCAGGCCACGATCAGCGGCGAATATGACGGCTCCAACGGCACCGATACGCTCACGTTTATAGTTAACAGGGGGGGGACCCATGGTGCACAAAACCTTAATATCAGGGTCTACGATTCCAACAATATCGAAATTGACAGCATCAATGTCCTAAAAAAAGACGCTATCGACAAACAATACACCCTCTCCAACGGTCTAGTTTGGACTCTGGGCGAGGGCGATGTCTCGAAAAATGATACCTTCACCCTGGAAGTTTATGACAATGTGGAAAATGCGGTGGACCCGGACAAAGCCTTTAACGGGACGGGTAGCGATGATCCCAACCTTCAATCCGGCCTCGATGTAACGAGTGGCTCCTTTCAAATCAACGGGACCACCATCGACGTCCTGGCGGATGATACGATCAACACGGCACTCGCTAAAATTAACCAATCCGATGCCGGCGTGACAGCCACCTTCGACGCCGCCACTGAAACAGTATTGCTGACCCAGGACACCCCCGGCTCCAGCCAGGATATTGTCCTGGAGAACGACACTTCCGGTTTTCTGGCGGCCGTAAAACTTGAGGGCGCCACGGCAATCCCCGGTGAAGATGGGGTGCAAATCGATGATACTCTAAGTCCTCTGGCAGAAGTGGTCCGTTTCGCGGGTGTTCAAAGCGGCAGCATCAGCGTCAATGGTGTTTCCATTGACATTGACGTCAATGCGGACACGTTGACCGATGTACTCGATCGCATTACGGCTTCACAGGCAGAAGTAACCGCGAGCTTTGACAGCGCTTCCCAGCGGGTCTCTCTGAATTCTAACGACTCCGAAAGTCAGCTAATTCTTGGCAGCGGGTCGACTAATTTTTTCTCGGCTGTGGAAATATCAGATGATACCTATGAGGCCTTCAATGATACCATAGAGGTACAGACAGGAGGCGTCAACGTTGTTAATGCGTCTGATCTTGCGGTTGAATATGCTGAAACCGGCAACACCGAACCGGCCTCCGCAATCCTTGCGGATCAGGATGCCGCGGCAGCGCCCGTTTCACCCGCGGACACAAAAATGTTGGGCAGACTGGTCAATATCATTGCCAATTCCATGAATGCCCTGTTCGATGATTCGGCCATCACCTCGTCGCCGGGCGCAGGAATCGAAGCGCTCCGCAATGACGTTCGCAGTGCCGTAACGTCATGGTTTGATTCCGAAGGACCTCAATTCAACACCGCCTTCGGCATCAATTTTGATTTTGAAAAGACCGAAGAAGGCGTATTCAAATTCTCCCAGGCTGACCAAAGTCGATTTGAGGCTGCGCTGGCATCCCCACAAAGCGCGGCTTCGGTTCACAATGCGCTTTTTGGAACCGAATCCGGCGGGCTGTTCAACCAGCTGCATGCCACTTTGACGGCAGCCGCCACCGGCAGCGAAAGTAACTCTAGTGCGACCGGTCTGTTTGTAAATTTATCCATATAGAATAAAGATAAGTGCCTAAAATTAAAAGAGGATTTAAACCTTTTTTGGTTTTAGGTATCTTGAATACTAAATCTCCGGTATTCCGCATCCAATAAATCTCAGTCCTCAACGCTCAGCACTTCTATTTGGCCTTCGTAGATCTATCTTGCCGAGTCAACATCAGAGTGTTATAAATAAAATTAGAAAAATACCGATTTAATCCGCGGCGGAGCAAGCGATTAAAGGAGAGTTCCTATGGAACGCACAAAGATATTTAAACTCTTACAATCCGACAGTCCCATCGATCAGATGCTGATAAAAGGATGGGTGCGCACCCGGCGTGATTCCAAGGGATTTTCCTTCATCGAAGTCAACGACGGCTCCAGCCTGAAAAACATCCAGGTTGTGGCGGACGAAAAACTGCCCAATTATGAAGACATCAAAAAGCTGACCACCGGCTCGGCGCTATCTGTGAGCGGAAAGCTAATCGAATCCAAAGGGGGCGGTCAGAAATGGGAGATCGTGGCAGACGGGGTGGAGGTCATCAACCTGGCGCCCGAAGACTTTCCATTGCAGAAAAAACGCCACACCGATGAATTTTTAAGAACCATCGCCCACCTGCGGCCCCGCACCAACAAATACGGTGCGGCCTTTCGTATCCGCTCCGAGATGGCCTACGGGGTTCACAAATTTTTCAGAGACCGGGGATTTCGCTACCTGCATTCGCCGATTCTGACCGGCTTGGACTGTGAGGGTGCCGGGGAGCTGTTTCGGGTGACCACCCTGGACATGAACAATCCACCCCAAAAAGAAGGCAACGCCGATTACCAGCAGGATTTTTTCGGCCAGGAAGCCAATCTGACGGTTTCAGGGCAATTGTCGGCCGAGATGTTTGCGCTGGCCCTGGGCGATGTTTATACCTTCGGACCCACCTTCCGGGCGGAAAATTCAAATACCCGCCGCCATGCCGCTGAGTTCTGGATGGTGGAACCGGAGATGGCCTTTTGCGATCTGAACGGCAACATGGATCTGGGCGAAACGCTCATTCGCGAACTGGCCACCTATGCCATGGATGAGTGCAGCGATGATCTGGAGCTTTTTGCTAAATGGGTGGACACGGCCCTGATGGCCACTCTGGAAAATATCGCTCAATCCGAATACATCCGTCTGCCATACCGCGAGGCCGTAAATATCTTAAGCCGGTCCGGCAAAAAATTTGAGTATCCAATCGGATTCGGCAAAGATCTGCAGACCGAACATGAGCGCTTTCTGACCGAAGAACACTTTAAAAAGCCGGTCATTGTCTATGATTATCCCAAAACCATCAAGCCTTTTTATATGCGGGTCAATGATGACGATGAAACGGTGGCGGCCATGGATGTGCTGGTGCCGGGCATCGGCGAGATCATCGGCGGCAGCCAGCGCGAAGAACGACTGGAAGTGCTGGAAGCGCGCATGGACGAAATGAACTTGGACAAAGCCCCTTACTGGTGGTATCTGGATGCCCGCCGGTACGGCAGCGTGCCCCACAGCGGCTTCGGTCTGGGATTTGAACGCTTTTTGATGATGATCACCGGCATCAGCAACATCCGGGACGTGATCCCTTTTCCGAGAACTCCCAGCAACATCGAATTTTAACCTGAAGCCATTTTTGAAATCGTTTCGGTTTCAAACGTCTAGAACCCATCTCAAAAATAGGATTTTGGTTCAAGATCGCGGCGGGGCCTAGTTTCCCCGCGTTGCGGGATTCCCCGTCTGATCTTATACTCCTTGTGGGTCGCAAACCGGAGGCATACTTTTGTATGTCGAGGATTTGAAACCAGGCACCAACAAAGATATTGGGCCAAAAGACATTTTTGAGATGGGTTCTAGATCTATTCAAGGCATGTGTATCGACGCAATGATTTGCTCTGCCGTTTCTTTATATTTGGGGTAGTAATATTCCCGGGTGCCCGAATAACAGATCAGGTAGAGCTTTTCAGCTTTAATGGCTCCCACAACAAACCCTTCATATTCGAGACCCTCTTCGGTGAGAAAGGATAGTTCGAATCTAAAGCCGGGATGGCTGCCGAACTTAAACGGCCTCAAATGGGACGTCTGCACACCGGTTCCAATCATATTGGGTCCGACCAGGCTTCTCGGATAGGGCGCCATCATGCTGTCGACAATAAACTCCTGCACCTCGCTTGCGGTCATATTTTTATTGAACTTGGGCAGTTTTGCTTTGCGCGTTGACTTTCCGTAAAAGGGAAACAGGTTTTGTCCGTCGCCGATGCCATTGAAAAAATGGACGGCCGCAAGCGCGGGGCCGTCAATGGTCCAGATTTCGATCTTGCCCTGGGCCGACCGATTCCAGACAATCTGGGGTTCAACACTGTAGCCGCCGCCCATGTCTCTTTTGGCCGGCTCCACCAGCGTGTAATGCGCACAGGCGCTCAGTAAAAAAACGATTGCCGGCAGGATAATCCCTCTGTTTTTAATCATTTTATTGAAGCTCCTCTAAATAGGATTTTATCATTTCATAATCGGGTGCATCGGGATCCACCACCAGGTAATTATTAAACGAATCTTTGGCATCTTCAAATTTACGGGCCTTCCAGAACAGCAGCCCGAGGGACCGCAGGACGGCGGGCGGGTATTGTTCATAGCTTAAGGCCTTTTGGTAACTGGCTATGGCCTTTTCCAGGTCTCCTTCCTGTGCCCGCATCCGATACAATTCACCTTGATAATAATGCAACTCAGCGGGACGATCTCCGGTGGTGAACAGGTGTTTCAGCACCACCTCGCTGGCAGCAAAATCACGTTTGCGCAACTCATTTTTTAACCATTTTCCCCGAAAGGGGCGGGACGGCATCCAGATACTCCCTTTGGTAAGACTCTCCGTACCGGCCCTGGGATTCCAGCTGGTCGGCCATTTTTCGCAAGGTGTTAACCCGTTCGCTCGTGGTCGGATGGGAAGCAAAGAGGATAAACTGATCGGGTTGATCGGCCGCATCACGTTCTTCTATTAACGCTTGCCAGATATTGGCGGCCTCATGGAAGTCATACCCGGCGTCAGCCATGAGTTCAAAGCCGATATCATCAGCTTCGCGCTCCATATCCCTCGAATAGGCAAAAATACCGGCCACCGCAACCAGCTCGGCGATGCTGCCGGCGAACCCGACACCGGCCCCGGCTGCCACAATCTGCAAAAAAATAAGAGCGCCTGATGTATCGCGAATGGTACGCCATTGTTTGAGGGAATGGCGCCGCTGATAATGGCCCATCTCATGTCCGAGCACGTAAGCCAGCTGGGCTTCATTTTGGGCCCGCAGCATCAGGCCGGTCCAGACCTGCATAAAGCCGTTGGGAGCCATAGAAGCGTTGAAATGAGGTGTTTGTACGATCACATACCGAATGTCGTTGCAGTAATCCGGCTGGAGTTTGCAGAGGATTTTATTAACATAAGCATTGAGGTCCGGATCGCGCTCGACACGGCCGGAGGTTTTTAAATTGGCTTCGATATCATCCATCGCCATCCACAGGCCGGCTTCATCGGATTCCAGGGCGGGTTTTTCACCCGGTTTAATGTCCTGTATCTGGGTGGTGGCGCAGGACAGGCACGTCAAGCATAGCGCCAGAACGCAAAAGAATATGGGCTTAAATCTCATAGCGGAATCCCAAATAAAAGCTGTGAAACGGCTTCGTAGGCGGGTGCGGGTTCCCGCAAATCCCCCGTTGGTCTGAACAGCCGGCCAAACCACAGAATATCTCCGGTTTGCAGGTCAACGAGCGAAGCGAATCCCGACTGAAAGCCACCGGTAATCGTAATGCCGGCCAGTGCGCCGAGCACCATCGCCGCTTTTCGGCCGGGGCTGGCATAGCTGTCCCTTATAAAAATGAACAATGCGCAATGGGCGTCGTACCTTTCATTAATTCGCTGGATACCGCCGCCCAGACTCCAGTCGAAGGTGTCCTTTTTGGTGGGAAGGTTGTATCCCGCAAAATAGGTGTGAATCATAATGGAATTTCCGACTGCCTCATGCAGTTTCATCAGCTGTTCATGCATGCGTGATTTTTCCGGATTATCCTGCGGGGGCGCGTACCGCAACACCGTGTCTTTCTTTTGCGCTAAGAAGTTCTCCAGGGCCGTATGCACGTGGTTTTCGGCAGCAGCGGTCCAATCCGCCTTGGGCTCCTGAAGACCACCGGCGGTGAGTTCAAAAAGCTGCACATCGAGCGGCATCAAAAGAACACGCGCATTTTCGGGCAGGTTGGGGGACGGAGGGGTTACTTTATAACTGGTGGTAGCACATCCAACGCAGATCAGACAGACAAATAAGACCGTTGATTTGAAGGCGGGGTGGAAAAGGCGGGCAAAAATCGAAAAAACACGGGTTCGCTTACTTGCAGTATTCATTGCATTAATTCCCTTCTATTATGATTTCGGGATCAAAGAATTCGAATCTGAGCAAGCACCGGTTTCAATAATTTTCCGCCGAATGGGTAATATAAAACCGAAGTATTTAAAAAACGTCTATTCCGTCAACATCCTTTATTAAGGGTCAAGTTGCTGAGCTTCCAAGCCACAGATTTTTACACCGGCCGTTTCCGATTTATATAACAAAGTAACAAAACCCCCAAAAAAAATCAATTGTTAACCGTTTCCAAAAAATCCCAGCTGAATGTGGCGCGACCGAAGCAATCTGACGATCTTTAAACATTTTGGGGTACAACGCTCATTTAGAACACCAGGGGAGATATCACCCTGTAAGCATTTGACTTCTTTAAAGAAAAAAGGATAGAATATTATAAGGATATGTTACCATCGAAGATACTAAAGAGAAAGGCCCTTTGCAATGAACAACGCACAGCGCGGAAAACTGATTCTTAAAGAAGTGCCGGCCGGAGAAGTCGAAAAAAAAGTCGTTATGCTGCTTTTAAAATTTGCAAAAAATGCTTCCATTGAGGAGTTAACGGAAAAGGTCAGAAATGCGCCTTACGCGCTCAGCAATGATATTGCGGCTGAAAAGGCCGTATTGCTCCTGGAAGCATTTCAAAAACTCGGCGCAACGGCCGTGTTCGTACCCCATATGACTGAAGAACCGGCCGCCGAACCGTATACCCCTGTCGAATCGGAGCCACGCTTTACGTTTCGCTCCTCACCGGCTCCTGAAGAAGAGCCCCTTCCCGTTCAGCCGGCGGCTAAAAAAAACGGCGCCCGCCGGCTGGCAATGATTTTGGTCAGCATTTTGCTGCTCCTATCACTGGGCTATCTCGCCTGGCAGCTCTGGCCGATCCTGGGAGATAAGGTCCGTGAACTTTGGTCCTCCCTCAAGCAACTCCTCTAGAACCTATCTTAAAAATGCATCTAACGCCCAATAGCTTCGTTGTGAGCCTCCTTAAAATGCTCACATACTAACGTGTATGCTCACTTTTTTCGTCGGCTCACGCCTTGCTCTTGGACGTGATCTACTATTTTTAAAATAGGTTCTTGTCGAAATAAATCACATTTTGGCCATTGGATGCCTTTCGGCTTCACAAACCACTTTTTCGACACCCGCTACGGTTTTCACCAGTTCGGTCACACCCGCTACAGTGCGCATCGGGTTTATCAAACCGGTGAGCTTAACCACACCCGGCTCCGGAACTTCTATCTGCAGCTCCTGGGGGTTGATGTTATCTTTCAGGACCGCGGCTTCCACCCGCATCAAAAGCGATAATTTTTCCATGGAACTCAGGGCGCTTAAACTGCATTCCTGAATGTGTTCGGCTTCTGCCAAATTAACAATCATCTTTCCCGCCGCATCTATGCCAAGTTTATCAACATTGATCACCAGATCATATAACGACAGATCATTCCAATCGATTTGAAACAAAAAATCCAGAAAACCCTTCAGTTCCATATCGCGATTTTCGATCATTTTTAAAGCGGTTTCCGGGCTGACTTTCCGTGTATCAACCAGTCTCTGGATGCGAAATGGGTTGGAAGCATGCAAGCGCAGGTGCAGCGCGCAGGTAAAATCCTTTAAAAAATAAAATGCGCCATGCCCGATGATAATTCCTTCCCCGCGACGGGCGACCTCATAAATAACACCCGCCATCAGCTCATCATATATTTCAGGTCTGCGTCTCAAGAGCCGATCGAATAAACCGGGCGCTTTTTCATCAAAAGCCTTCAGGTCCTCAGATGAGTAGCCCATACCAACGGCTTCCTGTTGCAGCCGGTCGTCATCGTACACCTCAAGTTTAAGATCCTCGGCAACCTTTTTGGAAACGCTCAGGGCGCCACATCCCATACCGGTCGTAACCGTAATTAAAGACATCTTAAAACCTCCCTAAGCTATCGGTTTGTTTATGAAGTTATAGCAGAAAAGAGACCTCCTATATTTCTTCTCCGGAAGGCCAAAACGGACGATTTAAAAGGGAACAAAAGAAAAGCCTTGGTAGAATATCTTATTTATTTATAATTTGAAAAGGTTTTCTTTTTTCCGGTTATCCAGAAAGAACAAGTGGTATTGAATGTGGGAGCGGCTTCCAGCCGCGACAGTTGATTTCGCGGCTGGAAGCCGCTCCCACAGAGGGTTTATCTAATGAAACTTGGACTTTCCAGATAAGCAGATTCTTTTTTTTAGAATTTGAAACGCTCATTTTAGGTAAAAGTTATGTAAAAGGTGCCCTGCCCATATTGACTCCCGCCGGTTGTCCTTATAAGATTTTAGCATAGGGTTTGTTCACCGACTGAATATCTGAATCGACAGCTAGCGATGAGGGTAGATTCGATGAAATCAAAAACGTCTCTTATTTTAATCGTGACACTTTTACTGCTGGCCGCATCGGGTTGGGCCGCAGATGCGACCCATCAACAAATTCGTAAAAAAGCTCAGAAGGCTTACACCAATGGCAACTGGAAAGATGCTTTTGAACTGTATCACAGCCTAAGCCTGGAAATAAAAAATGACCCCACTTGGGTCGGCAAAGACTACATCCAGGCCTGGCAGTGCCTGCGCCAGCTAAATCGGTTGAATGAACTGGACGCATTCCGGGAAAAAGTCATTCAGCGCCATGCCGACAACTGGCGCCTGTTGCAGGATGCGGCCCGCAGCTACAGCCAGAACACCCACTGGGGATATATGGTGGCCGGTGAATTCCACCGCAGCCATCATCGCGGCGGCGGCAAATATGTCAATTCCATTGCCCGCGACCGGGTTCGCGCCCTGCAGCTGATGCAGCAGGCTATGGGGACCGGCAGAAGAAGATCCCGCAAAATCAGAGGTCGCACAATTTTACATACAGGTTGCCGGCATCATTCAGCAGCACCGCGGCGCCAACCAGGCCTGGCGGCTGCAATATCTGACCGATCTTACCCGGCTTCCGGACTATGAGCCCGGATACGGCTATGAATATGACAGCCGCACCCAGGGGAGCACCGGTAGATGCGGAAGGTCAACCGGTTTATCATCGACTTCCGGAACTTCTTGAACGCGCCGCTTCAGACGGAGAGCGCTGGCGTTGGCTGCTGGCAAGAGCCGTACAGCTTAATCCGGCGCTGAAACCCTATGTGGACCATACCTGGGCTGCCTTTCTGTATCAGCAATTTGGCGTCCAGACCCTGGTCAATTACGGCGCCCTTTACGGCCGCGGGCGTCCGCTGGATAAAGAAGATGAAGAAAAAGATCAAAGCAGCTCCTATGAGGTGCACACCTTAAGCGATCAGGAAACCATCGCCAAACTGGCGGTGGGGGTGCGGCGCTTTGATCTGCCCCGCAGAGTATAACTTTATTCTGTTGTTCAAAGCCATGCTTGAAGACACCAGCGGCGGTTATGCCGGTAATGCCGCCCGGACGCTGGCTCAAATTTATGAAAACCGCAGACAATATAATCGCGCCGTCGGCTACTGGAAAATTTACAAAAACAACAACCGGTCCGTCGCCCAGCAGCGTATCGACCAGATCACCAAAAACTGGGGCGTCTTTGAACCCGCCGGTGTTCAGCCTTCAGGCACAACCCCCAGCGTTGAATACCGATTCCGCAACGGCAGCCAGGTGGAGTTTGTTGCTTATCGCATCCAGGTCAACCGGCTCATAGAAGATGTCAAAGCCTATATTCGCTCTCAGCCCCGGAAACTGGAGTGGCAAAAAATAAACCTGAACAATATCGGCTGGCGCATCGTGCACGAAAATCAAACCCGCTATGTCGGCAAGCAGGTGGCGTCCTGGCAGCTGGAACTTAATCCCGACAAACGTCACTGGGACCGGCACGTAACCGTCAAATTCCCGGATGCCCTCAAAGCGGCCGGGTCTTATCTGGTGGTGGCCAGGATGCCGCAGGGCAACAGCGCCCGCATTGTCATCTGGGTGGCCGACACGGTCATCGTTAAAAAACCGCTTAAACAGCAGATGCTCTATTATGTTGCCGATGCGGTCAGCGGCAAAGCCCTTTCGGGGGTGGACATTGATTTTTTCGGCTACCGCACCAAACGCATTAAAGGAACCAAGCGCTATCGCATGATTCACAAGCGCTTAAAAAAGCACACCAGCGCAGACGGCCTGGTGGTGATCAAGCCGACCGAGATGTCCAATCATATGTCCTGGCTAGTGACCGTAGCCAACCGTGAAGGCCGTCTGGCATTTTTGGGTTTTTCCAATGTCTGGTATCCCAATTACCATGACAGCGAATACAACCAGACCAAAACCCTGATCATGACCGACCGGCCAGTCTATCGTCCGGCCCAGACGGTTAAGTTTAAGGCCTGGGTGCGGCATGCCAAATATGACAAAGAAGATACCTCCAGCTTCGCCGGCCGGCGTTTTAGCGTTCGCATCCACAACCCCAAAAATGAACAGATTTATTCCCAAACCCTGACGGCCGATGCATACGGCGGTATCGAAGGCGAGTTTAAACTGGCGGCCGATGCCACACTGGGGGTCTACCGTATCTCCCATGGACGCAGCAGTGTTTACGGCGGCCAGACGTTTCGGGTGGAAGAATACAAAAAACCCGAATTTGAAGTCACAGTGGAAGCGCCAACTGAACCGGTCATGCTCGGCGAGAAGATCACCGCCACCATTAAAGCCACATACTACTTCGGCTCCCCGGTCACCGAAGCCACAGTTAAGTACAAGGTGCTGCGCAGCCGTCACGACAGCCGCTGGTATCCGACGTTTTACTGGGATTGGTTCTACGGTCCCGGATACTGGTGGTACGCTTATGACTATCCCTGGTACCCGGGCTGGCGGAACTGGGGCTGCCGGCGGCCGATCTGGTCCTGGTGGCAGCACTGGCCACGCCGGCAGCCGGAAATTGTGGCCGACGGGGAAGTCAAAATCGGCAAAGACGGCACGGTTAACATCAGCATCGATACCGCGCTGGCCAAACTGATCCACGGCGACAGCGACCACCGCTATACGATCAAAGCCGAAGTCCGCGATCAGTCCCGGCGCACCATTGTCGGTCAGGGAGAGGTGCTGACGGCCCGCAAGCCGTTTAAGGTATATGCCTGGCTGGATAAAGGCCATTACCGGGTTGGCGATACCATCAAAGCCAGCTTTAAAGCCCAGACCCTGGATCAAAAACCGGTGGTCGGCAAAGGTCGTCTGAAACTGTATCGCATCACCTATAAAGATAACAAACCTCAGGAAACGCAGGTCGCCGACTGGCGGTTAAATACCGATGCCGAGGGCAGCGCTGCTCTGCAGATTCAGGCCTCCCGGCCCGGACAATACCGGCTCGCCTACACCGTCACAGATGCCAAAAATCATTCCATTGAAGGCGCCTATATTTTTACCGTGCGCGGCGATGGCGATGACAGCGCCGGATACCGCTTTGCCAAGATCGAGCTGATCACCGATAAGGCCGAATATGCTCCGGGCGATACGGTGCGGCTGCAGATCAATACCGACCGCAAGGGCGCTACGGTGATGCTGTTTGTGCGCCCGGTCAACGGGGTTTACCTGCCGCCGAAAGTCATCCCCATGGCCGGAAAGAGCGCCTTTGAAGAAATAATGATTTCAAAAAAAGATATGCCCAACTTTTTTGTGGAAGCCGTCACCGTCTATGACGGCAAGGTGCACACCGAAATCCGCGAAGTTGTGGTCCCGCCTGAAAAGCGGGTGTTAAACGTCAAGGTTACACCTTCTGAAAAAGACTATCGCCCCGGACAAAAAGCCAAACTCAAGGTGCAGTTGACGGATTTTTTCGGCGAACCCTTTCAGGGATCAACCGTGATCAGCGTCTATGACCGCGCGCTGGAATATATTTCCGGCGGGTCCAATGTGCCGGAGATCCGCAGTTTTTTCTGGAAATGGCGGCGGCATCATCGTTTAAACCAACAGTCCAGTCTGGCGCGCTGGTTTTACAACCAGTTGAAAAAAAATGAGATCCCCGATGAAAAATATCGGGGTCTTCGGGCATCTGATGATGCCGGCTGCACCCGGTAAAGGGCAGGTGGCAGGGGAGGCAAAAAGCAAGGCCCCAGGTTGTGGCCGAAGCCGGGGCTGCCAGGGCCCCTGCACCGGCCGAGGCCGATGAATCCGGCGCTGGCATTTCAGCTCAAAAAAGATGCCGCGACCGGTTTGCCGACAGAGAAAGTCAGGCCGGACAGCCGGAGGACCTAGTCCAGCCCGGCGTGCGCACCCGATTCGCCGACACCGCCTTTTGGTCGGGCAGCGTCACCACCGATCGGATGGGCATGGCCGACTGTCGAATTTAACATGCCCGAAAACCTGACCGGGTGGCAGGTAAGGGTCTGGGCCATGGGGCATGGAACCAAAGTCGGCGAGGGTGATGCCGAAGTGGTCACCCGCAAGGATCTGATCGTGCGCCTGCAGGCGCCCCGCTTTTTTGTGGAAACCGATGAGGTCGTGCTGTCCGCCAACGTCCATAATTACCTGAAAAACCCGCAAAGTCCGCGAACGTGGTGCTGGAGCTGGACGGCGGCTGTCCTGAAGCATTGGTGAAAGGCCACAAAGCAAACCCAATCGGTTTTCGATCGCCGCCGACGGCGAAAAGCGCGTGGACTGGCGGGTCAAAGGTATTAAAAGAAGGCGAAGCCGGTGATACGCATGAAAGCCTTGACCGATGAAGAATCCGATGCCATGCAAATGCGCTTTCCGGTTTACGTGCACGGTATGCTCAAGCAGGTGCCCAAAACCGGTGTCATACGGGCCGGCCAGACCCGGGCCCAGATCAAATTTAAGGTCCCGGCGGCGCGGCGGGTGGCAGCAATCCAGACTGGAGCTGCGTTATTCACCGACCCTGGCCGGCGCCATGGTGGATGCCCTGCCTTATCTGGTCAGCTACCCTTACGGCTGCACCGAGCAGACTCTAAACCGCTTTTTACCCACAGTGATCACCCAGCAGACTTTAAGGCGCATGGGGGTTGATCTGGAAGTCATCCGTAACAAGCGCACCAACCTCAATGCTCAGGAAATCGGCGACGATCGGCAGCGTGCCGGCCAGTGGCGCCGCTATCACCACAACCCGGTATTTGACGAAGATGAAGTCGCGGCCATGGTCATTGCCGGGGTCAAGCGCCTGGCTGCCATGCAGCTGTCTGACGGCGGTTGGGGCTGGTTTAGCGGCTACGGCGAACACGCCTATCCCCACACCACCGCCCTGATAATCCACGGGCTGCAGATCGCCCGGGAGAACAGGGTGACCATCCCCGGCGGTGTGATTGAAAGGGGCGTGCAGTGGCTCAAAAATTATCAGGCCAAAGAAATTGAGCGCCTGATCCTCTGGGACCGCACCAAAAAAGGAGGAAAATCCCATGCCGACAATCTGGATGCGTTCGTTTACATGGTGCTGACCGATGAAGCCGTCGAAAACAAAAAGATGCGTGACTATCTGTATCGTGATCGCAACTCCCTGGCGGTCTATGCCAAAGCCATGTTCGGCCTGGCCCTGGTCAAAGCCAAAGACAGTCAAAAACTGGCCATGATCGTTAAAAATATCGAACAGTTTCTGGTGCGCGATGCTGAAAACCAGACCGCCTATCTGAATCTTCCCAACAGCAGTTACTGGTGGTACTGGTACGGCTCCGAATACGAAGCCCACGCCTATTATCTGAAACTGTTATCGCGAACCGCGCCGACAGATAAAAAAGCGTCCGGCCTGGTCAAGTATCTGCTCAACAACCGCAAGCACGCTACATACTGGAACAGCACCCGCGATACGGCCGTTATCGTGGAAGCCTTTGCCGATTATCTGACCGCCAGCGGTGAAGCCGCGCCGGATTTAACGCTGGATATCTTTTTTAACAATCAAAAGATGAAAACGGTTCGGATCAATGCCAAAAACCTTTTTAGCTTCGACAACAAACTGATCCTGGAAGGCAAACAAATCGCCACCGGCACCAACCATATTCAACTTCAAAAATCCGGCAAAGGGCCCATCTACTTCAATGCCTATCTGGACTATTTTACCCTGGAAGACTTTATCACCAGAGCGGGTCTGGAGATCAAAGTGCAGCGCCGGGTTTTTAAGCTAACCGAAGTCGACAAAAAGATCAAAGATGCGGGTTCCCACGGGCAGGTGGTGGACCGCCGGGTGGAAAAATACGAGCGCGAGCCGCTTGAAAATCTGGCGGCATTAAAAAGCGGCGATCTGGTTGAAGTCGAGCTGGTGATTGAAAGCAAAAACGATTACGAATACCTGGTATTTGAAGACATGAAAGCCGCCGGTTTTGAGCCGGTGGAGGTGCGCAGCGGCTATACCGGTAATGAAATGGGAGCGTACGTAGAGTTTCGCGATCAGAAGGTGGCCTTCTTTGTGCGCCGTTTGGCGCGCGGCAGGCACAGCGTCAGCTATCGGCTGCGTGCGGAGATTCCCGGAAAATTCAGCGCCCTGCCCACCAGAGCGTATGCCATGTACGCACCGGAGCTCAAAGCCAATTCGGATGAGATCAAGCTGATCATAAAAGATAATTAATCCGCCCGGATCAACTTCTAAATATTTTCTTCAATTTTCAAGAACAAATTTACTATACCCAACCCTGTTATGGCTATTTTTCAGGGCGGAGTAATTAGAAGGGAGATAAACTTTCCGCGATTGGGCGACAAAAGCAAACTTGGCAAAGAACACAAAATAAAATATAAGGCGTCGGCTTCCTTGTATAACCCTTCCTCTACCGGGAAAGTCTATCCCCCTATCGACATGCCGCGCCACACCTTTGTAACCCGTTTTTCAACTGAAATTCACCCTTCTAAAAGCGGTGTGCGCCAGCATGATCAAATAATTCTTATCAGAAAGAAAGTGCCGGCTCAAGTAAAAAATTACAATATTTTCAAATCTTTACACTATTTTACAGCATTTGACAGCATTT
>PVMK01178541.1_pt1 | contig 17767 bp, 12 predicted proteins | sample 1853481 | NCBI WGS metagenome assembly PVMK01 (sample SAMN08533507, study PRJNA380276) | Marine sediment metagenome, whole genome shotgun sequencing project. | reverse complement strand
ACGCTGGCTCGCAATCTGTCGCGCCGACTCCGGCCCTCGTTTTGCTTTGGACGTGAGAAGTTCTTGCGCACTCAGAAAACGTAAGGCGTTGGCACAACTGCCGGCCGAGAGGCCGGTGGCGGCCTGTGTTGCCGATTGTGTCCCGTGTGTACCGCAAAGCAATGTCTCGGTGATGGATATCACCGCAGGTGACCACCGTTTGATGGTTCGGTCTTTTTTTATGGGGTTACCGGTTTTGGAAATGACAATTGTTCCGATAGCGATTTCGGCCGCACCGGATTCATCTGCCCAGTTGATACCAGCTTCGAAAAGTGCATTTCGAGCACCTGGCGACATGTGTCGAGCGGCGAGAATGAGGTTAGGTATAGGAGGGTCGTTTAGAGCGTTGCGAACATCGCCGAGGTGTCCCTGACCAATCCACTTTACGTTGAAGGTATGCCCGTTCACCTCCAGGTCCGCCTCTCGATTGGATTTAGACTCGATGACGTTCACCGACGGTGGGAAGACTGCGAGCACCGCACGTTCTCCTCGGTGATGGCTTTTTGGGGCGGTTGAGTTACGATCGATCATATTTCCCATACCTCATAAAACAATATACCTCAGTTCAGAACTGATGTATATGGAATTGGTGAGCTTAATGCAGGAGCATCTAAGGTATGAGTCGAGGAAATGATGGACCGAGTATTCCTTTGCTAACGATGATATATGCTTCCTTTATTAATAGTCTGCAAAACTGTTAACAGGTTGTACTCCTTTTTCGGAGATTTGTAGGGATCAGTTATGCATTGTGGTGAATATAGAGCAACGGGCGAACCAGTAAGCTATTGATTAATAAACGTTTATCAGTGTCTTGTCATACTCATAATGATGGGGCCCCCAAACTGTCACCTGATTAACAGTAGGCGCTAATAGGCGATGCAGGAGCATTTACCTGCCGTCCTGCGGGCCGCCCTAATCTACTAATTAAAAAGGATAGCGATGTGCTAATAATTTTTTGATTTCACCGATATTAATTGTATTCAAGACAGCACCTGACCCTTACATTCTAAGTATTATTTTCTATTATTTTTTTTAATTGACGAATTTGTTTTGCCATATCATCAAGCTGTTTAAAACGAATGCAATTCTTACGCCATGATTTTGTATTATCCATTGGTGTAGGAGACGAATATGAACCTGGTTGTTTTATAGAAGACGTAACCATTGTCATAGCTGTGATAATCACATTGTCAGTAATTTCGATATTATCTTTTATTCCGACCATGCCTGCAATTATACAATTTTTTCCTATCACTGAGCTTCCAGCAACACCCACGCCTCTCGACATCACCGTATGCTCACCTACCTTCACATTATGGGCGATTTGCACATGATTATCGAGTTTTACGCCATCTTCGATAACCGTATTATTCAACGCACCTCTGTCAACAACTGAACAGGCACCAATTTCAACTTTGTTACCGATAGTAACGCCACCAACCTGAGGAATTTTTAACCATTCCCCCTGATAAAACTCGAAGCCAAAGCCATCTGAGCCGATTACTGATGATGAGTGTAGTATACAGGACTCACCAATATCACAGTCATGATATACAGATACATTTGCAAGCAAATGCGTTCCCATACCTATACGACTATTGCGCCCTACTACACAACCAGGATCAATTTGTACCGCATCCGCTATCTCAACATTAGCCTCTATGACGGTATTCGCACCAATAGATGCAGTAGCTGAGATATTGGCAGTGGGATCTATAATTGCTGATGGGTGAATACCTGCAGAAACGGGACTGACTGGATTGAAAAATTCAACAACGTGTGCAAATGCAGCACGGGGGTTATCAACGATCAACGCAGGAACGGATGTATCTGCAAGCAATTCATTCCTGATAATGACGGCACTGGCTGAAGTAGACCGGAGACTGTCTCTGTGTTTGTTACTAGTTACAAAAGTAATTTGTCCATGAGTAGCATCACCAATCGTTGCTACACCATTGATAACAATATCAGTATCACCGTGCAGCTTTACACCACCACTCATCTTAGAATCGAGATGCTCAGCAAGTTGTTTCAATGTGTAGCTCATATGACCACTTTTTTTATTAATTATAATTTTCCTTTTAAAAATAGATATATATCAATAAAACTGGCGGTGGATGGAGTCTCAAGCTATCCAGTCTCGGTCAATAATACCCCGAAAATAGGGAAACTACAGGGAATAAACTCGATTTTTGGCATTATTGGGGCCAGGTCTTTGATTTATGATGAGGCCTGGATAGTTCTACCTGCCAATACTGGCTGCCGCGAAACAGGACTAGAACCACAGTGAGGCGAAGGCGCGAATTACGACCGCGTCAAAACTGTACAGGGGTTCGTCACCAACACTGCCAGATTGGGTTAAATCGCGAAAGTCATCGTAGTTGAAGAATATATAGTCGAAATTAAAATTAACGGTGCCGCGTTTGAAAGTACGCCAGTTCGCATTGTCGAATTCGTAACTAACACCCGCCCCCAGGGTCACATTATTAAAGGCGCTCAACTCCTTGTCGCGTGCAAGAAAATTTTGTGCGTCCTGAAACGGAAACAAATCGCTGTAAAAATCGGCCCCGCTTTGACTGTAATATCGAATCCTGGCGTCAAATATCCAGTTGCTGCCGTAGCGCTGGGTATATCCCAGTTCAATATCATTGGCATCGATTCCCCAGCTATCGCTATAAATTCGATAATTACCATGAATAGCAGCCCGGTGCTGGAGGTAATAACGCGCTCTTAGAGCCAGTGCGTTACTAGATCGCGTTCGAGGATATACCTCGCCCTGGTAGCTATACCCCCTGGGCACGCTTGCATCCTCATAGCGCACCGATCGGTAGGGGTTGTTCAAATAGCCCTCGTCGACAATGGTTTCGAAAGCGACTGCCATAATCATATCTTTGCTGATAATCTGGGATACCGATAGACGGTAATTGCGCGAGCTCGACTCCTCGCTAAAACTACTATCACCGTTTCGGCTGATACTATTGTCGCCCATGGCGAAACCCATGTTGACGGTGGTCAGGTCGCCAAACATATCCTGTGAAAAATTAATGTTAACAGTCGACGAATCGAAATCGGGTTCGACACTTTTTATCAGCGCCAGGCTCATGATGGTTTTATCGTGTAAATAATCGACCGCTATCGAATTTTCATTGCGGCTTTCGGTGTAGGGGCTAGCGGTGGTGATGACATCGATCGAAGCGCTGGATACATTGTCGACATAATGATTAAAAGCGCCCGAGACGCTGTCGCCGAATCCCTTTCGTACCAGTATCGATGGCCCTGTTATTTCCACGCCGCCGCCGTCGTAGCTATGGTATAGAACATCCGCCCGATCCGCGGGTAATACCGCCGCGCCGATATCAACTAAATTGAATGTCAGGCACAGCAGTAATAGTGCTTTCGAAGGCGCACTAGTTACAGCCACAACCACCGCCGCCGACAACGGCTGCCCCGCGGGCACCCTCGCGCGCCTCGTAGACGTGAACCATGTACGAAGTAGAAACAGGATCACGATTAAAGCTCATAATTGGATCGGCCAGATTCGCCCGCTCATAGGGCTTGACCCAGGGAGTTGTGCTACAGGCCGAAAGCAGTAAAAAGGCTATCAACAAAAAATTACAGCGGCATGATTTCATAAGCGTTTGATATCTCGGTCTTATTCACGAATCAGAGTTTTTATCATGTCATGGTATTTGGCTTCATCGCCGGACTGATATCCCTGATGTATAAAGCGGATATTGCCATCTCGATCTATTACCACCGTGGTTGGCATTGCGAGCACATTGTATAACTGGCTAATTTGATTGTTGCTGTCGAGAAGTATCGGAAAATCGACGGGTCTGTCGCGGATAAACGACCTCGCGTTTTCAACCTGTTCCTCGACATTGACCCCCAGTACGGTAAACCCGAGCGGCTCATACTTTTTGTGGATAGCGTTGAGCAATGGCATTTCCTGACGGCAGGGTCCACACCAGGAAGCCCAGAAATTAACCAGTACGACATTACCGGCTAACTCACTTAGTTTAATATTTTTTCCAGCCAGGTTTTTTAAGGTAAAGTTAGGCGCCGTCACCGAGGTTGACGCAGACCCTGTACTAGCAGACCATGCAACCAGGCAGATAAGCACCAGCAGAAAATTCCTGGTGGGTTTTAACAATATAGCTTTCATTGGCCATCTCCTCTTTTAAAAAAACCAGCCCAGAGCGACTGTGTATTGAAGGTTGTGCGTTACTTTATCTTCACCAAATACATCGATATTAAAGATCAGGTCGCGTACATCGATATTCAGGCTGAATGCATCCGCAAACAAAATTTGGTAGCCGGTTCCAAAATTAATCGTGAATCGATCATCTCCGGCAAATTCCGTACTTCCTATTCCACCTATCACATAAAAACTCGTATTAAAGGTGGAGGATTCGGTAACAAAGGCTTCTCCCGGTAACAGGTTAAAGCCGATATTGAACAGATAGTATTGCAGTTCACGTTCATCGTCGGAGAGCAGTGGCGCACCTCCACTTAGTACTTCGAAACTAGTTTGGCCACCTTCACTAAAACCATAATCAAACTGCACGTAAACATCTTCGTTAACATGATAGGCAAACTCAAAACCGAATACTGGATTGGTACCAAAATCTTCAATGCTTAGAATGCCTGCAAACGCGGACAGCTCAAAATCCTCGGTATCGATAATAGACTCATCAAATTCAGTTCTTTCTATCTCTGGCTGAATCAGAGAGCTTTGATCTTCCTCATTCTGTTCTGCCGCATGCAGTACTGTCGGCAGCGTCGAAACTAGAATGGCAAGAGTTAGAAAAATACTGCAAATCCTGCTTTCCATTCACTTATTTCCTCATTTTGATCTCTGGTGTTGCTTGCCGAAAAAACGATGTATTCGCTGTAATCTAGTCGAAATATAAAACGTCGATTCAGATAATGTTGTATCCCAATTCCGACCTGGGCCACTGAACTATCGCGCGGGTTCGCAGAGATCAGAGTGGAACTTGGTTTTATCCTGATACCACCAACGCCAAGCGTAAAATATGGTGAATAGGACCATTCCGGAAAAGGCTGCATCAACAAGTTCGCTTTTAATAGGGTACTACTCGATACACTCCCTACAGATTGACTTAAGGATAGTTCAGTCGACAGATTTTTGGTAAAGGAATAGCCACTAAAAATTGATATTACTGGAGCATTTCCGAATTCACCTCCCATCACACCAAGCATCCATTTCCGCCTCTCAAAATCACTTCGACTGGCTTCGGTGATGGTTAGTTTATCCCCGCTCGGCAATAGTGTTTGCAGCATCTGATCACGACTGGCCCAGCCAACTTCACCGTTAGTCGCTCGAATTTTTATCCAGCTAGTGCGTTGCTTTATTATCGAAACCTGGCTTCCTCGATCAATAATATGAAAAATCGGGATATCCGGTTCCCGGCCCCGTATGCAGTTCGATAAACGGGTCTGCAATAGTGACTTGCAGAACTGCATCTTCTTCAGCCCGGGCAGTTCTGGAGATCAAAATCAGCAGTACCAGTAGTCCCTGCACAAGTAGGCCCCCGGTATGTTTCAAAGCCCCTGCTCCTGGATCGCCAGGTTGGGGCCGGGATATACTGATATACACAGGGAAATGCACCATTAAGCCATTAATCGATTAACGTCGGCGGGCTAATTTTGAGGAGCGGCAGGATCAAATGGATCATTGAAATACTGGGCGCCGATATCCAGCCATTCTGAAACGAGGCGAAGTTCATCATTTGTCAGGAAGCCGCTGTGATCTATGTAGTTGGGGTCGCTCACCAATGTCGACAATGTCCTGGCCGCTTCGAGTTCGGTCTCGGTCAATTTTTCGATGAAATAACTACTTCTCGCACCGTTTTCCGACATCGATCTGGCAATCCCTGCTGCCGGATCGTCGATTAGTTGCATCAGCGGATTACCCATGGCATCCAGAACCGGATCTCCATTACCATCCAGCACGGGTACCAGGATTTGAATATTTACCACATTGCCCATCGCATCCAGGGTTTCGCCCTGATCCGTAAACAGCAATTCCTGGTATGATTTTAAATGCTCTGCATTCCGGTCTGAAATACCATCGCTGAGGTCTAGCTGGGATGCCGGTACTTTCGGCACAGCCATGTCAACATTGCTATGACACTCGGTACAGGTATTGTCGCCAACTCCATTGGCATTGTTATCCACGCCCCGGTCGATTTGCCAGACTGGATGAATATGTTCCTGGTAATTGATGACGATGCGGCACTTAAAATTCCAGGGTGCACAGTTCGCAGTGGCAGGGGAAGCAATCGAAACGTCCAGATTGGCATACAGGTAATTTAAACTCGCATCCAGCGCTCGCACCGCCGGATCGGTCCAGACATCATCATAATTAACATCACTGCTTAACTGCGGTTCAGCAGTAGGAGGTACGGTCACACCGACTCGATCAAAGCGAACCTCGGCCATGGTTTCACCGAAATTCCCCCAGTAAGCATCTGGTGTACCGGGAATTTGTGTATTGGCAAATATCAGGCCGGCCGGCAGTCCTGCATTAATCGACGGTGCATTTGCGTCTGATCGATGATGAACGAGGTTGTTGCCGGTATTATTGGAATGACAACCAGTACAGGTTGTAGTGTCACCTGGATTCACCTGGAACCAGTTTTCGTGGCGCGGCCCGATGCGTCGGCCGAACTTGTCGAGGACATCAATGGCTAATGGAACATTCGCCGGCACTTTGACCTTTACCGATCCATCCGGCTCGATCGCAGCGTAACCGACTATTTCGCGCATACCCTGATTTCTCCGTGGCCCAAATGCCGAGCCTGATAAATCGGGGGGATTCAATAAGTTGGCATCATTACTGTCGGGCAAAGCAACGGCTTTGACGAACCGAACAAAGCGTGCCGGGCGCTGATCGGCAACCGCATTTGCCGGATTACCTAGCTCTGATACGCTACTGATACCCATAGCGGGGGTACAGACGTTTAGAAAACATCCGTTGAAAGTCGCATCTCCAAAATCGTAAACACTTTTAATATTGATAACGCCAATGGTTTCACTTTGCCAGACCGCATTGATCTCTCCTGGCCCCTTGTCCAAAATAATATTAGGCAACGCTCTGGATTGCAGTGCGACGATATCGGTGATCACCTTAGCCTGCTCTGCGACGACGATTACTTTTTCTGTATTATCCGTCATGTTGTACAACCAGATTCCATAAGCCGGCGAAACCTCCTGTGCATTCGGATCCGAAATCCAGGGCTCGATACAGGGTCGATTTTGACTATTGAGCAAAAGCTGGCAGGTACTTTTACTCACCAGGATTCGACTACTACCATCCCACAGGGGAAAAGCGCTGCTATAACGCCCATTGCGGGAAATAGAGCCATCAGTCGTCACATTATTAATTGTTGCGGATACCTGCGCCGGACCAGACAGGCCGGTTAGTGACCAGACTGGCGCATCGTTATCGACAAAGGTATCGGTATTGATAATGAGAATATCGCCACCATCAAATGTGCCGCTAAAAGGCTGGGCAATCGTCATTATGTTCCCATTCGACATTTCGCTTAGCCGCGAAAACTGAATATCACTACCGTTGGTTCCGGTGGCGTGGCTATGGACTCCATACAGTAGTTCAAGGTCACTGCCGTCGGGGTTTATCTTGTAGAGATTAAACGCGGTGTTGGCGCCTGTATTGTCCCAACGGCTGAACATCACTTGCCCCGCATAATTATTAGTTAACACGACTGGACTAAGATCGTGGCTTTGATTAAACGATATTTGTCGAATTACACTGCCATCGCTATTCATTACGTGCAGTACCAGGGCGGTGGTATTTTCATCTTCATCCAGCGCAGAGAAGCGATCTTTGCCCTCATTGCTCAACATCTCTGTAGATTGACGCTGTCGGCTGGAGGTGAAGACAATGCGTCCGTCCGGCAAATAGACTGGATTTAAATCGTCACCCAGTTCGGCTGTCAAATCACTAGTGATTATTCGCCTCAGGGTTTTTAGCTCAAGGTCATATTCGAAAATATTCCAGCTAGGTATGACGTTGTCATTGGGATTGGGGTCAAGCAGTCGCAGGCTGAAAATGATACGTTTGCCGTCAAATGAAGCACTTATTCCCCTGGCATCGCCGGTTCCCTGGGTCACCGATGATGTAATATTGGTTACAGTCGCGCCGGAGCTAGAACTGGTGCGAATGAAGACGTCACCTCCTGAACTGAATATCCGTGGTTCGCGCAAGTCTGCCTGAACGGCTTGCCCCTGGTTATTCACCGGAATTGGCCTTTTCACATAGGCTATCGGCACCTCAAACACGCCAGGGTCCACACCAGTAGCCTCCGAGCTGACACCACCGCAATTAGCGATCAGGCTTATACAAAAAATAGCCGGTATCAGGTAGCAGGCACGCGAAATACCCATGCCCAGTATTCTGGATTCGATTGCGTCTGAAACCGGTGTATTCGTTACTGACATATTTTCCTGTTCGATAACCTGAAAGTGGTAATTGCTAAATCTGGATATTTTTTACTTATGTATAAGCAAATACGCCAGTTTTCAAATTATCTAATAAAATCAAAGATATATTGAGCTCTAGTTGGTGTGATTTATTAACAATGCCGAGTTTTAAGCTACAACAAGCTTAGTTATAAAAAATCAGTCTTTGTAAATATTTTGCCCTGCGAACTAGTACAGCAATATAAGTTTCGATTTGGCCTATAGCGACTTGAAGTAGCCGGGTTTAAGCTTTGTGCTGTCGAGAATTATTCCATGAACCTGCAGTATTCAGGTTGTTAAACACCAACTAGCACCGGCGGAAATATATTGTTTTATTAGTGATTCCCACCGCGGATTAGATCAAGACGAACGGCTCACATGAGCAGGAACCGTTCGTCGGAAATAGTCAATATTTCACAGCAAATTAGTAAGTATTGCCTATATTTTCAGTTCGCTGTTTAACTCATACGAATGATAGATAGAGCTGAATCCGGTAGTCCCGTTCTAGCTTGAGGCGACTAATCTCCCGATTAGTGAACGGAGCAAGATAGTGAATACCAGGGCACAGGGAGACACAGGGAAATTTATGCAAACAGGCAACAAAATACTATTCACTACTTTTGTCCTCGTGTTGTTGTCAGGTCAGACTGCAACTGCGCTTGGTGATGACATAACACGCAATCAGGCCAGGCGTATCCATGATCGCCTGACCGGGGTTCCACCTGGTAATAGCGTGATAGATGAAATGGAAGCCTTGCTAGCGAGCGATTCGTCGGGCAGGACCGCGGCAGACAGGGCTATGGAAAATCCGGCCTTTTACAACGTCACCCTGAAAAATTTCGTTACCCCCTGGACCAATGAAGAAGAAACCGTATTCGCGCCATTGAACGATTACACGGCTACGGTTATCGGTATGATTCGGGATGATGTCGATTTTCGTGAAATCTTATCTGGCGATATCATTTATACCGGTAATAGTAGTTCGCTGGGGATTAGCGCCTACTCAAATAGTAGTAATAATCATTATGAAGAACTGGAAGCACTGGGTCCGGTTGCCGGCAATCTTGCCGACACCTCAATTTTGCAAGGGCCCGTACAGGGCGTCACCCAAAGCTCAATAACAGGTCTCCCGGTAATCGCCACAGCCGGCGTAGTAACGACACGAGCCGGCGCCCGGGCATTTTTCATAGACGGCACAAACCGGGCGATGTTTCGGTTCACGATGAAGAATCATCTCTGCACTGATCTCGAACCCCTGAAGGATATTTCGAGAACCCCCGATAAAGTTAGGCAGGATGTATCGCGCAGCCCCGGCGGGGATAGTCGTATCTTTCTCAACAATTGCATTGGTTGCCATGCGGGTATGGATGGAATGGCGGGTGCCTATGCCTATTACAACTACGACAATGTGGCTGGGCAACTGGAATACACCGCTGGCAGTGTCCAGCCCAAACACCTGATCAATTCGGACAATTTCAAGCCCGGCAACATCATGACCGACGATAGCTGGATCAATTATTGGCGAAATGGGCAAAACGGCGTGCTCGCCAGTCGAAACGGTTCGCGCGGTTGGGGTCATGCCGGTGAAGTACTTGACGGAAAAGGTAATGCGGTTGGTAATGGCGCCAAGTCACTCGGTATCGAACTGGCGAATAGCAAAGCGTTTGCGCAATGCCAGGTAGACAAGGTTTTTGAATCAGTCTGCTTTCGTAACCCTAACAACTTAACCGCCGACATCGTTGAACGAAATTCCATTGTCGATAATTTTGTCGCCGGTGGATATAAGATGAAACAAGTCTTTGGTGATGTCGCTGCCTGGTGTAAAGGGAGTTAAGCCTATGTTGATACTGCGCCGGCCATTCATTGGCCTGTTTTACTTATTGCTTGCAAGTTTAATTATAGGCTGCGGTGGTGCTGTCGATACCATTGCGAACCCGGACTTAAATACGGGTACTACCGATTATCGCGGCCCGCCGTCTGCGACCAGTGATGTGCGTGCTTTTGAAGTTAATCTATGGACTTTCCTGAAAGCAGATAACCGTTGCGGACAGTGCCACGCCAAAGGCCAACAGCCTGATTTTGTCAATACTAGTGACGTTAATCTTGCTTACGCAAAAGCGGTACCGCTGGTTAGTTTTCTGGACCCATCCAGTTCGCTGATGGTGACCAAGGTAGGTGGAGGACACAATTGCTGGCTAAGCTCGGCTCCGGCCTGTGCGGCCAGTATTCAAAATATGATTATCAACTGGGCAGGCGGGTCGGGTAGTTCGTCGGCACGTGTTATACAGTTAACGCCGCCGCTAATCAGGAATCCTGGTGATAGCAAGACTTTCCCGGCCAGCGCCACGGAATTTGAGAATACAATACATCCGTTATTGACTGCGCGCTGCCAGTCCTGTCATGAAGAATCCGCAAGTCTGCCGATTTCGCCATTTTTTGCCAACGCGGATCCCTTAACCGCCTACGAGGCCGCCAAATCCAAAATCGATATCGACACCCCCTCCAATTCTCGATTCGTGGTTAGACTACGACAAGAGTTTCATAATTGCTGGACCAACGACTGTCAGGCTGATGCGGCAACGATGCAGACCGCGATAGAAAACTTTGCCGGTACGATTACAGCCACCTCGGTAGATCCATCTCTCGTGATCAGCAAGGCAGTTACCCTGTCAGATGGAATCATTGCCAGCGGCGGTAATCGACACGAGAATAATCTGATCGCAATCTGGGAATTTAAAACAGGCATAGGCGGTACCGCATTCGACACCAGCGGTATCGAACCGGCGATCAATTTGTCACTCAGCGGCAACGTCAGCTGGCTCGCCGGATTCGGTTTAAATTTCACCGGTACTGATGGTAAGGCACAGGGTGATACCTTTAATAGCAAAAAGCTGCACGATTTTATCAGTGCCAGCGGTGAGTATTCGATCGAAGCCTGGACTGTTCCGGCCAATGTGACCCAGGAAGACGCCAATATTGTCAGTTATTCCGCCGGTTTTAATACCACTTCGAGAAATTTTACCCTCGGACAGGCGCTCTACAATTATGAATTCTACAATCGAGTCGTTGATCCGGACCCCGCTGACACGGTTACTTTCTTATCCACCGAAGACGCGGGGGAAATTCTCCAGTCGGGCCTCCAGCATGTAGTCACTACTTACGATCCTGTGGTTGGCCGCAGTGTTTATGTCAACGGTAGCCCGCTTATCTTGACTGACCCGGTTGCCGGCAGCACGTCAATCTCTAACTGGGATGATTCCTTTGCGTTTGTACTGGGCAATGAAGTCCCTGGCAACCGCCCCTGGAGTGGTCAAATACGTATGGTTGCAATCCATAACAGGGTATTGACGCAGGCGCAGGTTCAGCAGAATTTTGATGTTGGCGTTGGCCAAAAATACTTTCTCCTTTTTTCAGTCGCTGAACGTCTCGGTATTGCCGGAAGTTTTATTATGTTCGAAGTATCCCAGTACGACAATTATAGTTACCTGTTCGACAAACCGGTATTTATCAATCTCGATCCGAACTGGACACCGGCGAGCATCGCTGTAGAAGGTTTACGTATTGGTATCAACGGCAAGGAAGCAGTCGCGGGCCAGGTGTTTGCGAGTATGTCGGAGAGCGTTGGCAGTGGTACATATGATGCCCAAAGTGGGCAGATATTATCTTCACTGGGTGCGGTAATCGCACTCGAAAAGGGTAGCAATAGCGACGAGTTTTTCCTTACCTTTGAAAGACTGGGTCTGGAAACCAATATTTTTAGTGATCCTCTGCCCGGAGTTTCGACTAGTCCGGCACCCAACCTGCTCGCCTCTGATATTGGGGTGCGAACATTCGAAGAGATTCATGCCAGCATCTCGGCGATCACTGGTATTCCAGTCACAAATACAGCGGTTGAGGCTATTTATGACCAGTACCAGCAGCAATTTCCAACCGTGGAAGCAATTAGTGCCTTTTTAGCTTCGCATCAGATGGCCATCGCACAATTGGCACTCACCTCCTGCAGTGAACTCGTCGAGGCGGACAAATTGCTTCCCATCAACGATCCCAATCGATACTTCCCGGGTTTCGATTTTACCGCTAGCGCTGCTACGGCATTCGATGATACGACCAAACGTAATGCGATCGTCGATCCTCTGCTTGCCGCGGTATTGAATGTTGACGGCCTCGATCCAACTAATAATTTAACCTCGCAACCCGACGAATCCGAGATCAGGGATATGCTGAGTGCAACTGCTACCCAGGACCTCGACCCTGTCTTAAGCGGTGATGCATACGAAAGCCTGATCACCGAGATGACGGCCTGCGGCGGCGCTTGCGATACCATCGCTCGTACCGAGCAAACCGTAAAAGCCGTGTGCGCGGCTACAGTCGGTGGTGCGGTCATGTTAATACAATAGGGTTGCAAGACTATGGCTAAAAAACAAAAATTTAAGCTGCTCTCACCGGATGCCCCGCTTCGGCATGAAAATCACGCGCGCCCGATTACGCGACGAGAATTTATTAGCCGGGGATTTGTCGGCGGTTCAGCGACGCTCCTGGGTGGTGGAATTTTCAGTCTGTTTGCCAATCCGAATTCAGCCATGGCGGCTGTTTCTGCGGATCTCGACGCATTAGCCACCGACATCGGTTGCACCCTTGGTGGCCTGGGTAGCGCCAAGGTGCCATTTATATGTTTCGACCTGGCCGGGGGCGCCAATCTCGCTGGCTCCAATGTGCTGGTCGGCCAGGGCGGCGGGCAGATGGATCTCTTATCCACCTCGGGATACAGCAAGCTAGGCATCCCTGGCGACATGATTCCTGGTCTCGATGACACTGGCATCAGCTTGCTAAATGCAAGCGCCGGTGATTTTACCAATACAGATTTGAACCTGGCTTTTCATGCTGATAGCGCTATGTTGCATGGAATACTGGAAAAAGCAGCGGCGACTGTCGGTAATGTTGATGGTTGTGTCATCCCTGCGCGTTCAGACAATGACACCGGTAATAATCCTCATAATCCGCTCTATGGCATCGCAATGACCGGAGCAAAGGGCAGCGTAGTTGACCTCATCGGTTCTCGAACCAGTGAATCGGGTGGTAATTCGCTGGCACCCGCGGTACAAATCAATCCGGAAGTCCGCCCTACTAAAGTTGACCGGCCTGGTGATGTCACCGGCATGGTCGATGTCGGCAACCTGACCGCAATTTTAAGCGATCCTTCTGACGTCACCGCGGTGATGGAATCGATCGCCCGCATTAGTCATAAAAAAATGAAACTGGGTACGGTTAGTACCGGCCTTAGCAATGATGATGTCGTTAAGGATTTAGTGCGTTGTGGTTACATAAAGGCAGCCGATTTAGCGAATCGTTTTGCCGGTGTTCCGGTAGATCCAACCCAGGACCTCGATATCCAGGCAATCTTTTCCCCAACCGAGTTCATGGACAGGGAATTCAGCAAAACGGCGTCAATCATGAAGATGGTAATGAATGGATACGCCGCCGGAGGCTGTATTACGATGGGTGGTTACGATTATCACACCGGTGATCGTAGAACCGGTGAAAATCGAGACTTGCGTGCCGGCCGCTGTATCGGCGCCTGCCTCGATTATGCGCGAAGGCTAGGTAAGCCATTGATGGTTTATGTATTTAGCGATGGTTCGGTCGCCAGCAATGGTATGCCGGATGTTACGACTACCAGCGGTGCTGGTGAAAACCTGACCCTGGGTGGCGGCGGTAAGGGTCAATGGACCGGGGACAATTCTTCGACAGCCTGTTCTTTTTTCCTGGTATACAGTCCTACGGGCGCGCCTGCCTTGTCTAATAATGGCCAGGCTGCTGAATTACATCGCCAGATAGGTCGTTTTTCTAACGATGCGTCGGTGGTTACTTCCGCGACACCAGCGGCCAATAACCCGAATTTACTGGTGAATATGCTGTTACTAAATTACATGGCCGTGAATGGCGATATATCCCCCTCGAATACCAGCGCCTTTACCGGTCTGTTTCCAAATCACGGCCTGGGCGCCAATCTCGGCAATTATATTGCCTTTAGTACACTATAAAGCTGGGGTTCAAAGCGAACGATGGCTAAGGATCCACCTCGGATAAAGTTAAAATTCTCGAATCTGGCGGCCTGTTTTGCGGTAGTTTTATTGGCCCTGGCAGGCAACTTTTCAAGCGCACATGCCAACTGGTTTAAGCAACAGCAAGATATCATGGGTACGCGTATTTCGGTTGAACTCTGGCACAAAAATAAATCCCTGGCGAGCCAATGTAGCGACAAAATTTTTACCGAAATGCATAGACTCGATGCGATGATGAGTCCATTTAAAGCGGATAGCGAGATCTCTTTCATCAATAACAACGCCTCGACTAAAACCATTGAGATCAGCGATGAAATGGCCGAAATTATTGATCGATCGTTGTATTTTTCGAACATTTCGGACGGTGCTTTCGATATCACTTTTGCCAGTATCGGCTATAGATACGATTATAGAAAAAAGCTGAAACCCTCGGATCAACTGATTGAGTCGAGCTTGCCGTCGATTGATTATCGCCACATCAACTTGAACAATAATGCGCTGCGCTTCAATGCCGCGGGGGTACGAATTGATCTGGGCGGGATTGCCAAGGGTTACGCGGTTGATCGTGCCATTGAAATCGCCAAACGCTGCGGTATCGACGAAGCCCTGGTTAGCGCGGGCGGCGACACTAAAATACTAGGCAGCAAGCAGGGCAGGCCCTGGATTATCGGCATTCAGCATCCACGTAAAAAAAATGAAATGGCACTGGTGTTACCGCTTAGCGATACGGCGATTTCGACATCTGGTGACTATGAGCGCTTTTTTATACGCGACGGTCAGCGAGTTCACCATATTATCAATCCATCGACAGGTAAGTCCGCATCCTCGACCTGGAGTGCGACTGTCACCGGTCCCGACGCAATAACAACTGACGCCTTATCAACCACTATTTTTGTACTAGGTGCTATAAAAGGTATTGCTCTGATCGAGACACTGGAAAATATAGATGCGGTTATTATCGACAACGAAGGTAATGTTCATTACTCGTCAGGTTTACAGGAACCGACCAGCAATGATTAACCAGATCCCTCCATTCGCAACAATATTTACTTCATCAGCGATGAAATTTATCAATTTATCGAAATTATTACTGCTGACTCTTATCCTCGGATTTTTAGCCACCAGTGTAAACGCCAGTGAAGATAGCAATGAAACCCTGGAATCCAGTATCGAGTCCCTCAAAAAAGAAGTGCTTTCGCTCAATCGCGACCTGTTCATCCTCGAGGAAGACCTGCTCTTTCCTGCGAACACCCAGTTCAGCATATTCCTGTCGATGAACGCCGGTCAGCTATTCACCCTGGACTCGGTCCAGCTCCGTATCGATGACAAGAATGTCGCCAACCATTTATATACAGAACGTGAGTTAGCGGCACTCGAGCGTGGCGGTGTACAGCGCCTCTATATTGGAAACCTGGCCTCGGGCGAACACGAAATTATTGCGGTATTTACCGGGGTTGGTCCTGGCGGCCGAGACTATCGGCGCGGTAAAACAATCGTAGTTGATAAGACCGCTGAACCTCAATTCGTCGAGTTCACCATTGTCGACGATACCAGTAAGGAACAACCCGAATTTAACGCCAGGGTCTGGGAATAGGTTAAGGGCAGACCAATGCAAAGCCTTTGCAAATTTTTCCATTACGGCCTGGGAATTACGGCTGTTTTTATCGCTGGCACGATTCAGGCTAGTGGGTCCGCTCTGCAGCATCGTGTTGAAGATCTGGCCTATGGCCAGGCATTGTTTCACTATTTTCAGCAAAACGAGTTGCCCGCCATCACACAGTTACTGGTAGCCAAACAGAGCTCCCGCACTCAAACCCAAATTGAAGAATCTGAATTACTACTCGCAGACCTTTACTATAGCTACGGTCTTTACCGCGAATCAGGAATGCTATTTTCCCGTCTGCAGGGAGAAAACACCTCGACTGGCATAAAAAACCGTGTCTGGTTCAACCTCGCGCGACTTAATTATGATCAGGGACAATACGATACCGCCCGCGAACTACTGGCAAAGATCGATGATGTACTGCCCGTTCAGATCGAGTCCGAAAGGCAGTATTTACTGACCAACCTGTACCTGGGCAATATGCAATACCAACAGGCCGTGGACGCGAGCCGGGGTATTACCGCTGGCTCGGTTTGGCGTGCCTACGCTGACTACAATCTCGGTGTTTCGATGGTCGAAAATAACCAGTTCGATCAGGGCAAGGAATTGCTCGACAGGCTCGGGCGCATGCCGGCTGATTCGATTGAAATGACTGCGCTTCGTGATCAGGCAAATCTCGCACTCGGGTTTAGCCTGTTACGTCGATCAAAACCCGAAGCGGCACTGGCCAATTTCTCTCGTATTCGCCTGCAAGGTCCGTTGAGTCATAAAGCACTGCTTGGAGCAGGCTGGGCCTGGAGTCGTCTCGACAATTTTGACAGGGCGCTGGTTCCCTGGCTGGAATTAACCCGAAAAAACAGCATCGATATCGCTACCCAGGAAGCCCTGCTTGCAATCCCCACGGCATTGGAACAGGACCTACAAAGCCAGCTTGCGGTAAAATACTTCGAGCTAGCCGCGGATCAATTCGACTTACAACTGGTAGTGCTTGATCAGGTCGTTACTTCAATTAGACAAGGAGAAGTAATCGCGGCATTGCAGCAAAATCGGCTGGTAAATTCCGCTGGACGATTTGACCGGGCTCCACCACCTTCGGTTGCAGCACCCTACCTTTACATACTCATGGCCTCGGAGGCTTTTGAACAGGAGATCAGACGTTACCAGGAGCTACTCGATATTCGCATCACGCTAGCTCACTGGGATGGAAACTTACCGACGCTGGATCTGATGCTGATCGAACGCCGTAAAAGCTTCGAGCAAAAACTACCACTACTGGAGCAGTCAAATGATTTACAGACGCTCGCAAACCTGCAGCGATCTCGTGAAAACTACGCATCAAAACTCAACGACATCGAAACCAGGTATGACTATTTGAGTCTGGCATCGGTAGATGAAAAACAACAGTTGCAAAGGTTGGATAAAATTGCACTCGGCCTTAACAAACTACGCGACCGGAAAAACACCGATTCCCAGGCGTATATGCACCGCTTGCTTTCGGGTCTTTTAGACTGGCAAATCAGCACCGATTATGCGCCGCGGTTATGGCAGGCCAGGA
>PVMK01152433.1_pt1 | contig 17767 bp, 19 predicted proteins | sample 1853481 | NCBI WGS metagenome assembly PVMK01 (sample SAMN08533507, study PRJNA380276) | Marine sediment metagenome, whole genome shotgun sequencing project. | reverse complement strand
CGGCAGCTGACTGAGCCGGTAATACCGGTTTGCGGGTCTGCGGCCATACCCTTCGAACTATTGGCAAACAACACGAGTACTGTTAGCAATATACAAAGATTAAATTTTGAATTACGCTGGGCTATAAACATTCTGTATCTCTTTTACTATTTTTTCTCTTCCATCAATTGAGAGTAGTTAATATTTATTTGTTGTCCTGTGTTCAATATTTTACTTCTAAACACTGCTACTTTTCTAAACTTTGAGGCTCTTTGACTCTTTAACTTTCTTTATAGCAGCCTCTGCATCAATTTCAAACAACAGCTCTTCACGGCAAATGTCCGTCACCACACAAACCGCCGGGAATGGATCCAGGCCTCGCGCTACGGCCATCTTCCAGAAAACGGGAACATCATCCGACCGCTTTACAAAAACTGTTGCAGCGCAGATATCTGAAAGTCTCCCCCCTGCCTGTCCGAGTAGTTCTTCGACCTTGTCAAAGGTGCAGTCGATCTGGGAGCGGATATCATCAGGATAAAGGCTTTTGCCCTCTTCGTCAATAGCGGCAGTGCCTGAGAGCTGAAACAGTGAGATATCATCTTCACAAACAAGCGCGCCCCGAGAAAAGGCCGAGCCATAGCAAAACGCATCTTTTTGGCAGTATTAGAAAGCTGCCTGACCTCCGGCCGGAATTTTTGAGGGCCCAATGGCTGCAAAAAGATCAAAGGTACCGTATGAGCCCTGGAAGTTGCTGCCGCGAATACCGGTGCTGGCCGGCAGCAACAGATGCTCATTCCCAGGGCCGGGCATAATGCCGAATGAACGGTATTTGGCATTGCGGATTTTATTGAACTCATCATACCAACTGAGGATATCATCAAGATAAAACCAGGTGCGGATCACATCATGGTATGAAGCGCCTTGCTGCTGCAGGATATGCTCAGCCCTCTCCAGCATGTGCCAGGTCTGAACCGGCGGGGTGTTGACGGATCCCGGGCCCCTCCCCTCATGGCCCTGAAGATTCTGAAGCACCAGAAACGTAGCGTTGTTGCGGCGCCAGCCGCGACCACAGGGCTCCTGCCCGTCACGGATGGTCCATACCTCATGGCCCGACTCCGAGCAGGAGACTGCCCGGACAATGATACCGCAGAGCTCATCTGTACACGAGAGGTGTTCCTTCAATATATGTTACGGGGGTTTCAGGTGAAAATGCCTTCTGAGGTCAGAGCCTCTGAACGGGCCGCTCTAACTGCCGGTTCGGCACAAAGGGAACCGAAAATGCGCTCATGCACGATAACCAGACCCCTTCGGCTCAAGACCGCAGCAATTTCAGTGTAAGCATCAACTGCCTGAAACGATCTTTTACTGCTGCCCGGGGGCATTGCAACGAGATAAAACTGTCCCTTCCCTGCTTCGGTTACGTGAAGATTAAGGTTAACATGTTGCTGAAAGGCAAAAGTTTCTTGTGTATTTTTCTTCATTCGTTAGTAAATTAAATACCTATTATTTTGTTCCTCATGACTTTTTAGATCATGTTTTATATCCTATTATCTCCTCCCAGACAACCCATTTTAATTGATCATTTGGTTGTGAACTATTTTGACGGTGAAGGTGGATATTTTTTCAAAATCGCTTTCACGGCAGCGTTTATTAGTTTCTCACTTTTTTCCGGAGTGTTTACATTTTGAACTACAGCAGTTGCTGATCCCCGCCAAATCAATTTCTTCGATTTTATATCCACAAAATCCAAAATGAGAAATCCTTCTTCATATTGATGAGTTGAAATCCCTCTAGATCCCCAGGACCGTCCATATCTCCCATATGCACTATAGCCATACCCCCAATCCGTGACCCTGACTTTAGCATTTTTCCCGAGATGTTCAGCGATTAAAAAGTCCGGATTGTTTGACGACAGCGTTAAACCTTTGGCTTTCAGCTCTGCGTTAACAGCATTTTTAACTCGTTGTAATATTAAGCTGTCTATGTCTGATTTTTCAGGTACCTGCATCCAGTCAAAAGTTTTAAACTCTGCGAAATTAGCTTGCAGATCGTAGTCATATTTAACATTATAAGTAGCACAGCTAACAGTAAAACCGATAAAAAGCAGAACTAAAAAGATCTTAATGGCTTTCATTTTAAAACCTCCTTTATAGTTTGGGGTTTTTTACTTTACACCTTAACATATAGTTAACAAATCTATTTTAAATATTAAATTTAAGGCTTATTGCTGAAGTACATAAAACCGGAATTATTGCCTAGCTCCAGCACCAGGCGGTCGTCCTTAACAAAGTAGTCGACCACCCTGGCGAGGTCACCCAGGTAAGTATTGTCCATCGTTTGGTCGTCGCAAGGTTTTCGATTGAGCGAGGGTTGTTTGACAGTGATGCTAAGAAAATTATTTGTGACCCTGGTAACTGCCCTTCATTTTTTTACAGCTGATTTGCACTCCAAGTTTGTCTTTCTGATTAAACCGTAGCCGGTAGGTCCGAATTTTCGGTTCGATCCATTTATCGTCACTGTACTGGGTTTTTGACCAGCGCCAGTCGACCTCGACAATTTCTGCAGGCAATATGTCTGCCACCTCTTTAACTACAACAAGTTGCTCTTTTTTTGGGGGGGGTGGCCAGGTTTTGCGGGTTGACTGTATCCAATTGGTTTTTATGGAGAAATCTCGTTTCTCTCCATCGGCTTCTCGCTCCGACTTTAAGTCCTTATAAAGGCTCTCAAGAGATATGGGAGGTTTAGGCCCAGATAAGGTTATGTACAAAACTTGCTGCTCTTCATCGACTGTAACCTTCTCTAAAGCCAGATCATTTGCTTTGAGCCAGTTCTGCATAATCTCGGATTTTGTAGCCACATATTCCGGATTATACCAGATTTCCTTGCTGTAATAGAATAACGGAACAGAAATGGCACCGACTAAAATAATAAACAGTAACAAAAAACCACGAATAAACTTATAAAATCTGCTGTAAGAGCCTTCGGGCATAATACCGGTGGCCATGAAAGTCAGAGATCCTGCCAGGATCATGGCAAAAAAGTTTGTTACAAACAATACAAATGCTTTTGTGGCCAGTTCCGTTTCAAGGAATACCAGCAATATGCCAGTAGCTGCCAGCGGTGGTAATAATGCGACAGCCATTGCCACACCTGGAATTGCACTGGATTCTTTTCTTGTCATAGTATATGCACCGCCTGAACCGGCTGCAAGGGCGATCACAAGGTCAAAAAACGTTGGTCGGGTCCTGCCCAGTACTTCGTCAGGAATGATCACCATGTCTGGCCCAAGTGCAGTTATGACCATAGAGATTATAATTGCAAACACGGCCATAAACAGAACCAACAACAAAGATTCGAAAAAACGCCGGGTCCAGGCTAAAGTGATTGCGGCGGCGGCAGACATTACCGGCCGCATCATGGGGGCTACCAGCATGGCTCCGATAACTACAGCTGCAGAGTTAGACAGCAAACCGCTGGTAGCAATAATAGTAGAGATTATCAGCAACGCCACCATGCGGAAGAGGAAGGGCCTTTGGTTTTCTTTGCCAAAAACAAATAAACCTTCAAGCACTTCCCGGCGTTCACTTGTGGATAGTTCTTGCCCCAGTTTCAAACCAAATATTGTTTTTCCAGCCAAAATAATATTCCTTTTTCTTAAAACTTCTTGCTCTTAGGTTAAGGATTATAAATCATTTTCAGAATCAACATTACTCCTGTTAATTTTAATATTTCAGAACACCTCAAAAGTCAACAGTTGCGATAATACCTTTAACTTTTGCTGAGTCAAAAATAGTTCATATTACCAGTGAGACTGTCGAAAAACCCCGTGGCGTTCTTTCGGTCAAAAAAACGGCCTTCGAGAATGTCCCAGGATCGACGTTCTCAAACAGGGCTTTGTGATTTGATACCCTATATTTGTTTATAGTATTATTAAATGGACTTTTTCGACAGTCTCAGTAGTAACATGAACTCTGGCAAGAATTAAAGGTTTAGCACGTAATATGGACTTTTAGTTTTGTCAAGATTACTCGTGAGAATATGAAAGTTATATTACCGAAAAACGATGCCGAGATATTCGAGGATCCTTTTTTTGTGCGGTTCGAAACAGGCATCAAAGGAACAGCCTTGCTCGTAGGGACAATAGGAAAGATCTTTGTGGGTGGCATATACATTTCCAGGAGGCATTTGTTCATTGTCACGAACTAAAAGCAGTATCCTTCCGGAGCAGTGTGGAGGACCCGATTGCTGCGTTGAACCAGAATGTATTGTAAAAACGGTGACTTGGTGTGGCCCCCAAAAACCGGCATTCGGAAATGGGCTAATTCCATCAGGAGTTGATTGTGCAGCAGCCGGATCGTAGCATGTTAGATCAAACTCAATATTGTAGCGTGCTTGATCATCCTCCGGCGTATATGTGAACCCGGCCTGCTGCATGTGATGTATTGCTTCTCTTACAAGCTTGGTCACACCCACATGGTTACTTGGCGCCCAGCGCCCATTAATGATTGTAAAGTTTTTTATGCGCAGGTTGAAGGTGGCTTTGACGGCTGTAAAATCATTGAATTTACGTGCCTCAACACTAGGAGTAAGCGCTGGACCTGTTTTTCCGGCACAGGCTGCTAACGCAAGAACAGACAACAAGACAGCATTGGTAAGTAGTTTTCGCATAGTCTCCATTGATCCAAGCATGGGTTTAATTAATTAGTTTTGATTTAAAAATTGTTTTATCCGCTGCTTGTGTTTTCCTCAGTAGCCTTATCAACACTAGACATAATACAAACCATTGAATAAGGCAACAAACATTTTGCTGTAATATGAACTCTGGTGAGAGTTAAGAGTATGGCACCCATTATAAGGTCAAATGTCAATCAGGAACACCTCTCCTGTTACAAAAATCTTATCTTATTTTCATTGTGCTACCCGTGATGAAACTGCCGCCTTTGTTTTGCACCTGATATTTCATTTTTTTTATGAGTACGAAGTTACTGCTTCGCACCAGGCACCCATCAGGATCAAGACTATCAGAATTTAACTGTCTGTAGCCCCTGGCATATTATTATGCCTCAGAAAACCTTCAGTACCATACCATGTCCAATCGATTTATATATCTCACATTTAGTGGCTCAAAAAGTCCAACCAATTTTGGCTCACGGCATGGGCAAAACAGTCAGCCATGCAATTTTCATCACGGCATTATAATTATCAATAATTGAAATATAGCTGTTATTTGAATGTAAATCAATCCCTGTAAAATGGTCCATGGTTCACCTCCTGAATAATGATTAGTGTTGTTTTCCTAAAACCATTATCTTATTTATTAGAGGTGTTTGCCATGGGCCTTTTATATGATTATCACGTAATGTTGACTCAGAGGTTTGTTAAGGGTACGAATGGTTATGTGAAAAAGGCAAAACGGAAATTTGTCCAGTTGACATGCTTGTTAGGCACAACAATCATGACAGGAGGCACTTGAACGCTATTGCAAGTGTACCAAAATATTTAATATCGATGGCTAGCCCGCCGCTTGCAATCAAGCCTATAGCCACACCTCCCGCAGTAATGCCTCCTATTGCTATGGCTCCGGCAGCAAGTGCACCGAAAGTAATTGCGCCTGCAGAAACAACACCGAAACTAACGGCTCCTGCTGCAAAAAAACCTTGTGCGACTGAGCCTGCAGCAAGAAAACCTGTTGCAACATCGCCAACTGCAATTATTCCTTTAGCATGTCCAAAACGTTCACCATTGTTCAAATCGGCACCATAGGCAATCGCAATAATTGGAATGCCGAAGAAAGTATTTTGAGATGTGTATCGTACGCTCATGTAAATAATCCCCATACGCCGAACGGTTGAGTTTACCTGAATTTTGGAGCATAGCGGAAAATTTCAGGTGGAATGACTTGTTGTGTGCTTTATCTAAAATTTTAATAACTATTTCAAGTTAATTGTTAATGAGGTTGATGTGTCTTCTTTTACATCGAAAGAAACATCTTCAAAATCAGGTGGCCCGAACTTTCCGTATTTATTGTTTGAGAAACCGTATGGTTCTTTTGGGACACCAAACATATTTTTATTAAGTTTGCCATCAACATTGCTATCTTGGAAAACGGCTATGGCATATTTACCAGCAGGAATGTTCTTGAAAGCGTACGTAGCTGATGTTTCTTTGACTTCAATGTCAATTCCATCAACTTCTTTACCAAGAAATGGAAATCCTTTAGAATCGTAAATACCAATTTTGATCTTGCCACCTTCTTTCACATCTATTTGAGTTACTTTTACATCAACTGTCCCTGTTTGTGCATATACTGTTGAAGTTAAAAATATAAGAAGTGTCATAATAGTTGCGATACTGAATTGTCTCATTTTAGATCTCCTTTTTTATACATAATTTATTCATTAGGTAGACTCTACGTTTTATTAGAATATTGGTTTTTCCACCATAACCAAGATAATATATATATACATTTTCATTGCAATCTATCTTGCTAGTTCTATCATAAGTATAAATATCACTTCTTTGGCCGATTCTACATAACTATGTCTTCATTCCTTCAACAGCCATCCTATGGAAGCACCTCCTTCAGGGGTTGTCCCTGGGCCGTAGCTGGCGGCGTCATTCCCAGAAAAGCGGCGATAGTCGGCGCCACATCAACCGGATGTACCAACCGGCTGACTGTATGCGCATCAATTCCCGGACCGGCAAAAATAATCGGCACATGGGTATCATAACGCCAGGGTGAACCGTGCATACTGGGAATCGGGCCTTCATCAAACAGAAACCAGTAGGGTTCCTGAATGACGTAGATATCTCCGGAGCGGGTAACGTGTTGATTGCGCCGCACCTGTTCAAGCAACGGGTTTCCCTTTTGTGTTGCCAGGCTTTTGGTTGACACTGCCAGGTTGATGCCCATCGAAATCGGTCAGCGCATCTGCGATCGTTTGTTCTACCAGCGTGTGATCCAGTTTCGCAGCGGCAATCTTTTCTTCATTCAGGTAGATGTAGGGCCGGTAGAAAAAGCGCACCACTTCATCGATACCGAGTTGTTTCCCGACCTGGTTGGCTGTTGCAACAATTTCATCCGGAACGAGGCGACCGGCGGCATAGCCGAGTTCGGTCATATATTCCGGCATATCTGCTATGCCGTGATCTGCGGAGAGCACAATCAGAGTGTGTTTGAGCCCTACGTTTTTGTCTATGAATTTAATCAGTTCTGCCAGAGTCGGATCGAGTTGACGCACAATTTCTTCATTCTCAAGACTCGATGACCCGAAAAAATGATTAACAGCATCTACACCGGAAAAGCTGACAGAAAGGTAGTCCGGGACAGTATCCCGGCCTAGTTGTTCGTTGATAATGAGCGCTTTGGAGAAATCAAGCAGGAGCTGGTCTCCGATGGGACTCGCTATAAGTTGTGTAAAGAGCAGTTTATCGCCCCCTTCACCAAAGGAATGAGGAAAAGTACGTCCATATCCTTTCAGATCCATCTCGTAAGGTCGGTCATCCTGCTCCGCAAGCAGGTAGGTGGAGATCTCTGAGGACAGTTGCCATTTTGTACCGGCATATTTTTCCGCCTGACCTTGTCCATTCCAGTTTTGCACCCAGTCCGGGTACTCGTCATAATAATACTTACTGGTGATGAAATCACCAGTATCAGTAGAATACCAGAACGCCTTGCCGGTTTTCCCGGCCATGGCTACAGCGCTGCGGTCTTTGCCTGAGACACCGAAGATTTTGGAACGGCCTCCATAATAAGCAGCGAGACTGTCTCCAAAGGTTGGCGCCAGAAGCGCTGCCGGCGAACGACCCTTGGTTCTTGCCAGTTTCTGCGCTGGATCCACCTGCTCACCCTCGGAACTTTCCTCGCGACTCGGCAACAGCGGAGCATCCGCATCTTCGATATTGTATGCGAGTTCTCCGGCTTCCCGGTCAAACCAGACATTGCCAATCATGCCATGTTGTGAAGGGAAAGTACCTGTGGCCAGCGTTGCATGACCAACAATGGTTTCAGTGTTGGCATGCTGGTACTGAGCATTGGTATAAACAACCCCCTTTTTCATCAGGTAACGGAACCCGTCTTTTCCAAAACCTGCCTGATACCGGTTGAGCAGGTCGGCACGCAGCCCGTCGACAGTAATCTGCAGGACGAGTCGGATATCCCGGCTGGTCTGTGCATTGGCAAACACAGGGGTTCCTCCAACGAGTATTGCCAGGACCGCAAAACATACAAATAAAGAATAAAAATGCCTGTTTTTAACAAATTTCATAATTGCATCCTTTATAATGAAATTAGTAAATGATATTATCCAGTTAGCATTACTGGACTGCTGATAATTTATTTTGGGAACAGAAATGTCAACTTTAACCGGAACCCCCAATCCTCTGGGCCATTATCCGCTGAATCTGCCCAATACCGAACACCCCCACCAAGTTGCAGGGGGATCCCTCCAATTTTTATCAACTGGTACACACCAAAATTAATCGGGACCGACCAGTGATCAGAGTTCCCAGTCATAGGTCGATTCGGTATTGAGTTGTATAGTAGTCTTGGTCTTGGTGATATAGTTCAAGAAGGGCTGCATGTACGAGGCGCTGACATAGGACCGGTCGTCATCACCGGCGAACGATTCGATGTGATTGACCAGTATTCCGCATGTCCATGGGCCAGTCTGTTTGAGGGCGACAGCCGTTGGTCCAGCACCCCACTTTTCAGAGCCCAGAACATCATCGGATGCGGTCGGGCAGAGAGCAGTATCGGACCTGCTCCCCAATATCCATCCACTTGAAGTGGGCTTTTTGGGGAGAGAAAAAGAAACTCTGCAAAATGTCGCCGATGCCCGATTCGCCCATCCCACTAAGCGGAACATCGTCCTGGTCAATCAACGGCAGGATGGTGCGTGATATCAGGTTCCAATCCTCACTCAGCGAAAAAGGGTATGACCGGCTGGATTTTAACTGTCCAGGTTGACCCATCTTCATTCGGGCCGATGTGCTTATCGTAGTTCGCCTCGATCGGGACGCTTATCAGCGATGCAACAGGGATTTGCCAGTTTTTTAGACAGGGCTTCAGTATCCTCTTGGGCCCAGGAGGGTGATGCCAGTAGGACAATAATAATAAGTCGAAGAATTGCAGGTATTTTATTCATTCTATGCTCCTGTTTTTAAATAGTTTTTCTGTCTGGTATTCACCAAACACTATATTAAACATTACTTTTGATAATCTTAAAAATTAGCAGTCATCAAAAGTCCATATTAGAGATAATAGTATTGAATATTTTACTCTCTGAGGTGTTACCATAATCATAGATATTTTATCCAATAGAATTCTTTGGAGAGTTTGTTTTAAAATACTTCAGATTACCAAAATTACTAACTTGTAAATGCCTCAGTTTTTGGGGAGCAAGTCTGTTTTCATAGCAGTTCTACTTAGTGCTTTATTGAAAACCGGGCCAGATAACATTTTATTTTCTGTTATCCGGTCCGGTTTTGTTACGTCAACAGTTGTTTTTTCATAAAAACTAAACCTGTCAATACGACAGATTCACACGTTCTTACTTTTGCGGCAGACCCAGCATAAAGATCTCGACGATCTTTTTGCTCTCAGGCCTAAGATTTTCAATCCCCTTGTAGGGCACATCATAAACAGCGGGCCTGTCAGGATATTTTTGTTTATTTATCATATGCCTCTATTTCATCTGTGTTTGCCTCAGTCCGTTCCCGAGGGTCGCTAATCCAGCGAAAGCGGAAGAATCTTGTAGATTTCCACTTTCACTGGAAAGACCGTTTTACATCTCTGGGGTTTTCATCATGAACAGGAATTCTTGCACCGCTTTCTTCGATTCGGGCCGCAGATTTTCGATGCCGTCATAGGGCATGCCGATGGCCGGCCCTTCGTCCGGGTACTTGGCCTTGCGCTTATTGTGACGCATAACCATGCGGACGAACTTAGCACCGCCCCAGGCGCCAATCTCCGTTGACACAGGCCACTCTTCGCGTGTGTCGCGGTAGAGATCGTAGAATTTTGCCAGAATAGCATTCTCGATTCCGCCCCCGGGGATTGCCAGCTTGTACTGCTCCTTCACCACTGCTTCCAGCTTGTTGATGTTGTAGAGAAACACATAATCACGGCGGCCGTTCGTGTCCCCGTTCAGCATCAGGGCAGTCTGATCGATCCCGTCTATGATGCGATCGGTGGGGATCTTCTCCGTGGCGCCGCCCAAACGGGCGATGGTCGTGAACAGGTCTGTTATGTGAACGATGTCCCCGACGATGGTATCGGCCTCGATCATGCCCGGCCAGCGAGCATAAGCATCGACGCGCACGCCGCCTTCCAAGGTGCTTCCCTTACCGCCGCGGAAAATCATCGGGGTATAGCCGGATTGTGGAGAATACTTGGTAAAGTGGCCGTTGTCACCCATAACAATGACGAGCGTGTTGTCGGCGATCCCCAGTGTGTCCATCTCGGCCATCAGTTCGCCAATCCACTGGTCAACCAGTTTCATCTTTTCGACGTAGATGCCGCCGTTCGGCGTGGTGTACTCGTCAGTGGTTGTGCGCGGCCCGGTCAGGGGATACAGCGGCCAATATTGTAAGAAGAAAGGTTTATCCTCTTTGGCCAGTCTTTGTAGATGCTCCATGGTCTGGTTCTGGTAGCGCACGTTCATCTCATGGTATTTTTTTTCATTCCATCGTTCGCCGGGTTTCATGTGTACTTCCCTAACTGGCTTGTTGCGGTAGCACTCACCACCGGTGACCATGGACGAGGCATCGGTGCGCAGCCAGCCATCAATGGTATAGCGGCCGTCGTAATTGTTGTCACCAATACCGATAGAGACTTCCTCGTCTGCCGCGTCATCGTGAAAGATGGTCAGCTGGCCCTGCTGGTGGATCGGGAAGGCCGCGTAGTCGAAGCCCTGATGCGTTGGCCAGGCTTCCTTGATGTCGCCCATGTGCCACTTACCGATATGAACCGTATTGTAGCCGGCCTTTGATAGGATCTCTGCCAGCGTCACTTCCTTGCCCGCCAATCCAAAGCCGGAAATATCGACGGCGGTGTTGCCCATGCCATTGCGATAGGGTTGGCGGCCGGTCATAAAAGCGACTCGCGACGGGGTGCAGGATGGCTCGGTGTACATCCGCGTGACACGCATGCCCTCATCAGCGATCTTGCTGATATTCGGGGTTTTGTAGCCGCGAACTGAATTCAGTTCAGGAATACCCAGGTCACCAAAACCGATGTCGTCAATCAGGATGTAGAACATGTTGGGCGGCTTGCCGTTGTTTTTTTCTTTAAACTCGGCCAGTTTCTTGTCAATGGCCTTATCATCGGCGGCCCACTTTTCACCATTCTGGGCTTCCAGGATATAGTACTCGGCATCGTGGATAATTTTATCTTTGGCCCAAACACCTCCCGGACCGGCCAGCAGCAAGCTGACAATAGCAATAAAAATTAAACTACTAGTGGATTTTTTGTGCATTTTTTCTCCTTTCGTTATTTCAATTATTAAATTAGATTTTATATTTTCCAGCTATAATATGATTTTACTTTTATATATTTAAGCTAGAGACATGCCACTTTAACATGCTTGGCAGTTTTCGCAATTTTAATTCTAAATCAATACCTTATAAGCAAAAGGACATTCAAAATAGTCGTTTTTTGGCTTAACATCTTTCAAAATGAAATACATTATCATTCCACTTTGAAACATTATTTTTTTCTATATAAGATATAAATCAAAAAAATCTATGCACATTATACCTTTTTAATTTTAATTAACATTCATTTTAACTTTAAGTCAAGAATATTTAGTTAATATTGACATTTTAAATTTGATAATATAAATTTATTTACAAGAAACAAAAAACATAAAATACTTAGTGTGTGCAAAGTTTTTTAATTAAAAGTAATCCCCCCGGCTAAAAGACGTGAATTATATAATATTGTCAGAATACTGAGCTATAATTAACAAATCTCATAATGCAAAGGAAATCTAAATATGAACTATAAGTTATGTGTCCTTTTTCTTTTCCTATCGATGGTTTTTTCAAATACAATCGCTCAATCTCAGACCAAAAGCGTAGAGTATAAAAAACTCATTGGAAACTGGGTGCGCACGGATGGAGGTTACACCCTTCGTGTCAGAGACGTTAAGACGGACGGAACAGCTGATGTGGGATATTTTAATCCTGGTAAGATCAATGTCGCTGAAGCCAACGTTTCTATGCAGGAGGAACGGGTAAAACTATTTGTGAAATTACAGGACAAGGGGTATCCAGGCTCGACGTATACACTTTACTATTCCGCGGAAAAAGATGCCTTTGTTGGCTTCTATTATCAAGCGAAAATAAAACAGACTTTTGAAGTTGTTTTTATACGGAAATAGGATCTTTGAAAAACGATACGGCAGTTTAACTCATGGACCACACCTTTAGATTAATTTGGAGGTAGAACATAAATGAACAAAAAATTGATTACCACAGCCTTTTTCATTCTATTTATGATTTCAACCGGAGTTAACGCAGAGTTAAACACACAAGCCATGAAAGTCCTTAGTCGCCCCGGTCCTGAAACAGGGCCGACAAAAATCGAAATCGTCATAGGTTTTCTGGACATAGACAGTATTAATAGTGCCACGCAAAGTTTTGAGGCCAATGTATTTATTGCCCTCACCTGGAAAGATCTTCGCCTCGCACATTCGGGCAGCGGACCTGTTAAGTATCCACTTAATAAAATCTGGAATCCAACTCTGCAGATCTTAAACGAAGGGGGCTTAATACGAAAGACTTTCCCTGAAATAGCAACGGTCCAACCGGATGGAACAGTTAACTACAAGCAGAGATATGTCGGAAAATTTTCGCAAGCACTGAATGTACATGATTTCCCCTTTGATCAGCATAAGTTCAGGCTCCAGCTTGTTGCACCCGCTTACACGTCTGAGGATATCCAGTTTGTACCAAACAAAAAGCTTGTTGATAAAGGTCTCCCATATGCGTTATTCCTGTCTAAAGATATGAGCCTTCCCGATTGGGAAATACTCGATTCCAAAGCTGGAAACGCACCCTACTTGATTTTAGAAGGTTATGAACTAGCGGGCTACGCTTCGGAGTTTACGGCAAAAAGGCATGTTGAATATTATCTTAAGAAAGTAATAATGCCGCTACTCTTGATAGTAATGATGTCGTGGGTTGTTTTCTGGATCGATCCCGAAAATGCCGGTACACAGATCGGAGTTGCAACAACATCGATATTGACTTTGATTGCCTATCGGTTTGCCATTGATACACATGTACCAAAAGTCCCATACTCTACGAGGTTGGATGATTTCATATTCATGAGCACGCTGATCGTTTTTAGTGCTCTGCTCCAGGTGGTCGTAACTTCCATGCTTGCTCAGTGCGATAAAGGACACACAGCAAGAAGGATTGATAAAATATCTCGAATAGTTTTTCCGGTTGTATTTTTTATCATTGCTTATTTAATATTGCTTGGCTAAATATTTAAATTTCTTTTGCCCAATCTGCCGCTAACCTTAAACATAATTATTCATCATACCTGTCCTGCCTTTACCCTATAGCTTGTACTGAAAATTATTTTTACGTGGATATTTGAAAAATAGGTTGGATGTATAAGTGAACAGTACTTCAGGTATCCTTAATAATTCAGCGGTCTTCAACAGTCAACATAAGCGATAAAACTTTAAATATTTATTGACGTTGTAAAATATAACATAATCATGAATTAAATTAAAAGAATAAATTACAGCATTATTCTGTTGGTATATGCGTTCAAGAAGAAGGATGGCAAATCCGGAGGTAACAGGCATTTTAGAAAAACATTTAAAACCTAAAACACCTTATTCACTACAGAGACGCAAGGAATTGCATTTTGCTTTTCAGCCTTTAACATCCGGCCTGGCTTTTCTCGTCTCACTCTGTATCTCAAGCGTAGCGGGCGGCAGGGTTAATTAGTTTTTAAATTTCCTGCGGATATCTTCTCTTTCTTTGGGTGACAGCCGGTCCATCTTTTCCAGTTTCTTCCGGATATTCTTCCGTTCTGCAGGGGGGAGTTCCTGCATCTGTCGATACCGCTTTTTGTAGGTATTCTGTTCCCGGGGAGAAAGTTTTTCAAACCGGTTCATCTTTTCGCGAAGCTCTTTCTGCTTTGAAGGCGACATGGATCTAAATTTCTCAGCCCTGCTTTTAAGTTGTTTTTTATTGCCAGTTGAATATTTTCTTCTGTTACTATTACGCTGTGATTGGGAATTACCTGCAATTCGAAAATTTGATTTCTGCTCCTGTTTAAACTTATAATTTTTTCTTTTGCTTTTATGAGAATTAGGCCCTGCAAAAGATGGAGCGGAAAATATCAGCAGGAGTCCTGTGATTAAGAAAAACAAACCGGCCTGCCTCTTAAAATAATGGAATAATTGATGCTCACCGTCTACAAGACGGGGCATCCCGGTAATTAAGATTGATTTCTTGGCTTGTATCGCTCGACCCCATCCAAAAGGACGGGGCTTACGCAAAACACTCCGGTTAAACCTGTGCTGTGTCATGATTTGTTTTACCCTCCCCTTTCTGTAAATAAGCCCCCTGAATCTTATTATCCAGTAACTTTACCAGTTTTTCCAGCGCTTCCATTTCCTGAAGCATATCGAGGTTCTCAAGCAGTTCTTCATCAGTTACCATTATCTTTTCATCCAGAACAATCTGCGAAGTGTTTGAAACCTTATCAGAACTGTTAAAATTATTCAGGCCGAACCATCCCAAAAACAGGATCAAAATGCAGGCTGCTGCCATAGAAGGGGTAAGCCGCCTGTTTGCCATAAAAACCCATTCCCACCAGTGGTCCGGTTTTTCAACTCTTAATTTACGAACAATTGAATCAGAAAGAGCCTGCGTCTCTTCCGGAGAAAGGTCAGCTAAAGCACTGCTTTGTTTTGATGCCTGTAAAAGTTCAAGAAGCTTTTCTTTCTCCAGCCTGCAGGCCTCACACGCTGCAAGGTGCTTTTCCCAGGCAATCCTCTGGCCGGCATCCATCTCACCGTAAACATCAAGAATCAGTTGATCTTTACGTTCAGGGCATCTGTTCATTTTAATCTCCTTTACTTCTTCCAATCGTTCAATGTTTTTTGTAAAGCACGGGTCGCTCGGAAAAGATGACTCTTTACAGTCCCATCAGCAGAACCCGTTATTTTTGCAATCTCTTTTATACTCATTTCATTTAATACCTTCAATTGGAAAACGATACGCTGTTTTTCCGGAAGCAGATGCAATGCTTTTTGAATCTGCTGATCAAAATGTTTTGTCTGCAGCACATTCAAAGGATTTTTAATCTCACTTTTGTCCGGCAATTCCTCAAGAACTTCTTTACCTGAACCGCCTTTATCCTTCTTTATCCGCCAGAATGAAAATATATGCCCCCATTTTAATCGCTTTTTTCTGCTGTCCAGAAAAGTATTAAAAATTATCCGGTAAAGCCAGGTGGAAAATTCCGATTCTCCTTTAAACCTGTTAATATTTTTCAGAACCTTTAAAAATGCCTCCTGGGTTATATCCTGAGCCTGTTCATGATCTCCCGAACACAAGTTAAAAGCAATTGCATAGGCCTTATCCAGATATCGGTTAAACAATTCATCAAGAGCATCTTTATCCTGTTCACAAGCTCGTATTAACAGATCTTCGTCTTTCAAAACCATATGAATCTTTCCGCAGGGAGTGCCTGTTTGCTTTATAATAGGGTGTCCGCCTCCTTTAATTCGTTATACTACACATTAAATTTTGCTCAAGATAATTTAATCTATGTTAATTTCTTCTGCTTCCAGCGTTTCCGTATTGTCTTGCCCCGCCATAATTGCCCCTGCTTTGCCTTGAGGTCCTGCTTCGTCCTGACTGATAGTTCCTGCCCTGCTTCGGCTGATAGCTTCTGCTCTGGCCTGTTAAACTTCTGCTGTAACTTTTCTGTTTAACAGACCGACTCCTGGAACTGCTGATACTGCGGCTTGATCTGGTCCGGTTTTGTTTCAAAACCGAAGGCATTCTGATCTTTCGTTGACTGGTTCGGACTGTTCTTGTCTGAACCGGTTTTATAGCCCTACTGGTCTTTAATGAACGGCTGTTATTTTGTTTGATAACATTAAAAGTGCTCCCTTTACTGACACGGCCAGGCCTTGTCCTAATCGTCTTTTCGGTTCTGCCTGTCTTTTGTTTTATAAACTTTCTATTACTGGTGCGGTCAGGCCTTGTTGTGACCTTTCTTACAGACCTTTTCTCGCGCGATAATTTGCCCGGTTTAGTTGGGCCATCTTTTCTGGTTTTCTTTACAACAGACTGATTTGAACCGTCCCTGCCCTTTGTTATTTTTCGAGATGGTCCGATATCAGCATTAGTATATCTTGTCGCATTTCTCTTACGCTTATTTCCATCAATATCAGCCCTTCTCTTTCTGGATACATTCTTTTTGGAATCATTATTTGAAAATCTTTTCTTATTTGAATCTGTCCTGACATTTACAGGTCTTTTCTGATTCAAAGCGATCCTGTTTTTACTGGAAACGATCCTCCTATCCTGTCTTGACCGAGTCTTAACTGATTTAGAGATACTCCTTTTCACCGGACGATTATTATATTTTAAGCTCCGGGTATTTATTGCATTGTGTTTCTTAATTCTCGCAATTTTTGATCTTTGCGGTTTGTATCTTAATCTGTCATTGGTTGATTTATATCTGTTAATTCTATTTTTCTGATTATATATTTTATTAGTGGCAAAAGCTGCTCCCCTGTAATTGTTATGATCTCTGACCTTGCGAATACCCGCACGCCTGTAATTATTGTACCTGTACAGGTCCTCATGTCTTAAAACCCTGGCATGACGATAATGTCTATACCGGTGATTATTGTAATAGTAATTATGTCTGCCATATCTTACCCGTGACCTCGGCCCCCAGTAACGATGGCTGTAATATATCTCATGATACGCAAGGGGGAACCAGCCGATATTAATACTTGAATAGATCCAGCCCACCCTGCCTGGATACCAGCTGAATCCAAAATTGAAGAGAGGAAGTCCGGCGCTGACCATTACCCTGCTCACAGGAGGCCCCCAGTACCAGCGGTTTTGAGCATATACCCAGTTACCATAGTGGTGAGTCACATAACCGAATGGTTCATAGGGAATCCAGGTCTGTTCACCGTGCCAAACGGCCCATCTTCCGGATGAAAAAGGCGTCCAGCCCACACCCACATACAAAGGTCGCCAGAAATAATTATATTGAACCTTCATAATAGACATTTTCCCAGCGACCGTTTTCCTCAAGTGCATAGGCTTCATCCTGCAGACCGGCTGGAAGATATTTTTCCGAATCACCTCGTGACTGCATCCGTTTGTTCCATAACCTGTCTCTGTCAGCGTTCCACTTATCCCATTTAGAATCAACATTTCCAGATGCTGCTGTCACCCGGTCAGCAGTTACAATAAGAGAGGATGAACCTGCAATAACCTCATGACGTCCCCCGTTTCCGGCCTTTGTAAAGTCTACTGATCCCTTTAGTGCGATAATTTCAGCCTGGTTATCATTCAGATACAGATCACAGCTGGCTTCAGGAGGAACGACCAGATCACCAAAAGGGGTGGTAGCCTTAATCTCAGTAGATAAACTGTTATTGTAAAACCGTGCAGATCCGGAAGATACTTCAACCTCGGTTAACTCACTTTTAAGCTCAATAAGCTGAACCTGGGTTCCTTCGCCAATACGCATCAAGGTATTGTTGGGCATGATGATCTCAGCTTT
>PVMK01135476.1_pt1 | contig 17768 bp, 17 predicted proteins | sample 1853481 | NCBI WGS metagenome assembly PVMK01 (sample SAMN08533507, study PRJNA380276) | Marine sediment metagenome, whole genome shotgun sequencing project. | reverse complement strand
GATGAAGGTGCGAAACCTGGCAGAGTCCAACACCCCAGCCATTCCCATGACCCGGTTGGTTGGGAAACCGCTCACCTGGTGGGCAACGTATACCATGGCGTCCAGAGGGTTGGAGACTATGATCAGGAAGGCCTCGGGTGAATACTTGGCCACCTGTTCTGTAACCGACTTAACAATGTTGGTATTGGTGTTGAGCAGATCATCTCGGCTCATCCCTGGCTTGCGAGGGATTCCTGCAGTGATGATTACCACATCAGAGTTGGCCGTATCTGCATAGTCGTTTGTCCCGATGACATCGGCATCAAAACCCTCCACTGGACTTGCTTCCATCAGGTCCAGTCCCTTACCCTGAGGCATTCCCTCGATAATGTCTATCAGCACCACGTTGCCCAGTTCTTTGGCAGCGGCCCAGTGCGCTGCCGTTGCCCCAACAAAACCGGCCCCTACTACCGTTATTTTGTTTCTTCTCAAAGCCATTGCCTAACTCCTTTGGTGTGAAGATTGGCCCCTATAAAAGGTTTACCCAAACATAAACCGTAGGTCGGATCGTTCCCCCGTTGGTCCCGCTTTAGCGGGATTGATCCGACGGAAAGTTGGCTGCCGTCGGGTGAACCCGCTAGCACGGAACCACCCGACCTACAAGATTATCCCTCTCATGCCAGGAAAGCTCTTATTGCAGCATGTGATATTTCGAACAAACCTCCTTTTAACCTAGAGGAACGGGCCATCAAAGTCAAGACGAAATGGCTTGCAGAATTGATGTGGGATGTGAGATGTGGAAACAGCAGACTCGCCCTTCTTCAGATGATCTTAATACTCTCGGTGGGACATGTGAGGCAGACCGCTTCGCCCGGACTCAAGCACATGTTTTTGAATTGCTCTTTGGGGATCAGAACACTTAAAGGAATGCCCACATCCACCAGAGCCCGGATACGGCTCTGTTCGTCAGTAAGCTGAATCAGCCTGCCACAGAAAGTATTTTCTGCTGCACCCTCACTCTGGTTTGGGGTGATTTTTACCAAGGTTGGATCAATAAAGATTCTCACCGGGCCGCTTTGATGGGTCTGGACGCCAAGTGTCAGCTGCTTCTGAACAAGGCAGTATTTCCTGCCCTCTTCGGTCACCTCGATTAGACCGCTAAAAATATTCTCGTAGGTAGAGTGCGTTGTTTTGCCGTCGTATAGGAAAATAGTATCGTCCGCCAATCTGGACGCCTGGACCATATCGTGCGTAGTGAAAATTACGGAAATCCCCTTTTCCCTGTTTATTTCCTGGATAATCCGTTCGATGGCAATCTGGTTTTCCACGTCCACGTTGGCCGTTGGTTCGTCAAAGAGAATTACTTCGGGAGAGCAGGCCAGGGCTCTGGCAATGGCAACTCTTTGTGTTTCTCCCCCCGAAAGCCTGTGGGCCCTAGAATTTTGAAATGGACGCATTCCAACTAGATCCAAAAGCTCCTCAATGGTCTTTTCACGATTTACTTTCGGTAGTTTGCGAATTCCCAGAGGGAATTCCAGGTTCTTGGAAACGGTTGCGGTAAACAGAATGGGATGCTGTCCAACAATGACTACCTTCCTGCGCAGTTGGATGAGCCCATTGTTGCTGAAATCAACTTTCTTTCCATTGAATTGGAGTTCTCCGGATGTGGGCGCCTGGAGGAATGCCAGAATCTCGAGAAGAGTGGTCTTGCCAGCACCGTTCGGCCCTAAGATTCCGAGCACCTTGCCCCTATCCAGCGACAGCTCACCAATGTCAAGCACAGTCCGCTGGCCGTAGGTTTTTTTCAGGCTACGTAGCTCGTAAAGCATAAGTTTCCGATCTAAAAACTAGCGCCCAACTTTTTGCGACGCGGCATACGGCAAAAGGCGCAAGGCGCAGGGCAAGAAGCATAGAGCATGGGGTTGGAGGTTGGAGGAGCGCTCCGCTTTAGGTTGGAGGCACTATTCATTTGCTTCGTCAGATTTGTTGCCTCAAACCTCAAACCTCCAACATCTTCTCTGCCTGCCTGTCCCGCTTGTCCCGTGCGTAGACACGGGGCTGCCTGCTGCCTGCTGCCTGCTGCCCCCTAGACTCGCGCCTTGCCTTGCACGAAATTGAAACCGAGATTTACCCCGAAACTGACCGCAAGTAGCACGATTCCCAGTGCTACCCCCAGAACGAACTCTCCCTTATCGTACTCCAGGGCCATGGCCGTGGTCATTGTTCGAGTGAAGCCCTTGGCATTGCCACCCAGCATCATGCTGATGCCCACCTCCGCTATGACCCTGCCATAGGCAGCAACAACCGCAGCCACAATACCAAAACGAGCCTCTCGGATAATCACCCAACCGGTCTGCAGCGCGCTGGCACCCAGGGTCATGGCCGTTTTCCGGTAGCGCTCGTCAATGCGGCTGATGGCGGAGATGGTAAAGGTGGTGACAATCGGGAATGATCAGGATAACCTGGCCGATGACTATGGCCTTCTGGGTGTAGAGTAGGTCCCAGGGGCCAAATATTCCCGCGCCTGGAAATAAAGGCATAAACAAAAAGTCCCACCACCACTGTAGGCAGGGCGAGCAAAGTATTGAGGACTGTAATCAGCAAGCGTTTACCCCTAAATTCTCTGAAGGCGATGAGAAACCCCGCTGGGAATTCCTATCATGCTGGCAATCAGGGTGGAAATTGAACTCACTTTCAAAGAGACATAGATGATCTGGAGAAGTTCCTGGTCCAGCCCCCAGAGGAGCACAAAAGCGGACATAAAGCTGTCAGTTAGAAATTCCATTTCATTCCTGTCCGTGGTCCGTTGCAGGATTAGTCGTTAATGCGCTCTCGAAAAACCCTACAACTGGCAACTATCGTCATACCGGACGAGTCCGCCTGCGGCGGACGGAGAGAGAGAGAGAACCGTGGTTCCGGAATGACGTGGGAGCGGCTTTTAGCCGCGATTATCGTGGCCAGAGGCCACTCTCACAAATTGGAATGGTTCCTGCCTTTCCTTTAAACGCTATGCGCTTTGCGCCATGCGCTATGCGAGCTGTTACCTTGCATAACTAACCGCGTCTGGGAAAAACGCTTGCTGCCCCTGAATCCTGTATTCAGCAATAAGGGCCTGAGCCTTTGGTGAAACCAGCCATTTGGCTAATGTGTCAGCCCAGTCAAATCTGACGTGGGGGTACATTTTCGGATTTATCGGAATAATACCGTAAGGATTGAAAAGCCGCTCATCCCCCTCGTAGAGAATTTCCAGATCCAAACCCTGCTTCCGGCCGAGTTTGTACTTCAGGTAGGTGCCACGGTCAGTCATGGTGTATGCCTGCTTTTCCTCGGCATAGGTCAGGGTCCTGCCCATACCCTGCCCAATGGACAGATACCACTTGCCCAGCCCCTCGGGATGAAGAAAAGAGACGGTCTTCTTTTTTCCCTTCTTGACGATCTCAGTTCTCTCGGTCTTCAGTGGGAAGCCGGTAGTCTTCCAGATCTCCTGCTCCTTTGTATGGGTTCCACTGTCATCTCCCCGAGAAATGAACTTGGCTTTTGTCACGGCGATCCTTTTCAGGGCCACCGCCGCATCTCGTGTCCCTTTGATCCCCGCAGGATCTGCAGCCGGACCGATGATGACGAAGTCATTGTGCATCACACCCAGCCTATAGGCACCGTAGCCTTCAGCCACGAACTTTTCTTCCCTGGCTTTGGCATGCACAAAGATTATATCAACATTCCCGTCCATGCCGTCTCGGATGGCTGCACCCGTCCCCTTGGCAAGAACCTTGACCCGAATTCCAGACTCTCGGGTGAATTCAGGTAGCAGCAAATCCAGCAGCCCAGAGTTTTCCGTACTGGTGGTCGTAGACATCTTGAGAACTTTCTCCGCTCCACTGGCACTCGTAGCAAAAAGACCTAAACCGAGAATTCCCGCAACAAGCCAAATCCATCTTCTTCTCATCGCTCCCACCTCCGGTATCTACCCTCTGAAAACCACCTGTCCTGAGGTGCTCAGATCGTAGCCGCTGAAGTTTGCACTCAGGTTCAAAAATTCCTCATCCTTAAGCAGCGCCATGAGCATCTGTACCCCACGGCTGAAAAATATGTCCTTGCGAACAATGAAATCGTAGCGCTCCCAACAAACCGGCACCTGATCTAAACCCAGCAACCCACCCACTGCACCGATGGCCAAACCTGCGTCTGCCCGGCCAGATAAAATCTCGAGACCCACATCCAGATGACGGCCCAAGCCTGTATCGTACCCGGGGATCTCCTTACCGCTGACACCCTGGCGTTCAAGTTCACGATCCAGTAGCAACCTGGTGCCGGTCCCCTCCTTGCGGTTGGCAATGCGGAACTGGCCGCTGGCAAGATCACCCAGCTCGGTTATTCCGCGAGGATTTCCCGGTGCAACCAGCACCGCCTGGAGCCGCTTGCAGAAATTGACCACCACCACGCTGTCGCCGAACTCTTCCTCCACATAGGCAAAGTTGTATTCCTCCCCTTCAGGCTCGAGGAGATGAGCCGAGCACAGGTGGCAGAGGTTCTCCTTGAGGGCCCGAATACCTCCCATGCTTCCCAGGTTGCTGAATACAGGCAGGGGTAAGTGGTGCCGGCGGGAAAATAGTTCCAGCAGTTGATCCAAAAGCAAATCGTTACTTCCAGTTATTATAAGTAAGTTTTGGTAACTTTCCGGACCAGTCCCAATTGAGGGATAGTTCTCGGTATGGTGCTCCAGCCAGCGGTCCAACAAGTGGCGTTGAAAGAGCCATTTGCCGGTAACCTTGGTGGCAGGCAACCCTTGGTCACTGATGAGACTGTAAATTTTTTTCTCATTGATTCCAAGGTATTGAGCAGCTTCTTTGGTGTTCATCAGGGAAGACATAAGAAAGTTTCCTTGTGCTCTATAGCTGGGCTTCAGGCAAAGATATTGGCAGACGCATGATAGGTCTCTTCCTGGGTTCGGTACTGTACTAAAGGTCTTCCAGATAGTCAACAAACAAACTAAAACTAACTTATATTAACTCTACCACCGATAATTCCCTCTCCCCCTGGGGGGGAGGGAAAGCCTGTAGGGCCGGTCACCGCACCGGCCGTAGGTTTAGGCGGCTACGGAGACCCACTTTAATGGTAAACAGTGAGCGGTAAACGGTAAGAGACAAAGAGTCAGAATTCAGGAGGCAACAAATTCCCTAGACACAAGACCCACTTAGAAGATATATGGAGAGACATGAAAAAGCAGGAACTTCCAAAATACCGATTTGATCGCATGGAAGTCGCCGGCTCTCTCGGAGATTTGGGCACCCTCCTCCCCATTGCCATCGGCATGATTCTTCTGAACAAACTCCACGCTACAAATGTCTTTGTGTTGATCGGCTTCTTCTACATTGTGGCGGGGCATTACTTCGGGGTTCCTGTACCCGTTCAGCCTATGAAGGTTATAGGCGCCTATGCCATTGCCACCGGCCTGACTTCCACCCAGATTGTTGCCTCCAGCCTATGGATGGGTATCATCATCCTTTTTCTGGGTACTACAGGTCTGATTCAGGTGATCGGCAAGTATACCCCGAAGAGTACGGTGCGCGGGGTTCAATTGGGGGTGGGTGTGGTTCTCATGATCAAGGGGCTGAAGCTCATGATCTTGCCGGACCCCAACCTGGCAGTTCAGGCCATCGGTCCTGTCAGCATGAGCATACTCTTGGGTGCAGGGGGTCTTGTTTTAACCTTCCTTTTGCTGGACAACAGGAAGTTTCCGGCAGCTTTAGTTCTAATTTTCCTGGGGATTTTGCTTGGTCTTTTCATCGGAAAGCCACTGGATGCAGCGTCATTCACCTGGTCCATCCACTTCCCCAAACTGATCCCCTACGGCTGGCCATCTGTGGAGGAATTTCTCTGGGTGCTTCCCATCCTGGTCTTACCCCAGATTCCAATGACCATAGGCAATGCAATCATTTCCAATACGGATATAATGCATGAATACTTCGGTGATCGGGCCCACCGGGCCACGTATCGCAGTGTGGCCAACAGCCAAGGACTGGCTGACATCGTCTCTTTTTTCCTGGGGGGCATCCCCATGTGCCATGGGGCTGGGGGCTTGGCTGCTCACTATCGTTTCGGTGCCCGAACCGCCGGCTCCAATCTTATAATAGGTGGGGTCTTCGTTCTGCTCGCCATGATTTTCGGGGAGAATATGGTCGCCATCCTTAAGCTACTCCCCTTCTCCCTTCTAGGAGTGCTACTGGTATTTGCCGGCCTGCAGCTGACTCTCATGATCCAGGACCTCAAGGATCGCAAAGACCTGTTTGTGGCCCTTTTCATGCTCGGTATCACCCTGGCTACCAACCTGGGCGTTGCCTTCATCGTAGGGATAATCGTCGCTTATGCCTTCAAAAGTGACAAACTCACCATCTAACTAACCAGCAATTCTCCCCTCTACAGGCTTTGTCAATTTCGCCTTTTTACCCATTTTCTGCCGTACCACTTTTGGGTAACTTTTACCCATTTGTGGTACGGCAAGCTTTGGGTAATTTTGTGGGTTTGCCCATGTTTGAAGGTTACTATTTATCTAGCTTGTGTGGTTTCAGCTAACAGGCTCTTTTCAATCTTCACGTTCTTGAATGGCACGTAAGCGGCGCCAAGGTAACTAACCTCCAAAGACATCTGAAATCTCTCCACCGAATTGACAAACGACTAGCGCATTACCTAATGTTAAACACAACATTTGACTTCGGCTCAGTTAGTTGCTTTCATTATAAGGTATCCATTTCCTATTCCGGCTTACCGGGCTTTTGGGAGAATTATTATGAAAAAGAAAACCGTCAAGGATATAATGGCTCCCCTTTCCGAGTACGGGACGATTTCGATGGAGGCGACTCTCTACGAGGCAGCCATGACCCTCGAACCAGCTCAGCAGGAGTTCAATGGAGACCATGTTCACCACAGATTACTCCTGATCGTGGATGAATCTGGACGTGTTGTGGGAAAGCTCAGTCAGCTGGATGTGTTGAGAGCCCTGGAACCGAAAGGAGAGCACGTTGCGAATTCGCGCTCATTGAGACGTTTCGGCGTCAGTCGAGATTACTTGAGACCCATGCTCATGCAGTGCCGCTTCTGGGAACAACCACTAATGGACCTGTGCAAAGCAGCGGGTAGGCTGAAAGTAAAAAGATTGATTCATACTCCCCTGGAAGGAGAGTTCGTCGATGAAAATGCTTCCCTGGCCGAGGCCGTACACCAACTGGCCCTGGAGCACCATCAGTCATTGTTAGTGACAAGGGGTAAAGAAATCGTGGGTATCTTGAGGCAGAGAGACATGTTCAGGGAAGTAGTTGAGACTCTTAGTGCCTGTGAGTTGTAGACACGTACAAACACTCTTCATTCCTCTTTCAAACAGCGAGCGAGAAGTCATCCATGCCTGACGATTTCAAATCCAACCCAGACAGCGACACGTTTAATTGGAAACGACTCGTCTTCCTGTTCTTGGGGATAGTTCTGTTTGCGGTGGTTTATTACTCCCCTCCCTGGTCCGACGCCGTAGATCCTATGGGGAAGGAATTTGCTCTGAGCAGGGAGGGAAAAGGTGCTTTGGCTGTAGCACTTCTCGCCGCAACCTGGTGGGTCTTTGAAGTGGTGCCCGTTGGGGTTACCAGCTTGGCTATAGGCGTACTCCAGGTTTTCTTCTTTATTCGTCCAGCCAGAAGGGCTTTCACTGACTTCATGGACCCCTCGGTGCTGTTCATCTTCGCCTCTATTGTCATAGGTATGGTTTTCACCAAGACAGGACTCACCAGGCGTCTGGCCTACAAAATGCTGGCGATTGTGGGTGAGAAAACCAGCATGATTTACTTAGGTTGTTTCCTAGTGACCGCAGCCCTGACCCATATTATGGCCCATACTGCGGTCGCAGCGACCATGTACCCACTTCTGTTGTCCATACACGGGCTTTACGGAGAGGGAAACAAACCAACCCGATTCGGCAAAGGTCTCCTGATAGGCATGGCTTACGTAGCTGGGGCCGGCAGTATCGTCACACTTCTAGGGGCCGCACGAGGTCCCGTTGCTATCGGTATCTTCAACGATGTTCTTGGTAGGGAGGTAGATTTTTTTGAGTTGAGTTACTACATGTTGCCAGTCGGATGGCTCATGGTCTTTCTACTTTGGGGTTTTTTCATGATCTTTTTCAGGCCGGAGAAGAAAGTTATTCCTGGCCTGCGACAAAGAGCCATCCGGCTCAATAATGAACTTGGCCCTATCACCAGAAAAGAGATCGTGGCCACCTGTATCATTTTATCCTGTGTCCTGGTTATGTCTCTGCGTTCTTTTATTCCTGCTCTAGAACCTTTGGATAAAACTGCCATCATTGTGACATCCACAATTTTATTTTTTATTACCGGCATTCTCGATGTCGACGATCTCGAAGAAATTCCCTGGGACATCATTCTCCTTTTCGCAGGTGCCATAAGCTTAGGTTTTTGCCTGTGGGAAACTGGGGCAGCTCAATGGCTGGCGGTGAAATGGCTGATGAAATTGGAAGGAGCCAACTGGTTCCTGTTCGTCATGGGCATAGCATTTTTCGTCATGCTCATGACCAACGTCATCATGAACGTGGCTGCCATTGCCATCTCCCTGCCAGTGGCCTTGGTGATTGCTCCGTATCTGGGGGTGGCTCCGGAGGTCATCCTGTTTGCCTCTCTGGCAACAGCCGGCATGCCGTTCCTTTTGCTGGTGGGAGCCGCACCAAATGCCATAGCCTACGAGTCAGGGCAATTTACTGCAGGTGAATTCTTCATGTACGGAACACTGGCTAGCATCATGCTTATGGTAGTAGTGGCTCTTGCGGTTTTCTTTCTCTGGCCCCTGATGGGCATGCCGGTGGGAGCTTAGTGATCAGGAGGGCGAGCACATGCAAGACAACTATATTAGTGAGGAGATGATCCAAAAGACAGTGGCCTTCCACGGTCACATGTGCCCGGGACTTGCCATTGGAATCAGGGCTGCAGAGGTGGCTTTGCGAGACATCGGCCCCCACGCCCACGATGAGGAGGTGGTGGCAGTGGTGGAGACCGACATGTGCGGGGTGGATGCCATCCAGTCTCTGACCGGCTGCACTTTTGGCAAGGGCAACCTGATCCACCTGGACTACGGCAAGAATGCTTTCACCTTCTATCGTCGCTCGGACGGCAAAGGAATCCGCCTCGTCACCAGGCCGGAAGCCTTTGCTGAACCAGATCCTGAGTGGGAAGCACTCCGAGAAAGACTCGGCGACGCAGACCTCACCCCGGAAGAACGCCAGCGCTTCTGGGAATTGCATGCGGCCCGCTCGCGGCAGATCCTTGACATTCCCCTGGATGAGCTTTTCGAACTAAAAAAGCCCCAAGGGGAACTCCCCCGTCATGCCCGCGTCATGGATAGTGTTACTTGCGAGGGTTGCAGTGAGCAAGTAATGGAAACCCGAACGCGGCGCTTTGAAGGAAAGACCCTCTGCATTCCCTGCTTCCACCAACTGGAGCAGCGCTAGCGCGAAGCGCACCAGGCACTAGGCACTAAACACTAGGCATCCGACCGCTTGCAATCTACTGTTCACCGTTCACCATTTACCCTTTACCGCAATCCAATTTTTTCCCAATAAAGTGTAAAGAGCTGACTGGCCGATCGACTAAGGGGCATCTCCATCAATTATCTGATGGGGTTTTTCACATTCAATCCAATGTAACGAAAGCTTTTCGGGGAATATACTAAAGATAAGGAGTAACTTCATGGATACTAAAAAGACATTAATTGCTCTGTCCGTAGGTTTTGTTATCTTGGCATTTGTTTCAGCCTCCTGGGCAGGCGAGACTAGGATTCCATTGGAGGCTGCCAAGCCACATCCAAATGCCAGTGGCACAGCCTACCTGAGTGGGGATAGTATAAGCATTCATGCCAAAGGGCTTCGACCCGGGTCGGTCTATACCGTCTGGTTCGTGAATATGAAACCTAGAAAGCATGAGACAGGGGCAGGGAGTGCGCCATATGTGTTTAGAACAGACTCTAAAGGAAACGGCGCATATGCAGCCACCCTTTCGGAGTCTCCCTTTTGGGGAGTGGGCTATGATCATGGTCGTACTTCATCCCAATGGCAACCCCAAGGATATGAAGAGCATGAAAGGCGCCCTCAAAGCCCCGATCCCCACAACCGGATAAACCATAACCAGCTACCACGCAGAGGGGGGATTTTCCCCCTCTCATCTTTTTCCAACTTTCCTTCGCCTTGCCAGGCCATCTCTCCTGTTTCGGGGTTACTCGGTTGGAGGTTGGAGGAGCGCTCAGGTTCGACGGGCTCACCTTCGCTCGAGGTTGGAGGCAATATTCACTGGTTTTGTCCGATTTCTTGCCTCAAACCTCCCTCCGGGCCATAGGCCCTACAGGGCCGGAGGCTAACCTCCAACATCTTCTCTGTCTTCTGCCTGCTGCTTCCTCCTCATTGCAAAATCCGCAATCCGAAATTCGCAATCCGCAATCTCCCCCTGCCCTCTGCCCTCTGCCCTCTGGCATACCATTTGCCTATTACTAAGGTGCGCTCATCAACCACCCAATTGAGCAAGAGCAATTTTCTCTTTTATTACAGACCACTTGGGCTTATTTACCAGCCCAGGTGAGAGTATAAAACTGTGCGCCCGGGAGTATAGGGATGGATACATTGAAGTCACTTAAAAGACACCACCGCGCCAGAACCGAGGTTAGATGGGAAGTATCTTTCATTACTCCCCAGGGAAAAATTGACGGTGAAACCGTAAACATCAGCTCAGAAGGTGTTATGGTCTCTTGTCAGGAATTGCCTCCCTTGGAGGACAACTTCCGCATGTTGATCAAACCACCGAACCACTATCCTATAGACATCACCGGGCGGGTGGTATGGACCACTATTTGTAACCCCGTCAGCGGTGCGGAAACTATAGGTGTTGACGTCCAATTCATGTCCATACCGGAAAGAGATCGGCTTTTTCTCCAAAGCATGATTCCTGAACAATTCGGGGGAAAGATGAGCGAAATAGGCAACCAACAGATGGTTCAGCCGGAAGTAGGCGCAGAAACAGAACCCGGTCTGCCTAGTACACCGCACATTGCCAATGTTAGCTTGCCGGTTTATTACAATAGGGGCGGGAAAACGGTGAAGGCCACTGGGAGCCGATTTTCCACCAAAGGCTGCCATCTTTATACCAAGTTGGCTCCGCCCTCAGGCACAGTGTTTTCACTGAAGGTGCAAAATCCCCAGACCGGCAGGTCGATTCAGGTCGATAGCTCGGTGGTTCAGTGCAAGCGTTGTGTTGTCAAAAATCAGTGGGGTATGATCCTGCGTTTCATGAACCTCAGTGGGCCAGACAGGGAAGAAATCCAACAAATCTTGCAGCACGCCTCGGGCGCCGTAAATCCTGAGAAAGAACCGAAATACATCAAGAGCAAGATTGGCCAGGCCCTCCTGAAACATTTCACCAAGAAAAGAACGATTCATTAGGTAACGAGTGAGCAGTAAGACGTACACCTGCCTGGTTCACCATTTACCGGCTATCTGCTTCGCAAGGTAACTTCTGCAGAGAAAAGGTTTCCGTAGTCGTTTCACGCCAATTGTCCCAAAGATATCCATCCAGCAATTCGAATGATCGATCCAAGGCGGCAAAGAAATTTCGTAAGATTTGCTTGCACTTGAATTGACAAGTGTTGATAAATCTTGTATATAAGAACGCAGGGTCCCAAGGGTTTTTGGCGTAACTAATCTGAAGCGAACTGACAGAATCGTCAGGAAGTATTCTGATACCTCCCTTTCTTTTTGATCAAACCTTAGCCAAATCGCACATCTTCCTATAATAATAACAATAATTTAGGTGTTCAAAATCTTATTTCAAAGGAGAGCGAACATGAGGCGCAGAGCGTTAACTGTACTCTTGGGACTTCTACTGCTCATGGGTTCTGCAACTTTTTTTCTTGTGAGTTGCGGAGGTGGAGGAGGTGGATCGGGAGGTTCCTCGGATCTTCTCCGGGAGCTCGGGGACTGGTTCGGTGGCTGTATTTGTGGCCGACAATCCGGCAGATGAGTGTAATGAGATCAATATTTTTATCACCGAGGTATCACTGATACCGGTTGGGGGTGGAGCTCCGATCGTCGTGTTCGAATCCAAGTCGCCAGATGGTTACAAAGTGAATATTCTCGAATACAAAGATGAAAATTTCTTTCTCTCTGTGAAAGACGTTCCCGCTGGAGAGTATGCCAAGATACGACTCAAGGTGGCGAAGATTAAAGTGTTAGGTGGTCCTTGTGATAATACGGATCCTGAAAATCATGAAAATTTGGAGGTTAAACTTCCAAGCGGAAAAATCGACCTCAACCCTCAGGGATCCTTTAGAATTACCCACAAAGGTTACGTTAACATTACCCTGGATTTTGATGCCAACAAGTCTTTTCAGCTTAAACCCGCTGGGAAGTCAGGAAAGTGTATTTTCAGGCCGGTTATTTTCGTGGATATTGAGAAGGGAGAATTAGAACCTCGCTGTCCGAGAATGCTCACTGGTAAGATTGGCGACGTGGAAGAGGTTAAAGGAAAAATAAGATTTGAGCTCGAGCGTGACGGCCTTGCGACAAATCTGGTGTACTTGGGACCGGACGCGGTCATCTTTGACGAAGATGGTTTTCCCGTATTACCTTCAAATTACCTTACTTTCCTTGAATCAAATAAGGGACAACCAGCAAAGGTTCGAGGGAAGTTGGATCGGTGGCACCGGTTTGTGGCCTCTGTGGTGGTGGTAGGAGAGGGGTTGAAACTGGTTGAAGGCACCGCAGAAAGCGAGGTGGACAGTAGTGGTCAGTTTTCTCTCCGTCCCCTGGGTGAGGTCACTCCGATACAGGTGCAAATCTTCAATGAGACCCTTTTACTATTCGGCTGTGACACAAAGATTGATGACACGGATATTATAAAACCGGGAGTAATTGTTCGGGTCGTTGGCAAGGAAGAAAATGGCGAACTGAATGCAGTTATTGTTTTCCTGCGGGAGATCGTTGGGGAAGTCACTTACTTTGATGAGAATAGCGGCGACCTCACCATTCAGGCTAACAGCGCGACGTATGATATTTTTGTCCCGGTATACACACCTCTTCTCCTCGTGGGCGATGGGGAGGTTCCACCGGAGCTACTCTGCGTAGACAGGCAGGTCCGTGTGGCTGTAGAAGATCCCCACTACAACTCCTACAGCTATGACTTCAAGGCCAAAGAGGTGCAGATCCAACCGGACCAGTTTCAGGGTGAACTAACCGGCTTTTTGCCAAACCGTGTCTTGGTGGTCGAAAGGGAGCAAGACATTGGATTCCAAGAGGTTTATGTGCCCCCAGACGCCACAATTTTGGATCTCACAGCTACAGAGGGGCTACCTACACTGTTTTTCAGCGAGCTAATAATTGGTGACAACCTGAATCTGATAGGCCTGTATTCTTGCGACAATGAAGATTTTACCGGTTTCGTAGTACTGAAAATCGGACCTCCCTCACCGTAGAAGACACAGGTGTTGTTATCACATCGGCAAATCTATCGCAGAATGGTCTCGGCGATGATGGGCATCATGAGATTGGGGTTTATCTGGAAAAACCATCTGGTTTGAATATTGACCGAATGATAAAGGGATTAAGAGCGGAAAGCCTGACTTCTACGCCTTTATAGTTCAAGTGGTGGAGTAACCACGAACTCTGTTGGCGGCAAAATCTTGAATTGAGATCGGGCCACTACTGACTGCCCACCTGTCCTAGCTGTCCCGTGCGCAGTCGCGGGGAGCTTGCCGAAGGGCTGCTCTCTGCCTGCTGCCCTCTGCCCTTCCCTTTCTCGCTTTTCTCGCCGCGTCGCCGTGTCCCCGCGTCGCTCCTTTCTGCCCTATGCCCCATGCCCCTATGCCCACCCAGATATATTTTTTAAAACCTACTGATCTAGCCCGGATATTTTATCATCCTCCTGAACTTCAGTGTTATTATATAAAATTCCACCAAAGCAGTACAAAACTGTAAATGTAAAATACGTCTCCTAATCGAAGGAGCATCCAGTGAGCCTTCAGTATGATCGGTACATTTCGCGCCGCGACTTCTTGAAACTGGTCGCCGCTACCACGGCCGCCCTGACCATTGATTACCCCCATTTAGAAGCCCTGGCAGCTAAGGTTGAACCGAAGGAACAGTTGCCAGTTGTTATCATCGGAGGCGGTTTGGGAGGTCTCAGCGCCGCTGCCCTTCTGGCCCGTCACGGTTTCCCAGTAACTCTTGTCGAACAGCATGAAATCCCTGGCGGCTATGCTACTTCCTTCGACAGGGCTGCTGGGAAGTATACCTTCGACGTCTCATTACATGCCACTGCAAGCGCTCAGGGCGGCCTGCGGCCAGCTCTCGAGGGGGCTGGTATTCTGGATAAGGTAGAGACAGTAGAATTGCCCGAGTTGTGCAGAATCATCACCCCGGACCATGATCTGATCTGGCCCCAGCGCAATCCTGAGGCCATCACTGAGCAGCTCTCTGATATCTTTCCCGACCAGGCCCACGGTATTCGGGGCTTCTTCGGTGAGATGCTGAGTATCATAGATGAGGGGATGAAGCCCTTCGATCCTGACTCCTGGTGGGACAAGCTGCTCTTTCCCTTTACCCACAAGAACATGTGGGCCATTCGTAAGAAAACTTTGGGTGACGTTCTTGACAATTACGTCCAGGACGCTAAAGCTCGCTCGATCTTGTCAGTTTTCTGGCCCTACTACGGTCTGCCTCCTTCTACGCTGTCAGGCTTTTATTACTGCATTGCTACTGCTGCCTATATGCGTTTCGGTGGCCACTATATAAAACAACGATCCCAAGACCTGAGCTATGCCTTGATGGAGGCCATTGAGGCTGGGGGTGGCAGTGTCTTGTTGGAGGCGGAGGCAACGGCAATCAGAAGCAAGGACGGCGCGGTTACTGGCGTGGACCTCGCAGATGGTCGCCACATCAAGGCCAAAGCAGTAGTCTCGAACGCCAGTGTGCCAGCAACTATGAAGATGTTGGCTAAGAACTCCGAGTCTGGCGGGTACTCCAGGAAGGCTCAGGCTTATCTTGACAAGCTCAGGGCCTATAAGCCTTCTTTGTCTTCCTTTATTGTCTGGCTGGGTCTTAATAAGGAGATCCGGGGCAAGGTGAAGGGCTACGAGATCTTTGTCCTTCCGAACTATGATCCTGAACAGAGCTATCGGGCTTCTCTGGTCGGCGATCCACTCGGTAGTGGTATGACAGTGACTATCTATGATAACGCATACGAGGGTTACTCCACGCAAGGTAGCTCAACTGTCAGCATAATGATGCTAAGTGGGTATGAGCCCTGGGCCCACTTCGAGACCGATTACTTTGCGGGCCGCAAGAAAGCCTACTACAAGCAGAAAGAGCGCATTACCAAGACGCTTATCGATCGCACGGAGAAACTGGTCATTCCGGGCTTAAGCTCGATGATTGAAGTCGTCGACGCGGCGACGCCATTGACCAACGTGCGGTATACGAAGAACCCCGAAGGTGCTATTTATGGTTATGAGCAATCTTTGAAAAACTCCTTCATGACCCGACTTGGAAACACGACGCCCTTCGAGGGGATCTACCTCGCTTCAGCATGGAGCAACCCTGGCGGTGGCTTCCAGCCCTGCCTGCTGTCCGGCGTCAATGCCTTTAAGGCACTGGTCAAGAATTGGGGAGGAAAAGTCTAGATATACAAAAAGGTCTATTGCTCTTTTGGTCAAATGGGGTCGGGCCAAGATAACTCTTAGCGCGTAGCGCTCGGCGTCGATTAGTCAATTCGTCAATTCGTGAAATATCCGGGCTAGTGCCTTCCTGAAGAATTGGTTCATCAGTCTCGATTACAGTCCTACCAAAACTCCTCATGACATATCCTGAGCTCTTGTGCTATATGAAATGTTCTTGTGCTCAGTTTTTCCCTTCTTTGGCCTCATACAAATAAGATCACAGAAACGCGCGTAGCGCTCAGCGTGAATTCGTGAAATATCCGGGCTAGTGCCTTCCTGAAGAATTGGTTCATCAGTCTCGATTACAGTCCTACCCAAACTCCTCATGACATATCCTGAGCTCTTGTGCTATATGAAATGTTCTTGTGCTCAGTTTTTTCCCTTCTTTGACCTCATACAAATAAGATCACAGAAATCATCTTGACCGTTTTCATATCAATTGTGATGTGGAGTTGGGTACAACTGTGGCAGATACAGGCACCAGCGCGAATGGGAGACTCTCACCGACCTACGGCCTCCTACAGATCTTTATCTGTTTCCTGTGGGGAGCAAATCTGGTAAGCATCAGGATTAGCAACCAAGGCATCCCACCTTTGCTGGCTGCTGCCAGCCGGTCAGTCATAGCTGGTGGTCTACTATGGCTTTACGCCCGTCTCAATGGTCTAACTTTGTCCTTCGAGAAAAAGGACCAAGTCCACGGGATGGTTATTGGCGGTCTCTTTGGCATAGAATTTCTGTTCATTTACTGGGGTCTGGCTTTCACAACCGCTTCTCGGTCGGTCATCTTTCTTTACACTCATCCCTTCTGGGTCGCTCTCGGGGCACATTTCCTTCTTAAAGACGATCGACTCACCGTTCCCAAAATAGTTGGCCTGGGACTAGCCTTCACGGGTATCCTCTCTGTTTTTGGGAGCCAATCCATTGAGTTGCCACCAGGTTACTGGGTAGGGGATTTAATGGAGTTGGCCGCAGCCATTTTCTGGGCGGCCACAACCTTATACATAAAAAAAATGTCCCAAGACCGGAACATGACCCATTATCAAATCCTCTTCGCCCAACTCCTCTACTCTATTCCGATCCTGGCTGGTGGGTGGGTCATTTTTGAAAAGCTACAAGGTCCCCAACTCAGCATGCTCGTCTTGACTGCCTTTGCGTATCAGTGTTTTGTGGTCGCATTTTTCAGTTATATTGTATGGTTCTGGATGATCAGCCGTTTTGCGGTTAGTAATCTCGCCGCCTTTACCTTTTTTGCCCCTCTCTTTGGAACTACCTTGGGGGCGATCATCTTATCAGAGCCCGTTACCTTAATGGTCTGGCTCGGACTGGGTCTCGTCGGGGCAGGCATATATTTGGTTAACCGTAAGTATTGAGATGTGGGATGTGGGATCTGAGATGTCGCGTCAATTAGTGGATTCGTCGATTCGTTAATAGAAATGGAAGAAATGGGGTCGGACCAAGATAACTGATTGATATCACATATAAAGCAATTGAAAAATAATCCGAAATCAGCTGAATAATCGCGTTCTTGCCCCTCAAAATGATAATATAGCCTCTGAAAAACCCCTACTCTCGGAGAAATATTATTGATACTCTAATGTAATAGCTTGGCCCGTCCCCAACTTAAGACCTAACCATTTACAGATAAGGACACAATGAAGAACTCATTAAAAGGAGCGCTTTTGTCAGGTCTGTTCTTTCCTGGCCTGGGGCAGGTTGTTCTAAAACATTACAAGCGGGGTTTTGCTCTGATGCTTACGGTCTTGGTCGCTCTAGTAGTGGTTGTAGTGAAAGCGTCACAACAAGCCGTCGCCATCATTGAAAGAATTCAGTCCGAGGGCGGGGTCATCGATATGAGTACGATTTCCAACGCAGCCACCCAGGTATCCACCACTTCTGCAAGCCCCATCATCAATTTCCTGTTGTTATTGATAATGGTCTGCTGGGTCATTGGGGTTGTTGACGCTTACAGAATCGGGCGGAAAAAAGACATGGCAGAGCGTTTAGCGCCTCAGGCACATATTGAGACCTGAGATGTGGGTTGA
>PVMK01128092.1_pt1 | contig 17769 bp, 13 predicted proteins | sample 1853481 | NCBI WGS metagenome assembly PVMK01 (sample SAMN08533507, study PRJNA380276) | Marine sediment metagenome, whole genome shotgun sequencing project. | reverse complement strand
AATCCGCAATCATTGTCCTAACCGATTACAAAGGGTTGGATGTTGCTGCAATGAACGATCTGCGGCGCAAGCTCCGGGCGGAAGAAATTGAATATCGTGTTGCGAAAAACACCCTTCTCATCCGGGCATCGGCAGATAATGACGGCGCTTTGATACAGGATTTTTTTAAAGGCCCCAGTGCCGTTGCGTTAAGCTACGATGACCCGGTTGCACCGGCAAAAGTGTTAGCTCAGTTTGCTAAAGGCAATCAAAAACTTGAGATTAAGGTCGGTGTAATGAACGGCAAGGTGTTGGACGCAGATGCCATCAACGCACTTGCGAAACTGCCTTCCAGAGAAGTGCTGTTGGGTCAGCTTCTGGCAACGTTAAACGCCGTACCGACATCCTTTGTCAGGACCATGGCTGAAGTTCCCAGAGGCTTTGTAAATGTGCTGGCCGCGCTCAAGGACCAAAAAGAAGCGGCCTGATTTCGTGTCTATCCGAACCTCACGTATTTTTATGGCACAAAAAGAAAATTATCCAAGAATTATTTGAATATTTAAACTGGAGGAAAAAATGGCGAAAGCAGAAATTACAAAAGAAGACGTTATTGAGTTTATTGCGAGTATGTCGGTTCTGGACTTGTCCGAACTGATAAAGGAAATGGAAGAAAAATTCGGTGTTTCGGCTGCTGCACCTGTAGCCATGATGGCGGCGGGCATGGGGGATGCTGCCGGCGGAGCGGAAGCGGCGGAAGAAAAAACAGAGTTTGATGTTATCCTGACGGCCTTTGGCGACAAGAAAATCCAGGTGATTAAAACAGTGCGAGCCCTTACCAGCCTGGGTCTCAAGGATGCCAAAGAACTCGTTGACGGTGCACCTCAACCTGTGAAAGAGGGCGTTGGCAAAGAGGAAGCTGAAAAGATTAAGGCCCAGCTGGAGGAAGCAGGGGCACAGGTGGAGATTAAGTAACGGCGCAATAACCCAAAGGAAGGTATCCCTCGTCGAGGGTGCCGATAAGCAAATAATAATAGGTGTCAGGAATTCAATGATTTAGGAATTAAGGAATTCAGGAATTGAGGAATTGAGGAATTCTTGTATCGGAGAATTAAATCGACAGAATACCACTAATACCTAAATTCCTAAATTCGCAATTCCTCAATTAAAAGATTGCTGACACCTGAAACCTTTTTCAATAAACAATTAATTGTGGGAGATGCCATGTCTGATAGGCTTTTGGCAAACAAGCGCATACGCAAGAATTTCGGCAAAATACAAAAGATTGTCGACATCCCCGATCTGATCGGGATGCAGCGAGAATCATTTCAACGGTTTTTGCAAATGGATATTGCTCCTGAAAAGCGCAAACACATCGGTTTGCAAGCTGTTTTCAAATCCGTGTTTCCGATCAAAGATTTCACCGGGAGCGCATCCCTCGAGTTTGTCTCCTACCGTTTTGGTGAAGTTAAACACAGTATTGAAGAATGCATCCACCGGGGTATGACCTATGAAATACCTGTTCGTATCACGGCCAGGTTGGTGGTCTATGACATCGATGTTGACACCGGTGTATCCAACATCCGGGATATAAAGGAACAGGAAATTTACTTCGGGACCCTTCCCCTGATGACGAATAAGGGAACGTTTATCATCAACGGGACGGAACGTGTTGTCGTCAGCCAGTTGCATCGCTCATCCGGCGTGTTTTTCGATCACGACAAGGGTAAATCCCATTCCAGTGGTAAAATCATTTACAGCTCGCGCATCATACCGGTTCGTGGTTCCTGGATTGATATGGAAATCGACCCCAAAGACATTGTCTACATCCGCATCGACCGACGGCGTAAGTTTGCCATCACCATCCTTTTCAAGGCCTTTGGCTACAGCGTTGAAGACCTTTTGTCCTATTTTTACAAATCGCAAAAAATCGTCGTTCAAGGCAAAAGATTTTTCAAAGAATTTAAGGCCGAATTTTTTAGGGGCCAACGAGCGAGTAAGGATGTTAAAGACCCTGAAACCGGTGATGTTCTGGTTAAAAAAGGTCGGGTATTTGCCCAGCGGGCCATCAAGCGTTTAAAAGCTGCAAGCGCGGACCTGATTCCGATACATGTGGACGAAGTCATCGAAAGGGCTTTTGCCGCGAGCATCTTACACCCGGAAACTGGTGAGATCCTTGTTAAGGCAAATGATTCCGTTGATGAAGAAAACCTGGAAAAGCTCAGCGAGGCCGGCATCAATGAATTCGAGCTGCTCTTTATTGATGGGGTAACCGCAGGGGAGTCGATCCGGAAAACGCTCCAGATGGATAAAGTTGAGACCAAAGAAGATGCCCTGATCGAAATCTACCGCCGCCTCAGACCGGGCAACCCGGCCACTCATGAAGTGGCTCAGGATTTCATCGATAACCTGTTTTTCAAGTCTACCTACTATGATCTTTCCGGCGTGGGGCGATTGAAGATTAACCAGCGACTGGGCATCAGCAGTGAAAGAAACTTAAATATTCTTCGAAAAGAGGATATTTTGCTGACCACCAAGGCACTGATTGTGCTCAGAGATACCCAGGGCGTCGTTGATGACATTGACCACCTGGGAAATCGCCGCGTTCGGGCTGTGGGAGAGCTGTTGGAAAACCAATACCGTATCGGACTGGTGCGCATGGAGCGCGCTATTAAGGAGCGTATGAGCCTGCAGGAAGTCGATGCTCTCATGCCCCATGATTTGGTGAATCCGAAACCGGTTTCAGCGGTGGTCAAAGAATTCTTCGGTACCAGTCAACTGTCGCAATTTATGGACCAGACCAATCCCGCTTTCCGAGACGACCCACAAAAGACGGCTGAGTGCTCTGGGACCCGGCGGGCTGACCCGGGAGCGGGCCGGCTTTGAGGTCCGGGATGTTCATCCTTCACATTACGGGCGGATCTGTCCGATTGAAACCCCCGGAAGGGCCCAATATCGGCCTGATTGTATCGCTGAGTACCTACGCCCGGGTAAACGATTATGGTTTTATTGAGACTCCCTACCGGGTGGTCGATAAAGCCAGGGTCACCGACGAGCTCAAATTCCTGGACGCTTTCGAAGAAAAGGAGCGGCCAATCGCCCAGGCAAATGCGCCTGTCAATAATAAAGGAAAATACGAGAATCCTCTGGTCACCTCGCGGGTTGCCGGAGAGTTTACGATGACCAAGCGCGAAGAGATCGAGCTGATGGACATTTCCCCCAACCAACTGGTAAGCGTGTCCGCGTCATTGATACCGTTTCTCGAAAACGATGACGCCAACCGGGCGCTGATGGGATCCAACATGCAACGTCAAGCGGTGCCGCTGCTGATGAGCCAGGCACCCCTGGTTGGCACCGGTATCGAGGAAGTGGTGGCCAAAGACTCCGGTGTGACCGTCGTTGCCCAGCGTGATGGCATCGTGGTGGATGTCGATGCTTGCCGCATCGTGCTTAAACACGAGCCCTCTGAAGATCCCGGTGAAAAAGATGTGTCTATCTACAATCTTTCTAAATTCATCCGCTCCAACCAGAATACCTGTTTTAACCACCGGCCGATTGTTAAAAAAGGGCAGTGGGTACCTGCCGGTCAAATTATCGCCGACGGGCCTGCCACCGAGCAGGGGGAACTGGCGCTCGGCAAAAATATAACGGTAGCGTTTATGCCGTGGGGCGGTTACAATTTTGAGGATTCGATTCTGGTCAGCGAAAGACTCGTCAGAGACGGTGTCTATACCTCAGTGCACATCGAAGAATTCGAAGTTGTTGCCAGGGATACAAAACTTGGCAAAGAGGAGATTACCAGGGATATCCCCAATGTCGGAGAGGAAGCATTAAAGGATTTGGATGAAAGTGGGATTATTCGCCTGGGCGCTGAAGTCAAATCGGGAGACGTCCTCGTCGGCAAGATTACACCCAAGGGCGAAACGCAGCTTTCCCCGGAAGAAAAACTTCTGCGTGCCATTTTCGGTGAAAAAGCCGGTGATGTTAAAGATACTTCTCTGCGGGTGCCGCCCGGGGTGCAGGGAATTGTTATCGATGCCAAAGTTTTCTCAAGAAGGGGTATTGAAAAAGACGACCGCACGCGTTTCATCGAAGATGAGGAGATTGCTGCTCTGGAAAAAGATCGTGATGATGAAATTAAGGTGGTTGCCGCGGTGGTTAAATCTCAGCTTGAGGAGTTGTTGGTCGGCAAAAAAGTTTATGCACCTTTGAAAAAAGGCAAGAAAGTTCTTATCGACAACGGAGCCAAGATTGACGCTAAAATCCTGGCCAAAATACCGATCGTGCAGCTGGAAGGGATCGTGTTGAAGGATCCCAAAATTACCCAGCAAGTACATGAAATTCTTGAACGTTACCGAGACCAATGTGAGCTCTGTCGACTGGCCTTCGAGCAACAGGTGGGCCGTTACGAAAAGGGTGACGACCTGCCGCCCGGTGTGATCAAAATGGTCAAGGTTTATGTAACGGTTAAGCGCAAATTGTCCGTGGGCGATAAGATGGCCGGTCGCCATGGCAATAAAGGGGTCGTATCAAGACTTCTTCCGACTGAGGACTTACCCTATTTCGAAGACGGCCAGCCGGTTGACATGGTTTTAAATCCTCTGGGTGTGCCGTCACGTATGAACGTCGGTCAGATCCTGGAGATCCATCTGGGGCGGGCTGCCAAGGGTTTAGGCGACCAGTTGAACCAATTGCTGGAAGAACAAAAAACGAAAATCCTGAGGGATAAACTGAAGAAAATTTTCTCGGAAGCGACCGCCAAAAAAACCATTAACAGCATGGGTGATCAGGAACTACTCGATTTTGCCTCTTTTTATAAGGACGGCGTTTTTATGGCCACCCCTGTTTTTGACGGTGCCAAAGAGGATGAGATTAAAGCCCTTTTGGTAGAGGCCGGTCTGGACAGCTCAGGGCAAACCACTCTGTTTGACGGTCGTACCGGCGAGCCGTTTGATGATAAAATTACGGTCGGTACGATGTATGTGATGAAATTGCATCATCTGGTTGACGACAAAATTCATGCGCGCTCCATCGGACCTTACTCGCTGGTGACACAGCAGCCTTTGGGCGGAAAAGCCCAATTCGGCGGGCAACGCCTCGGAGAGATGGAAGTGTGGGCCATGGAGTCTTATGGTGCCGCTTATGCCCTGCAGGAGTTTTTGACCGTCAAATCCGATGATATGGCCGGCCGGACCCGAATGTATGAGAAAATCGTCAAGGGACAAAACGTTCTGGAACCCGGCATCCCCGAGTCCTTCAGGGTAATGACCAAAGAATTGCAGTCTCTGGGCCTTGACATCACCTTACTGGAAGGGGCGGATTAGGAAAAATAAGGTACGTCAAGAGTGAAATCACAACTAGTCGTATGTATTTTTGAAATTGAAAGGCAGGTGTCATTTCAGGTGAGGACGGCAAACCTGACACCGAAACTACATTAATACCTGCAAAAGACAATATTTATTTGCAATATCAAACTTTCTGCAAACATATAGGAATAACCATGGAAACTCTTTATGATTTCTTTGCTAAACCAACGGATCCTAAACGATATAATGGTATCCGAATTGCGCTGGCATCACCGGAACAAATTCGAAAATGGTCCCATGGGGAGATTAAAAAGCCGGAAACCATAAATTATCGAACATTTAAACCGGAACGTGATGGTCTTTTCTGTGCCAAGATTTTCGGTCCCACCAAAGATTATGAGTGTAACTGTGGTAAGTACAAACGCATGAAACACAGAGGCGTTATCTGTGAGAAATGCGGCGTTGAAGTCATTCAATCCAAAGTGCGCCGTGAGCGTATGGCTCACATCGAACTGGCCACTCCGGTTTCACACATTTGGTTTTTGAAAAGTCTGCCCAGCAAGATCGGCAATTTGCTTGATCTGACGCTTAAAAACATGGAAAAGGTGCTTTATTTTGACAGCTACATTGTGCTGGATCCCAAGGACACGCCGTTAAGCAAAGGGCAATTGCTGTCGGATGACAAATACCAGGAAGCCTTGGAGACCTATGGTCCGAATTTCGAAGCCGGGATCGGGGCCGAGGCTGTTAAAGTCCTGCTGGAAAGCATTGATCTGGATGAGTTATATGACGAACTTCGTACTGACATCCGTGAAACCGGCTCTGTTGCCAAACGGCAAAAACTGGCAAAAAGACTCAAGATTGTCGATTCCTTTAAAAAATCCGGCGTCAATCCGGTTTGGATGATCATGGATGTGATTCCGGTTCTACCGCCGGATCTTCGTCCCCTGGTGCCGCTCGAAGGCGGGCGCTTTGCCACCTCTGATCTAAACGACCTCTATCGTCGGGTCATTAACCGCAATAACCGCTTAAAACGGTTGATCGATTTAAAAGCCCCCGACATTATTGTTCGCAATGAAAAAAGAATGTTGCAGGAATCTGTGGATGTCCTTTTTGACAACGGTCGCCACGGTCGTGTTATTACCGGAACCAACAAACGCCCCTTAAAATCTCTCAGTGACACCCTGAAGGGCAAGCAGGGACGTTTTCGTCAGAATCTGCTGGGAAAACGGGTTGATTATTCCGGTCGTACCGTCATCACGGTAGGACCGGATCTGAGACTTCATCAGTGTGGACTGCCGAAAAAGATGGCGCTGGAGCTTTTTAAACCGTTTGTTTATTATCGGCTCGAGCAAAAAGGCCTGGTATCCACGGTCAAGAGCGCCAAAAAAATGGTGGAGCGCGAAATTCCTGAAGTCTGGGACACCCTGGACGAAGTCGTCAAAGAATACCCTGTCTTTCTCAACCGCGCCCCGACCCTGCACCGGTTGGGAATCCAGGCCTTTGAACCCATTCTCATCGAGGGCAAGGCCCTGCAGCTGCACCCTCTGGTCTGCACCGCATTTAATGCGGACTTTGACGGCGATCAAATGGCGGTGCATATTCCGCTTTCGGTGGAGGCCCAGATTGAAGCCCGGGTACTCATGCTGTCCAGCAACAACATTCTGTCTCCGGCCAATGGCAGCCCCATTATCGTTCCAAGCCAGGATATTGTGCTGGGTATCTATTATATGACCCGTGCCGTTGCTGCCGGCAAGGGCCAGGGAATGATCTTCGCCAACCCGGAGGAGGTTCGAATTGCCTATGATTCCGGTGCGGTCGGCCTGCATGACACCATTACGATGCGCATGCAGGGCAAACGCCATGAAACAACCGTAGGCAGAGTACTGCTGTGGGAAATCATACCGAAAGTCGACATTGTGCAGATGCGCCACATTCGGATGTCGACTGAAGATGAGGTTAAACAGGTTCTGGCTCGACTCGATGCGGGTGAGGCTTTCTTGGATCTGGTGCATGAATGTTCCCAGGCCCCTGATAAAGATAATGATGGGATCATCGGCAATCTTACCTTTAACGAATTTAAAGGCCTTTTCGGATGTGCGGATGCCGATGTGGATGCCCTGTATTCGCTCAACCCCGGGGAGCACAGCAAAAATGCCCTGGTTGCCGATGCCGGTTATCATCTATTCGAAGTATTGGAAAAACAGCCGGCGATTCCCTTTGATATCGTCAATCATGTCATGGACAAGAAAACGCTTCGTGAGCTGGTGGATTACGTATATCGCCACCTGGGGCCGAAAGCCACGGTTATCCTGTCGGACCGTTTAAAAGATCTGGGCTATAAATTTTCAACCCAAGGGGGGGCTTTCCATTTCAATAGACGCCATGATCACCCCCAAGAGCAAGAAGACCATCTTGAGAAAAGCCGAGAAACAGGTCACCGAGATTAGCCGTCAGTATACCGAGGGCCTGATTACCCAGGGCGAAAAATACAACAAGGTGGTCGACATCTGGGCCAAAGCAACCGATGACGTGGCCAATGAAATGATGGAAGCCATGAGAACAGACCCATCGGGAAAAAAGAGGGGTCAAGCGGCACAGGATGATAAAGGCAAGCCGATTGTCGAAGAGAGCTTCAACCCCATTTACATGATGGCCGATTCCGGTGCCAGAGGAAGCAAAGACCAGATGCGTCAGCTGGCCGGCATGCGCGGTCTGATGGCCAAACCGTCCGGTGAGATCATCGAAACACCCATTGTCGCCAATTTCCGTGAAGGGCTGTCGGTGTTGCAGTATTTTATTTCGACCCACGGGGCCCGCAAGGGTCTGGCCGACACCGCCTTAAAAACCGCAAATTCAGGTTATTTGACGCGGCGTTTGGCGGATGTTGCCCAGGATTGTGTGGTGCTCGAAAAAGATTGCGGCACGATGATGGGTGTTGAAGTTAAGCCGCTGATGGAAGGCGGTGAAATAATCCAGCGCCTGGGTGAACGGGTATTGGGGCGTGTGGCAACTGAAGATATTGTCGACCCCTTTAGCGATGAGGTTATCTGTCGCGGTGGTGAAGAAATCGATGAAACATGTGGGTGGAAAAAATTGAGGAGGCCGGTCTGACCAGTCTTAATATTCGTTCGGTTTTGATCTGTAAAGCAAAAAATGGCGTATGCTCCAAATGCTACGGACGGGATCTTTCACACGGCCGGGCGGTGGAAATCGGACAGGCGGTCGGCATCCTGGCAGCCCAGTCCATCGGTGAACCCGGCACCCAGCTGACCATGAGGACCTTCCACATCGGTGGTACGGCCAGTCGACGGGTGGAGCAGGCGGACATTCGCGCCAGGACAAGTGGTACGATTAAATTTATTGATCTGAAGGTGGCTAAAAATTCTGAAAAGCATCAGGTTGTTATGAACCGGCGTGGCGGCAAATTTGTCATAAGCGACGGCGATCGGGAACTGGAAAGCTTTCCGGTGATTTATGGTGCTCATCTGCAGGTCAAAGACGGCCAGAAGGTGAAAGCCGACGATATGTTGGCTACCTGGGATCCGTTTACGACCCCGATTCTATCGGAAGTGGACGGAAGCGTTAAATTCGGTGACATTACCGTTGGCAAAACCATGCAGGAGAAAGTGGACCCTGTTACCGGTAAATCCAGCCATACGATCATCGAATCGAAAAGTGCTGACGAACGCCCCAGAATTTCCATCAAGGATAAAGACGGTAAGACAACAAAACTTTCGGGTTCATCCGGTGTGGCCCGCTACATCCTTCCGATCAATGCTATTTTGCTGGTTGAGGAGGGAAATTCTGTCAAAGCCGGAGACGTCGTGGCGAAACTGCCCAGGGCTACCACCAAAACCACGGACATTACCGGGGGTCTGCCCAGGGTGGCGGAACTATTTGAGGTTCGCAAACCCAAAGAGATCGCGGTGCTCAGTCAAATTGACGGCTATGTATCCATCGCCAAAAGCACCAAAAAAGGCAAACAGAAAGTGACGGTTACCCCCGTGGATGTCGGTGAGAAGAAAGACTATCTCATCCCCAGAGGCAAGCATATCAACGTTTATGAAGGCGATTATATCAGAGCCGGTGAACCCCTTATCGGCGGATCCGCTATTCCTCAGGATATTCTCAACATCAAGGGGGAAGTTCCTCTGGCGCGTTACCTGGTTGATGAAGTTCAGGAAGTCTACCGCCTGCAGGGTGTTCGAATAAACGACAAGCACATCGAGGTAATTGTGCGTCAGATGATGAGGCGGGTCAAAGTTACCAGTGTCGGTGATACGAACTTTATCCTGGAAGAACAGGTTGATAAGGGCAGATTTGAAGCAGCCAACCTTGCCGTCATCGAAAAAGGCGACCAACCGGCAGTGGCCGAATCCCTGATTCTTGGAATTACCAAGGCATCTTTGAGCACCGACAGCTTTATTTCCGCGGCTTCGTTTCAGGAGACGACCAAAGTGCTCACCGATGCGAGTATTTCCGGGTCTGTCGATAACCTCAAGGGTCTGAAAGAAAATGTGATCATGGGCCGATTAATTCCGGCCGGAACCGGTTTGGCGGCTTATAACGATGTTGACCTCGCTTAATCGTCCTGATGAATGACCGGCTTTGGCGCATATGTCACGGTCCTTTGCCACCCATGGTGACAGCGTACCGTCGTGATGAATAAAAACCTTAAAAAATCATTAGAAATTGTAATAAAAGGCTTGACATTATTTGCCTTCATGTATACATATCGACATTTTGCTACAGCATAAATATTATACAGGTTTCATTCGGGAAATGGGGAGAATATGCCGACAATTAACCAGTTAGTCAGGAAAGGCCGGAAGCGGATCAAATCGAAATCCAACACCCCGGCGCTCAAGGGTGCACCCCAAAAAAGAGGGGTGTGCACCCGTGTTTACACCTCTACTCCTAAAGAAAGCCGAATTCCGCATTGCGAAAAGTTGCCCGTGTTCGGCTGACCACCGGTATCGAAGTGACCGCCTATATCCCCGGTATTGGGCACAACCTTCAGGAACATTCAGTGGTTCTGGTTCGCGGAGGACGGGTCAAGGACCTGCCGGGTGTGAGGTATCATATCGTTCGGGGAACGCTGGATACATTGGGCGTTGAAGACCGCAAACAGAGCCGATCCAAGTACGGGACCAAACGGCCCAAGTAAAAGAATTCGGAATTCGGAATGCGGAATTAAGGAATTCTGTCGTTCATAACAAATAACTAATAACAAGTAACTTATAACAGACAGTGGTGCATGTATGCCAAGACGACGAGAAGTTCCAGAGCGACCGGTGATTTCTGATCCCAAATATGGCAGTAAGCTGGTCTCAAAATTTATAAACTGTGTTATGCGGGGACGGTAAAAAAAGTACGGCCGAATCTATTTTCTATGGAGCCTTTAACATCATGGAAGAAAAAGCCAAGGAATCACCGCTGAAACTTTTTGAAAAGGCCGTGGAAAATGTTCGTCCGCTAATCGAAGTGAAGTCCAGACGGGTTGGTGGCTCAACCTACCAGGTTCCCACCGAAATACGCCCGTCACGGCGAACGGCGCTTGGGATAAGATGGATCATCGGATACGCCCGCCAAAGACCGGAAAAAGGGATGGCCATCAAGCTTGCGGCCGAACTGATGGATGCAGCCAATAACCGGGGTGCATCGGTTAAAAAAAAGGAAGATACCCACAAAATGGCGGAGGCCAATAAAGCGTTCGCCCATTTCCGTTGGTAGGGCGGATTTAGGTGCATAATTGTAATTTTTATACATGTTGTGGCGGAAATATTATATTGGGCTATTTTGCCTGTTTTAAAATTATTGAATATTTTCGATTGAATATTGAATATTTAAGGTCCGCCTGCGGCGGATCAACTTTATAAAACAACCTATAAAAATATATCGGAGCGACACGCGGCGCTATCACCTGTGCTGCATGACCGACTTCCACAAATATTCAATCGTCAATCGTCATTAGTCAATTTATAAGGGGAGGACGGGAAGATGCCGAAGGCCAAGTTTGAGCGGACCAAGCCGCATGTCAACGTAGGTACGATCGGACATATCGATCATGGCAAGACGACGTTAACGGCGGCGATCACCAAGCATTTGGGATTAAAGGGCATGGCGGAGTTTGTGCCCTTTGATCAGATCGACAAGGCACCGGAGGAGAAGGAGCGCGGGATAACGATTGCCACCGCGCACGTGGAGTATGAGACGAAAAATCGTCACTATGCGCATGTGGACTGTCCGGGCCATGCGGACTATATCAAGAACATGATTACGGGAGCCGCGCAGATGGACGGAGCGATATTGGTAGTGGGCGCCGATGATGGTCCGATGCCCCAGACGCGGGAGCATATATTGTTGGCGCGTCAGGTGGGCGTGCCGCAGATAGTGGTATTTTTAAACAAGTGTGACATGGTAGACGATGAGGAGCTCATTGAGCTGGTGGAGTTGGAGTTGCGCGAGTTGCTGGACAAGTATGAGTTTCCGGGCGATGACATACCGATTATCCAGGGCAGTGCGTTAAAGGCGTTGGAGAGTGATGATGCGGACTCCGAGGAGGCCAAGTGCGTATTTGAGTTAATGGATGCGATCGACTCGTTTATCCCGGAGCCGAAGCGAGATGTGGACAAGCCGTTTTTGATGCCGGTTGAGGATGTATTCAGCATATCGGGTCGCGGGACGGTTGTGACGGGTCGAGTTGAGCGCGGCATCATTCACGTGGGCGACGATGTGGAGATCGTGGGGATTCGGCCGACGTTAAAGACGGTGTGCACGGGAGTTGAGATGTTTCGCAAGCTGTTGGATGAAGGTCAGGCGGGCGATAACATCGGGGTTTTGTTGCGCGGCACCAAGCGCGAGGAGGTAGAGCGCGGTCAGGTGGTGGCGATACCGGGCACGATCACGCCGCACACGAAGTTTAAGGCGGAAGTCTACATATTGAGCAAAGAGGAAGGCGGTCGTCACACGCCGTTTTTCAGTGGCTATCGGCCGCAGTTTTATTTTCGCACCACGGATGTGACGGGGATATTAACGTTACCGGAAGGCATAGAGATGGTGATGCCCGGCGACAATGTAACGATAGAAGCGCAGTTGATAACGCCGATCGCCATGGAGAAGGAAGTCCGCTTTGCGGTACGCGAAGGTGGTCGTACGGTGGGCGCCGGTGTCGTCAGTGAGATTATTGAGTAGAGCACCAATTGAGTAAAAAATCAATTAACTCCTAATTGAGCGTTTTATGCTCAACTAGGATATGGGAGCCCTTCAGGTGAGAATCATTGTTACCTTAGCATGCACTGAATGCAAAAGAAGAAATTATTCGACGACCAAGAATAAGCGAACAACGCCGGATAAGCTGGAGTTTAATAAATATTGCCGCTTTTGCCGAAAGCACACGCCGCACAAGGAGACCAAATAGACGAATCAAATCGGTTGCCCTTTTGATTCGGTAGTGGCGGTAATGGCAGACAGAACCTGTACAGTTCAGCTGATCATCGACAATGCCAAACGCAATGCGCCGACCTTGGGAAAACGTTTATTTTAATTACTCCACCCTGAAAAATAGCCATAACAGGGTTGGGTATAGTAAATTTGTTCTTTGAAAATTGAAGAAAATATTTAGAAGTTGATCCGGGCGGATTAATTAATCATTTCTGAAAAAGAAGTGCACAAAGGCGTATGAGTACTGAAAAGTTCTTCAAAATACTGAAAAATAGTACAAGATTTCAGGAGCTTAGTCTATACTGTTTTTTTATATCAGCATCTGGAATGAAATTAAAAAGTCAAAAATAACATAAAAAAATGCGCAGCATAAAATAATTAATCCGCCGGACCTTCGATCTAACAACTTACTTCAGTTTTCAAAGAACAATTTGCAACCCTAAATATGCTATTTTTCAGGGCGGAGTAATTAGGTCAAAACGGATGATGCAGGCCAGTAGCTCTAACGGTAGAGCGTCGGACTCCAAATCCGGGTGTTGGGGGTTCGAATCCCTCCTGGCCTGCCACACTTTTAAGAGTGAAGCTCAGAGCCTGAAGATCAAAGAATGAAATGACTTTATTTGGCTTTGATGAATTTAAAAGAAACGAATTCATTACACACTCGTAAAAAGTTTGCTGTTCTGACTTTTTGTGAGGTTATCAATTTTAGGAGCGCAATGGGACGGATACAGCGAAAAAAATCGCCAGCCGTTAAAAAGAAGAAAAAACAGGCAGCTGCAAAACAGCCAGCCGTTGATGTTAAGGATTTAGATAAGCCTGGCGCAAAAAAAGTTACCCTGAGCGGGGGGTCCGCCAAGGCAATCAAGACTAAGCCGGCGGCGGCGAAAAGGCAGTTGGCCGTAGCAAGCCCTCCGGCGGCCAAGCCTAAAGATAATGTTTTTACCAAGAGCGCCCAGTTTTTAAGGGAGGTCAAGGTGGAGTTGAAAAAAGTTACCTGGCCGTCACGTAAGCAAACCATTGGCTCTACTGCGGTTGTCATTGCTCTGGTGATGCTCATTTCATTATTTCTGGGTGTAGTAGATTTTGGTATTTCCGGTTTGATCCGAATCGTTCTGCAATAGATTGAGGAGAGAAAACAGTGGCACTCAAATGGTACATAGTGCATGTATATTCGGGCTTCGAAAATAAGGTGAAAGCAACCCTGGAAGAGCGAATTGCCGTTTCCTCTCATCCTGATAAATTTGGCGAAGTACTTGTTCCCACCGAAGAGATTGTTGAATTAGTCAAAGGGAAACGCAAAACTTCCTCCCGCAAATTTTATCCAGGTTATATCCTGGTCAGAATGGAGCTCGATGATGAAACCTGGCATGTGGTCAATGATACCGCCAAGGTTACAGGATTCCTGGGCGGGCGAAATAATCCGACAGCTATTTCCGATGAAGAAGCGGATCAGATATTAAACCAGATGGAAGCCGGCAAATTGAAACCCCAGCCGAAGTATTTTTTCGAATTCGGGGATGAAATTCGGGTTATCGATGGACCGTTTACAAATTTCAACGGTACGGTGGAAGAAGTCAATCAGGAAAAAGGTAAAATTAAGGTCCTGGTGAGCATCTTCGGCCGATCCACCCCGGTGGAACTCGATTTTGTACAGGTACAAAAACTGTAGGCTGAATGCTCGATGCTGGATGCTGGAAAATGGCAGGTATAAGGATGAATTTTCATTATTGTTACTCCCGTCAGCATACGGGAAACGGGTTAGGAGAGATTCGTTAAAAAATGGCAAAAAAAGTAATGACGCTCATTAAACTGCAGGTTGAAGCTGGAAAAGCCAATCCATCCCCCCCGATCGGTCCTGCGCTGGGACAACACGGGGTTAATATTATGGACTTTTGCAAAGCATTCAATGCCAGGACAGCGCAAGATGACGGCATGATTATACCAGTAGTAATAACGGTCTACCAGGATCGATCATTTACATTCATCACCAAAACGCCCCCTGCCGCTGTTTTGCTGAAAAAAGCAGCTAAAATTGCTAAAGGGGCGGGTGATCCCAAAAGGGATCGGGTTGGTAAAGTGACCCGCAAACAGGTCGAAGAGATTGCCAATCTGAAAATGGTCGATCTCAATGCCAATGATCTGGATGCCGCCTGCAAAATCATTGAGGGAACAGCCCGCAGTATGGGAATTGAAGTTGGATAAAGTACGGGTTGCGGGTTGCGAGTTACGGGTTGCGGGTTGCGGGTTACGGGTTGCGGGTTGCGCAAGCTGTGACGAGAAATACTAGATAAGGAGATAATAAAAACAATGCCGAAGCGGGGTAAAAAGTATATTGAATCGGAAAAAAAGATAGCCGCCGGGTCGTTAAACGGTTTTGACGAGGCTGTGAAGATGGCTCTGGAATTATCTTATGTCAAATTTGATGAGACTGTAGATGTCGCCGTTCGCCTGGGTGTGGATCCCAGACATGCGGACCAGATGGTGCGAGGAACTGTCATTTTGCCGAATGGAACCGGTAAAGAGGTCAAAATCCTCGTTTTTGCCAAAGGCGAAAAAGAAAAAGAAGCGCTGGATGCAGGCGCCGACTTTGTTGGAAACGATGACCTGGTAGAGAAAATCAAAGGTGGGTGGTTTGGCTTCGACAAGGCAATTGCCACTCCCGATATGATGGGTACCGTCGGGAAAATCGGAAAGCTGCTTGGGCCCAGAGGGCTCATGCCCAATGCCAAAACCGGGACCGTTACTTTTGAGGTTGCCAGGGCAGTGAATGAACTTAAAGCCGGCAAGATTGATTTCAGGGTGGAGAAAGCCGGTATTGTTCACGTACCCATGGGAAAGGTTTCTTTTGGAGTTGAAAAAATCATCCAGAATATTGCTGCTTTCATAGAAACCATCTTGCGTCTCAAGCCGGCATCGAGCAAAGGAACTTACCTGAGAGGGATCGCCATATCTACGACAATGGGTCCCGGAGTCAAAGTCGACACCGCGTTTGTCAAAGATTTGGTCAAATAGCCCCGGGTGCAGCTGGATGTTCCGGCGTTCGAATCTGCCGCTAAAAACATCACAGGAGACGAATCAATTCACGATAAATTCTCAGATTAATAATCATTCTGTCAAAGACCGTAGGTTCACAAAATGGCTGACAACGATTGTGTATAATCGGCATTGCCGGCCTACCGAGGCAGATGAGTGGTTGTCTGTTGAAAGACCCCGATCCATTGCGGTCGCAATCTCAAACCAGCTTTTGCCACTTTTCTCCGGTATTTTGTCAGATCAGGGAAGGAGGTGACATTAAAAATTGAAAATAGAAGAAAAACAACAAATTGTTGAAGATCTGCGTGAAAGGTTTTCTAAATCCGCAATCATTGTCCTAACCGATTACAACGGGTTGGATGTTGCCGCAATGAACGATCTGCGGCGCAAGCTCCGGGCGGAAGAAATTGAATATCGTGTTGCGAAAAACACCCTTCTCATCCGGGCATCGGTAGATAATGACGGCGCTTTGATACAGGATTTTTTTAAAGGCCCCAGTGCCGTTGCGTTAAGCTACGATGACCCGGTTGCACCGGCAAAAGTGTTAGCTCAGTTTGCTAAAGGCAATCAAAAACTTGAGATTAAGGTCGGTGTAATGAACGGCAAGGTGTTGGACGCAGATGCCATCAACGCACTTGCGAAACTGCCTTCCAGAGAAGTGCTGTTGGGTCAGCTTCTGGCAACGTTAAACGCCGTACCGACATCCTTTGTCAGGACCATGGCTGAAGTTCCCAGAGGCTTTGTAAATGTGCTGGCCGCGCTCAAGGACCAAAAAGAAGCGGCCTGATTTCGTGTCTATCCGAACCTCACGTATTTTTATGGCACAAAAAGAAAATTATCCAAGAATTATTTGAATATTTAAACTGGAGGAAAAAATGGCGAAAGCAGAAATTACAAAAGAAGACGTTATTGAGTTTATTGCGAGTATGTCGGTTCTGGACTTGTCCGAACTGATAAAGGAAATGGAAGAAAAATTCGGTGTTTCGGCTGCTGCACCGGTAGCCATGATGGCGGCGGGCATGGGGGATGCTGCCGGCGGAGCGGAAGCGGCGGAAGAAAAAACAGAGTTTGATGTTATCCTGACAGCCTTTGGCGACAAGAAAATCCAGGTGATTAAAACAGTGCGAGCCCTTACCAGCCTGGGTCTCAAGGATGCCAAAGAACTCGTTGACGGTGCACCTCAACCTGTGAAAGAGGGCGTTGGCAAAGAGGAAGCTGAAAAGATTAAGGCCCAGCTGGAGGAAGCAGGGGCACAGGTGGAGATTAAGTAACGGCGCAATAACCCAAAGGAAGGTATCCCTCGTCGAGGGTGCCGATAAGCAAATAATAATAGGTGTCAGGAATTCAATGATTTAGGAATTAAGGAATTCAGGAATTGAGGAATTGAGGAATTCTTGTATCGGAGAATTAAATCGACAGAATACCACTAATACCTAAATTCCTAAATTCGCAATTCCTCAATTAAAAGATTGCTGACACCTGAAACCTTTTTCAATAAACAATTAATTGTGGGAGATGCCATGTCTGATAGGCTTTTGGCAAACAAGCGCATACGCAAGAATTTCGGCAAAATACAAAAGATTGTCGACATCCCCGATCTGATCGGGATGCAGCGGGAATCATTTCAACGGTTTTTGCAAATGGATATTGCTCCTGAAAAGCGCAAACACATCGGTTTGCAAGCTGTTTTCAAATCCGTGTTTCCGATCAAAGATTTCACCGGGAGCGCATCCCTCGAGTTTGTCTCCTACCGTTTTGGTGAAGTTAAACACAGTATTGAAGAATGCATCCACCGGGGTATGACCTATGAAATACCTGTTCGTATCACGGCCAGGTTGGTGGTCTATGACATCGATGTTGAAACCGGTGTATCCAACATCCGGGATATAAAGGAACAGGAAATTTACTTCGGGACCCTTCCCCTGATGACGAATAAGGGAACGTTTATCATCAACGGGACGGAACGTGTTGTCGTCAGCCAGTTGCATCGCTCATCCGGCGTGTTTTT